>OGZX01002030.1_pt1 | contig 17580 bp, 14 predicted proteins | sample 1576881 | NCBI WGS metagenome assembly OGZX01 (sample SAMEA3541542, study PRJEB24748) | human gut metagenome | biome: human gut; feature: human-associated habitat; material: faeces | place: China | collected 2012
CCTGTACCTGATATATAATAAATTTGTCTAATAGTAAAAAGCAAGAATATGAAATATATATATAAACTTTTTGTTATGTTGGCTGTCGCATCGATGGCCACCGCTTGTGATCCTGATGCGGAGAGCTATACTTCAGGAGCACAAGATCCTGCAGGCTGCCAGGGCATTTACTTTGCCGGTGACTATGCAAAAACAGTAGAAGTAGAGCCCGGAACAAATTCCTTTAAGCTTACCTTGGCGCGTACGGAAACAGCATCTGCAGCAACTGTTGATTTGCAAGTATTGAATAATGACGAAAATATGTTCGTATGCCCGACAACGGCTTCTTTTGCAGCAGGTGAAGAAACTACCACTATAACCATTGACGCTCCCCAAGCAGTAGTAGGAGTCAGCTATAATCTTAAACTGGCTGTATCCGGCGACAACTTGAGCCAATACACGGATGGCTATCGTGAGATTCAAGTAAACTTTGCTATTCTGAAGTGGGAAAGCATTGGTACCGGTTACTATCTGGATGGTACTGTTTCGACTTTTTTTGGTGTAGATCCCACCATGCCGATGGCGGTAGAAATAGAGAAAACGCAAACAGCTTCAAGTGTCCGCTTCCGTTTCGACAGTCCATTTGCTAAAGTTCCTACAGATATAGACGAGAATGGTGGCTATAACGGCTATCCTTACAACGAAGACGGTGATACCGTAGAAGGCAGCTATGTCTTCATTATTGACGTAACAAAAGACGGAGCTTCTCTGAAACCTGTAGAAATGGGTATGGCTTGGAGTTACGGTATGTTCTCTTGTGGTAGTATTTACGGATATATCTCTCAGAATATAGGCTCTTACCCACTTGGAGTATATGACGAAAAAGCAGGAAGCATAACATTCCCCGAGAATTCACTTTATATCAGTATGGCAGGCTATAAAGATGGCGCCGCATCTCCTTGCGGAACACCTTCTTACCTGTATCTGAGCGCGGATGCTTACCTCGCATCATTAAATCCGGAAAAATGATGAGTAGATAAGTATTTACCATAACAGAGAAAGCCCCATTCTTTATATATTAGGATGGGGCTTTCTTTGTTATTATATTCCTTATTTCATTTTGCAAGCTCTAAGAAATTGATAAATTATTTAAACTGATTCATCAGCCAGATTTCGAAGAATTTATCATACGCTTTATATTCTCCTAGTTCACAAGTAACAAAATCTTTATCCAATAATCCCTTTATACCACCCTGTACCGAACTGGCTGTTAACTTATAAGTCTTCAGAAATCTGGAGGAAGTGATTTCTTTAGCTTTTCCCTCTTTGCAGATAGCTATCAAGACTTCTTTCTGCTTAGGAGGAAGTTGGTAAAGAAGAGAAGAATATGTGAAGTTCAATTGGGACAAAATATTATCGACCGCTACATCCACCCTATCCACTGTACATAGTTCGTTGTCAGCCGTCATGGTATATAATGAATTAGCTACAAACTGAATATACCATGTAATGCCCTCGAAGCGTTCATAAACCTTATAAACGGTTTCGTCTGTAATGCTTTTATGGTTTGCCGAAAAATGTTTTTTAATAAACTCCGTATATACCTGTACATCAATAGGACGCAACTCCATGATAGCCGTACTTTGATAAAAAGGACGCGCCGGACTCGTGAATATTTCTCCCATCATGTGGCGTTGAGAACCTGCATATATAAATTTTGCATTCGTACAATGTTGGATATGGGTTCGTAACATAGCCTCGACATTCTTTTCTGGATATTTAGCTATAACTTGAAACTCGTCAATAGAAACCAAACAAGGTTTGTTGGCTTGTTCCAGATAATGGAATATCTCGTCCAAAGTAATGGCAGGTGTCTTTATATCTCCCATCTCTAAATTCCAACTTGGGTTTCCTGCAAAATCAAACGATATACCAGTTTTAAGTGATGACAAGCAGCTTAAAAACAAATCCCATGCCTTTCGTCCTCGTGGTTTCAAGCCATTTAAAATTCCTTTTCCAAGCTCAAAAACAAATTCCTGCAGGTTTTTGGTTGCATATATATCAACCAGAAATGTATAATATTTATCCTTTATACACTGTTGATGAAAGCAATGTTCTATCAGACCGGTTTTGCCTAAACGCCGCGGGGATATTAATGCCACATTATTCCCGTTTATAACATAGCGAGTTAACATTTCAGTTTCAGTAATACGATCACAGAAATATTCTGCCGATACATAACCATTGGTGATAAAAGGGTTTATCTTTTCCATTATATGAATGTTTTACACAAAGGTAATTATAATCTTATTATAATACAAGTATTATAACAGTCTTTATTAAGTTCTATTTAAGTCTTGTTTCATGATAAAATATGTAGAAAATATCTTAGGTGAAAAAGAAGAAGTATATTATTAATACAGCCAACGACATGAATATAGGAATATAGTATGCTGTTTATTAAGATATTATGCCATTTATAGGTAACAATCAGGTAGAGCCTGATTTACAGAAAGCTCTTCTGAATACGGTGAGAATGATGAATATTGAAAACGACAAGTACTATCCAAAATATAAGAGTTTGTATATCAGCGATATACTCGCTTTGTAGTTCTGCGAAGACTTTGGTAATTTCGTTTATTGGTATGCAGACGCAAGAGGTAACAATTAGACCTCATATGAAGGTGACAATGAAATCTGATACTGAGGTGTTGGATGAAGTAGTAGTAACGGGCTACGGAACATTTAAGAAAGCATCATTTACTGGAGCGGCATCTACCGTGAATACTTCTTCTTTAGAGGATGTACCAGTACTGTCGGTTGCCGACAAACTGTCGGGTAATGTAGCTGGTGTAAGCTTTGGAGGATCATCAAGTAGTCCTGGTGCTGTAAGTAGCATCCGTGTTCGTGGTATGGGCTCTATCAATGCCGGCAACAATCCGCTTTATGTTATCGACGGAACTCCTGTTACAAGCAGAGATATGTCAGAGTTCACTTATAGTGATGCAGGAACCGACATCTTATCTTCGCTCAATACAAATGACATCGAGTCAATCACTGTAATCAAGGATGCTGCCGCAGCTTCTCTTTACGGATCACGCGCTGCAAATGGTGTTATCGTAATTACGACGAAGAGCGGTAAAGAAGGTAAAACCAGCGTCAACTTCCGCAGTGACTGGGGATTCTCGAATATGGCAGTAGACTATCGTCCGATGCTTGGTGGAGATGCCCGCCGTGAGGTATTATGGACTGGCCTTAAGAACTATGGCCTTTATTCTGAAAACATGTCGGATACGGATGCCGCTTCTTTTGCGAACGAAAACATTGATGATTTTGCATCGAAACCTTCTACAGGATGGACAGATTGGAAAGATTTGCTTTTCCGCAGAGGATCTCATCAGAATTATCAGTTTAGTGTGTCAGGTGGTAGTGAACGCACAAAGTTCTATACCTCAGTAGCCTATACTAACCAGGAAGGTATTGTCTTTAAGCAAAGTCTGGAACGATTCACAGGTAATGCAAACCTTACCCATAAATTCGGAAACTTCGAGCTTCAGGTTACAAGCCAATTCTCTAAAGTAAAGCAGAACAAGAGCAATGAAGGTACGTCATATGATGCAGCTGTAGCTAACTATGCATTCTTCCAAAGCCCGTCATCAACTCCATATAATGAAGATGGAACCTTGAACAATGGTTGCGGTATATTCGGAGTGAACCCACTGTTTGAGAAAGAACATAGTACTGACGCTTATACGCTTATGAAAACGTTCAATACGGTTAAACTGACTTATAACATATGGGATAAGCTGAACTTAAGTGAGAAGATCTCTTATGACTATGCACAAGGAACAGAAAATAGTCTTTGGGACAAATACTCTAATAATGGTGCTCCTGGTGGTGTAATGCAACGCATAATTAATAGCAATGAGCAGTTGAACACGCAAACTCAGCTTACTTATATCAACACTTTCGGTCAACATAACGTTGACGCTTTGTTGGGTTTTGAGACGCAAGATACGCAATATGGTTTTAATTATATGGTAGGTCAGGATTATCCGGGCGAATTGTACGAACTCACTAATGCAGGTTCTACAAGTGCAGAAACTAACAAGGAAGGTTATCGTATGACTTCATTCCTCGGGCGCGTCAATTATAACTATGCTGATAAGTATTATCTTGGCGGAAGTTACCGTAGTGATGGAAGTTCACGTTTGGCAAGAGCTAACCGTTGGGGTAGTTTCTGGTCTGTTTCAGGCGCATGGAGATTCATCAATGAAAGCTTCTTGAACTCGATAAAGCACGTCCTAACCGATGGTAAACTTCGTCTGTCTTATGGTGTGAATGGTACGCAACCTTCTGATTATTATGCATACATGAATCTCTATAAGTATGGTATCAAGTATGCCGGACAGTCAGGTATGTCTATCGTGGGTATTGCCAATCCTGATCTGAAATGGGAGAAGAACAAGACATGGAACATCGGTCTTGACCTATCATTCATCGACCGCATCGGCGTGACATTCGATTATTACGAACGTAAGACCAGTGATTTGATTTATGACCTTCCTGTTTCTCAGACCGGTGGATATTATAATGACTCATATGGATATACCACTCCTCAAAACATCGGTTCTTTAAAGAATTCCGGTTTTGAATTGACAATTACATCTACCAATTTCAGAACCAAGGACTTTACTTGGACTACATCACTCAACATGTCTCATAACAGCAATAAGCTTGAGAAATTGGACGGTCAGCAGAATGAAATTGTATCGGGAGCATTGATTCATCGCGTAGGCGAACCTTACTATTCATATTATCTCTATGAATACGCTGGTGTTGATCCTGAAACCGGTAAGGAAATGTTCTACATCAATGATGGAACAGAGAATGCCCGTAAGACAACTACCAATATTTCCGAAGCCAACAAGACCATTGTAGGAAAGCATCAGACAGCTATAGAAGGTGGTCTGACCAACAATTTGAAATGGAAATTTATCGACTTAGGTTTCACTTTCACTTATTCATTGGGTGGCGATGCTTTTGACTATGCAACATGGCAACACTCTAATGGCGGCTCTCATCTGTATGGTGGTGCCGTACCTGCCTACTACGACATTTCCAAGATGTGGACAGGCCCGGGTGACACACGCGCCACTCTGCCTAAGTTCCAATATGGTAGCGTTGCTTCCACTTCTTCACGTTGGATTATGCCCACTGACTACCTGCGTCTGAAGAACCTGACCTTAGGTTTAAGCGTTCCGCAGCAATATATCAAAAAACTCGGAATTAACAGAGCCAGAATCTACTTCTCAGGCTCTAACCTTCTGACATGGAAGTCTAAAGACCTGTTCGTAGATCCGGAAATGCGAGTGGATGGATTATGTACATTCGAAACTCCGGCACTGAGAACTTATACATTTGGATTAGAGTTGAACTTCTAAAATAAATTATGAATATGAAGATATCTAAAATATTATATACGGCTGCGGCCTGTATGACAATGATGATAAGTGCTTCATCCTGTGTCAATGAGTGGTTGGATCAATCACCTGCTGACGGAGTAGAAGCCGGAACCGCAATAAAGACCAGTGATGACCTGGCAAATGTACGCACCGGGCTTTATGCTGCTGTAAAGGGTAATAGCAGTCTGGTAAGTTATTATGGACGTCAGATGTTTGTCTATGGCGACATGAGAGGAGAAGATGTTCAGTATGAATATAAAAAAGGCAGTAACCGAGCCAGTTTCTACTACTACATGGAGTATACTACAGCGGATAATTTCACTACTTCAAGTGCTGTATGGCAAATGCCTTATGTGGTAATTGCACGAGCTAACCGGTTGATACAGGCCGCAGAAAGTGGTAATCTGACTGATATGGCAGAAGCTAAAGATATCATAGACCAATATGATGCTGAAGCAAGAGTGCTGCGTGCTATGGCTTTATTCGACCTGACTCGTATCTACGGCAAACCTTATACAGAAGATCAAGGCGCATCATTAGGTGTACCCATTGCTACCTCTCCGCTTGAATCGACTGAGAAGCCAAGCCGTAGCACAGTAGCTCAATGTTATGAGACAATAGAGAATGATCTGACTACTGCCATCAATTCAGGCGCCCTTTCCACAACAACCGAAATAGGATACATCAACCTTTGGGCTGCTAAAGCTCTGCAAGTGCGTGTATATATAACAAAAGGCGAATGGAGCAAAGCCTTATCCATAGCTGAAGAGATCATTGCAAATTCTCCTTACCAACTTTGGGGTATATCAGAATATGTTGCGGCATGGGGCAAGGGTGACGCCAGCCATGGAAAGGAACTTATGTTTGAAATACCTATTAATGACTCTACCGACTGGACTGACCGAGAGGGTATCGCTTACCTCTATGCCGATGCAGCCGGAGTTTCTCCCGGATACGGTGATGTGATTGTTACAAAAGATTTCTCAAACATGATGACTTCCGATCCATCGGATGTACGCAATAACATCTTATTGGAACCGGGAGCTAAAGAATCTCCGTATGTTGGCTACAAAGTATATATTAATAAAATGCCGGCTGTAAACGGTGACGTTCGTTATGCAAATGTTCCGTTGCTTCGTCTCTCAGAAGTGTATTTATCTGCTGCTGAAGCAGCTTTCCAAGCAGGTAATAAAGATAAGGCGGCAAGTTTGCTGAACAGTATCATTTCTAACCGTACGACAGACGCCAGTAAGCTGGTGACCAGCAGTGATGTTACATTGGAACGCATCTATATTGAACGCCGCAAAGAACTTGTTGGAGAAGGACAGCGTTACTTCGATGCTATGCGTCGAGGCGAAACTGTTACACGCTATACAGATGTCAACAATAGAGGCTGGCACGATCTTCTGAGTGAAGATGCACGTTCTTTCAATCGTGATTCAAAGAAAGCACTTCCATTGATTCCAGTAGGAGAAATCAATGCTAACCCCAATATTGAACAGAATCCTAGCTATTAATAAGGATTGAAGATACAGTTTTAGGAATATCCTAAGATGAAGAGATACTTGGGATAGCTATCCCAAAGTGTTTTCTAAAATAAAGTGTTTAAAAAGCCGCTCTCTGTGAAGTGAGCGGCTTTTGTTATTCTATCTTTTCCACTTTATTTCTGCAGCAGCCATTTCCAAATCGGACGTATAGAAATCTGCTGCTGGGGATTGACGGTTATTTCTTCTTCGTCTTCCAAAGTAATGATTGTTCCTTTAAATAATTGATACTTGTTCATGGCGGCAAGAAGACCTTTCAATTCACGTTCACGGATTACCGGGTCTTTTATGGAAACTGTAACTTGCATTGCTTCCACAATAGTGACTCCTTCGCGTACAATGAAATCACGCTCTTGCGTATCAGCATAATAATAAATGTCTTTTCCCCTGCGTAGCAACTCCACGCATACCGCATTTTCTAAAGAACTTCCCAAGTTACTGGTTGCATTAAAACCAATTTTGTGAATTAAAGCATTGTCGATGAAATAGATCTTCTTAGGACTACGCATCTGACTACTGACTGAATAATCAAACTTTGTCAGTTGTCGTACCAAGTAAGTATCTTCCACAAAATCGATATAAGATTTTATCGTATCCGGGCTTTTAATATCGACAGCTTTGGCCACAGAATTGTAGGTAAAGCGATGAGTGGCGTTACTAGCGAATATACGAAAGTTTATGATACTAACAGAAAGAATACTGAAAAACTTTCGATTGTCAATAGAAAGATTTACAATCAGAGAGTCTGCATCTTCATATGCAATCCGCCCAAACATTTATTTACAGGGATCTTTATTAGATAATTGGATTTTGAGCTTTATTCATGTTATTAATATAGTGGTAATAGCTGGTAATCATTCTTGAGAAATAAGCCTCTTATATTGGGGAAGTGTCTCCTTAAGTGGAAACTATTAACCATTTTGTAGGAATAACTCATTGATATATAACGACTAATAACTGATAATGGTATAAACATAGTATTTCTCCAATATTTCTATTTATGTTATAATAGCTTCTATTAGGCATAAGAGGGATAATGCAAAGTTCTTGCGAAAACATAAGCCTTTATATATCAGGAATATACGCACCTTGTAGTTCTGCGAAAACTTTGGTGATTTCATACATTGGTATGCAGACACAGGAAGTAGCGATAAGACGTACTGTAAAAGTAACATTAAAGGCTGATACAGAGATGCTTGACGAGGTACTGGTTGTAGCTTTCGGTACAGCCAAGAAATCGGCATTTACTGGTTCGGCAGCGGTTGTCGGCACTGAAGAATTGTCCAAGCGCATCACTACAAATGTCTCTGATGCTTTGGTAGGTTCAGTAGCAGGTTTGCAGATGCGCGGAGGTACGGGAGCACCGGGCTCTAACGACGGTAAAATCAATATCCGCGGTATTGCTTCTATGTATGCAAGTACCGACCCGCTGATTATTGTAGATGGCGCCCCCTATACAGCCAACTTATCCAACATTCCACAAAATGATATTGAATCTATCTCTGTATTGAAGGATGCTGCATCTGCTGCTCTTTATGGTGCTCGTGGTGCTGCCGGCGTTATCATTATCACGACAAAGAAGGGTAAGACTCAAGAAGCCGTAGTGAATGTAGATGTAAAATGGGGTGTGAATACCCGTGGCGTTCAAGACTACGACGTCATTACGGATCCGGGAGAATATTATGAAGCTTACTATTCACAACTCTATAACTACTCGCGTTATAGTCAAGGTTTGAATGCTGCGGCTGCAAACTCTTGGGCTAACCAAAAGATGCTTAGCGACCTGAAATACAATGTTTATACCGTGCCCGATGGTCAGATGTTGATTGGTGCAGACGGAAAGTTGAATCCAAATGCCACGTTAGGACGCAAATATAATTATAAAGGTACAGACTACTATCTGCAGCCCGATGACTGGAAAGACATGGCCTACAAAAGTGCCCTGCGCCAAGAATACAATGTCAGTGTAAGTGGCGGCTCCGACCGTTCGTCTTTCTATGCCAGTCTTGGTTATCTGAACGAAGACGGTATTATAGAGAATTCGGGCTATGACCGTGTCAGTGCACGTATTAAAGCTGATTATCAAGCTAAGAAATGGTTAAAGCTGACTGCCAATGTGGGCTATATACACTCCAACCAGGAATCGAACCCGAACATGAGCACTAACGGAAACAATACAAACCTAATGTATTATACCAGTAGCATTGCTCCTATTTATCCTGCATTGGTACGTGTGGTAGACGCTAACGGCAATATAGTGATTAAAAAAGACGAGTGGGGTCATGATGGTTATGACTACGGTCTAAACGATTACGAAGGTCTTGGTACCCGTCCTTTCATGTCTAACGGTAACCCGTTAGGAGCCAATAAGTACAATCAGGTTAAGTCTATCGGTGACCAACTGAACGGTACCTTTATGGCTGACGTCAACATAACCAGCTTCTTAAAAGCAAATGCAACAAGCACCGTCATCCTGGGACAGACTAATTATTCGGATTATCAGAATATGTTTTATGGTCCGGCAGCAGGTACGAATGGTAGAATTCAGAAGACTGGTACTACCGGATTCAGAACCAACAACAGCCAAACCCTGACTTACTTCCAGGATTTCGGCAAACATAATGTAAACGTGATGATAGGACACGAATACTACAAGGCTACCACCAAATATCTGGCAGCTACGGCAAAGGGTGGCTTCTCTCCTGACATTCCGGAAATCAATGCTTTTGCGACGAAAAACGATGCCAATTCTTATACTACAATATATAATGTAGAAGGTTATTTTGGCAACGCCCAATACAACTACGATGAAAAGTATTTCGTATCTGCATCTTTCCGTCGCGATGCTTCTTCATACTTTGCCAAGGCCAACCGTTGGGGTAACTTCTGGTCGGTAGGTGCCGCCTGGAGAATCACCAAAGAAAACTTTATGGAAAGCTACTCCTCCTGGCTGGACGAACTGAAGCTAAAGGCATCCATCGGACAACAGGGTAATGATAATATAGGCAACTGGGCATACACCGACCTGTACACACTGACTGCGACAGATGAAAAGACCATGTCGCCTACATTCTATCGCATAGGTAATCCGGATATTACTTGGGAAACGACAACGAATATCAATGTCGGCGTAGAATTCAGTTTCTGGAAAGGCCGACTGGTAGGTAATGTAGATTTCTATACCAAGAAGACCAGCGATTTGCTTTTCTGGCTGTCTGTTCCGGAATCTGCCGGTTCACGCGGTTACTATGGCAACTTGGGCGACATCCGCAATACGGGTGTGGAACTTGCTTTGACCGGAACCATTATACGTACAAGAGATGTGGACTGGAGTATATCAGCAAACTTGTCACACAACAAAGCCAAGATACTCTCCCTGCCTAAATCAAAGACCGGTACCAATGGCGGTTTTGCAGAAACCAATTCTACGGATATCGCCCAAAACTGGTACGAAGAAGGAGGTCCGCTCTACAATGCATTCTGTGCGGAGTATGCCGGTGTCAACGAAAAGGGTGAGGCAACTTACTGGGTAGACGAAAATCTGAAAGGCTCTACCAGCAGACCGGGTAAGGAACATTCTTACACTACAACCAATCCTAATCAAGCTACCAAGTATGCACAAGGCGATGTACTTCCAAAAGTATATGGTGGTTTCAACACCTCACTGCGTTTCCGTGACTTCGACTTATCCGCATCCTTCGACTATCAGATAGGTGGAAAGATGAGCGACAACCGTTACGCATCCCTGATGGCTCCTTGTGAGAACTCTGCCAGTGCAGGTTCCAATTTCCATAAGGACTATATCAAATCATGGAGCCCTAACAATACCTCAAGCAATATTCCCCGTTGGCAATATGGTGACAAATACACGGTGTTCACCAATTCGGATCGTTTCCTGACTAATGCCAGCTATCTGAACTTCCAGTCGTTCACAGTGGGTTACACATTGCCCAAGAATCTTCTGAAGAACATAGCAAAAATACGCGTCTATGCTGCCGGTGAAAACTTATGTTTCTGGTCGGCACGCAAAGGATTCGATCCCCGCTATTCTTACGAAGGCAACAAGGATATAACGGCATACTCCCCCGTGCGCAACATTTCAGGAGGTATTCAAATAACATTCTAAACTAATAAGTGACATTGAATATGAAAAAAATATTAATTCCATTCTTGACTGTTGCATTCGGGCTTACCCTTGCAACAAGTTGTATTGAAGAAATTGACCCACAATCATCTACTATTACCAAGGATCAGGCTGCTAATGCTCCCGGTTCGTACCAGGGTTTTGTAGATGGTATAACTTCTTCCCTGGCCGGCAAATTCAAATTTGGCTCCGGTCCTGACGATAGATATCCTTATGACTACGGTTATCCCTCCTTCTACCAGATGCGCGATGTGATGGGGCAGGATATTGCTCTCAGTCGCTCGGGACACCAATATACCACCTGGTACAGTTGTGGTGTCGCTCTTGGACCTCAGTATCTTCTGTGCCAGTTCCCCTGGACGTATTACTATAGCTGGATTAAGAATTGTAATACCGTTATTTCATTGGCTGGCGAAAATCCCGATGCGGATAAAATAGCAGGTGCGGGTATTGCCTATGCTATGCGGGCTATGTTCTATATGGACATGGCGCGTATGTTTGCGGCCAAAACTTACGCACTCGACAAAAATGCCGAAACAGTACCTATAGTAACTGAAACGACTGCTCTCACTGATTTAGCTAATAACCCCCGCGCCACTAATGAGGTAATGTGGGCATTTATTCTGTCTGATCTCGAAAAGGCCGAACAATATCTGGCCGATTACGTACGTCCCGACAAGTTAACTCCTGACCAATCAGTTGTATACGGTTTGAAGGCACGCGCTTATTTGGTAATGGAAGATTGGGCAAATGCCGAAAAGTATGCCAAGCTTGCACAAAACGGTTATCAACTTATGGGTGAAACCGATTATACAGACAGAGATACAGGCTTTAATACACCCAACTCTTCCTGGATGTTCGGACTGAAATACAAAGATACTGATGAAAATATTCTGTTGAACGATGCCGACAGTTCATGGGGTTCTTTCATGTGCCTTGAAGTGAACGGTTCGGGATGTGGTTATGCTTCCAGCTACGGTCATAAATTCCTTATCGACCGCCATTTATATGAGACTATTCCGGAAACCGACTTCCGTAGAAAATGCTTCGTTGACTTCAAGATTGCAGAGTTACCGGAAGAAGAACAACTGGAAGCTCTGAAAGCTTATACCAAATTCCCTGATTGGGTATATTTCTCCGGTAACAAGGACGGTGAGGGCGTAGGCGGATTGTCACTGAAGTTCCGCGCAGCTAAAGGCGGTAACGACAACCAATACTTGGGATTCCTGGTATCCGTCCCCATGATGCGTGTTGAAGAAATGTATCTGATTGAAGCTGAAGCTGCCGGTATGCAGGATGAATCCAGAGGTATCGCCCTGCTGACAGCATTTGCCAAGAGCCGCGACGCTTCCTATGTATATGGCAAACACAATGAATCTTATGGCAATCCTGCCAACTCTGCCTTCCAAAATGAAGTATGGTGGCAACGCCGCGTAGAGCTTTGGGGAGAAGGATTCGCTACTTTCGACATCAAGCGTCTTAACAAGGGCATTATCCGTAGTTATCCCAATACCAATCATGTGGAGACTTACCGCTGGAATACCACCACTCCTCCCGATTGGATGAACCTCTGCATCGTTCAGAGCGAGACTAACTACAACACAGCTTGTACAAACAATCCGACACCTATAGCACCGACATCAGATTCGGATGAATATGCTTGGTAATATAGGCCTATAACATTAAAAAATTAAGAATATGAAGAATTATATCTATAGCTTATTCATGGTGCTCCTTGCCACCGTCGGCATGACATCATGTTCAGAAGATGAAGGGACGAACCCGGGAGGAGACTCCAAACCCAACGTCGTTGTGTACCAGTTTACACCGGAAGCACCTTATAATGCCGACAATGACGTTTTACTCCGGATAGCTGCCAACAATAAGGTAGAAGAAGCCTACTATTTGGCAGAGGCAACAGCCGACAAAGACACACATATTGCCTCAATGGGTGAAGACGGTTATATGGATTATGTAATTAAAAACGGTACTAAAGTTGACGGCCTCTCGGGAGCATCGGACAGTGATGTGACAGTGACCGGTATGATAGGCGCGTACACCATTACAGTCGTAGCAGTGAACGGCAATGCCAAGATGGCGGCAGAAACAACCTTCACGGGATTGAAGTGGGAATCGATTGGCATAGGAATAGTATCAAGTACGTTCTTCGGCGGCGATGGAGAATGTGAGTTCTACAAATCAAGCCCGGTACTTAAATATAAGGCTATAGCACCTTTTGAGGATGGTTATGACCTTGTACTTGATGTTGCCGGCAATAATAGCGTAACTGTGGCCCAACAAGCTGTTTATAGTTCTTACGGTGCTTACGGTACGCTTTATGCTTCGGGCAATGGGGCACTCTCAGGCAATCAGATTGTTGTTAATCTGACATATCAAGTGTCTGCAGGTAGCTTTGGCTCCTTCACAGAGGCTTTCATCTTGCCAAGTGAAGAATGATAAATTTAAGCTATCATTCAAGAAATTAAAGATTGAAATTTGGGATGAACTCCCAAGTGTTTTCTAAATAAAGTGTTTTAAGGCCGCCCACTGTGAAGTGAGCGGCCTTTCTATATATATAAGATATAAAGGGATTCAAAAATCAAAAGAGTCCGGCAACTCCTTCTTTCAGTATATCAATCAATATAGGCTTTACCCCGCTGACAAAACATTCCACAGCGATAACCATCAGGATAAGTCCCATCAAACGCATCATCACGTTATTACCTGTTTCGCCCAGGACTTTCACCAGGCGCGTAGAAGCACGCAAGATAAAGAAGGTGATCAGATAGATGAAAGCAATCATACCTATCAACACTCCTTTCATCTGGATAGAGTGAGCGTCTTGCATCAGCACAATGGCATTGGCAATAGCACCGGGACCGCAAAGCATAGGGATGCCAAGTGGAGTGATGGAGATATCATCGGCGTACGTTTTTATTTCTTCATCTTTCAGTTTCATCGGAGTATAACGAGCCTGCAACATATCGAAACCAATTTTGAAAATGATGACACCGCCTGCTATACGAAAGCCATTGGTAGAGATGCCGAAGAACTTAAAAAGGAATTGTCCGGCAAAGGTAAAGACCATAATCGTAACAAAAGCCACCAAAGTAGCACGCGAGACAACGGTCTGCCGCTCTTTTTCGGTCATGCCATGCGTCATGGTCAGGAATACCGGCATCGTTCCAAGAGGGTTGGTCAGCGTAAAAAAGGAAGTAAAACAAAGCAAAGCGAAAGGTAAGATAGTCTCCATAGCTGTATTTTTAGACATTACTGCTGACAAAAATACAACTAAATCTTACAACGTCACAAAATTTGCATCAATTCTTTTAAATCGCGGATGTGATAAGTCGGCTGAAAAGGAAGTTCCGTTTTCCCGGTTACATCATAAAAGGCCTGATGCATCCCGACTCCCCGTGCTCCGGTGATGTCATTTTCCCAACTATCGCCGACCATCAAAGAGTCGCGCAACTCGGACTGGGTAGTAGAAAGGGCAAAATGGAAAATCTCGGGCCATGGTTTCAACACACCAATATCATCGGACAAAACAACCTTCTTGAAGTAACGGTCAATACCTGCCGAACGCATTTTATGGCACTGAAGTTCCTGAAAACCATTAGAAAGTATATATAGGTTATACTTTGTAGACAAATATTCCAACACTTCCCGCGCATGGGGCATCAACTTACTTTTAGTAGGAATCACGGAGAAGAAATCATCCGAGAAATTCTTCGCCAAAGTGGCATCCCCTGCCCCGACTGCTTCCAAGGGATATAAGAAACGTTGACGGTTCAGTTCTTCTTTCGTTACTTGACCATTGCCATACTCTTCCCACAACTCCACATTACGACGCTGATAGAGTGTGTAGAAATGCTGGAAAGACTGAAAAAAGCAGTCGTACCCATACTTCTGATACATTTCTTCAAATGTATCGCGCGCATTCTGCGAGAATGCCCAAAGGGTATCATCCAAATCGAAAAACAGATTCTTATATTGATATGCCATAATCTGAGGATAAAATAAAAGCTGAAACGCAGATCACCGCAAATTTACGCAAAAGCAACCAAATACTTTGCGTAAATCTGCGATAATCTGCGTTTCAATCAGTGCCACACAAATGTGTTATTTCACTTGAATAACCAGGTATCTGGATACACTCCAGAATTCTTTCGGATTCGTTATCTTCAAGGTCAGCTGTCCTTTATCATCTTTCTCCAAGGCATAAGAGCCTGCCGGATGAGTGGTCAGGATATCAGCATCCTTAGAATACAGTTTGATTTCTTTGGTAGTGCGAAGGTCGACCTGCGTAAAGTAGTCCTTATTCACATCACCGTCTTTCAAGACCTCACCTTTCTTAAAGAGTCCCGAGCCGGAGAGAATCTTCTGGTCTTTCAATTCCTTCTTTGTTCCGAATACAAACCAGGCGGTGTTGAGTTCTTTGTCCTGCTCTGCCACAGTCTTGGCTTTGGCTTCATTTTCAGCAGACAACATCTCTTTGTCGGCAGACAAACCGCTTACGGCAGCATCCAGTTCCTGAATACGGATATTCCGGGAAGCAAGTTCAGCCTGCAATTCCTCAATACGCTGAGTCTTTGCAACCAGTTCCTGAGTCAAAGCCTCAACAGCCTTCTTCAATTGGACAGAACTATTCTTGCTGTTCTTCAATTGGGCTTGCAATTTGGCAATCTGCTCCTTGTTTTCTTCCATCTGCTTGCGGATAAACTCAATATCCGAAGTAATCTGCTGTTTGGCACTCAGTGAACCTTCAGCCACAGCACCACGTTGCAAATCTACGCGGCTTTCGGCTGCATTGATTTGGCGGAATCCCTCCGAAATATCATTGAAAGTACCCATCATTTCATCCAGTTCAGCATTACGCTGGGTCAGTTCCATCAAAAGAGAATCATTTTCAGCTTTCAACTGGTCTTTCTTACCACCCGAAAAGCTGTCACACGAAGCCATTACGGCTGCGCATACAATTAAAACTGCAAACTTTTTCATACGCTTTTGTTTTACGTTTTGTTAATGAAGTTATTTAATCGTCTATTCCTGCTACTACAATCACAATTTCACCACGCGGTTCGTTGGCAGTGAAATGCTCTATCAGCTCGGCAAGGGTACCGCGCACCGTCTCTTCATGTATTTTAGAGATCTCACGCGAAACAGATGCCTGGCGTTCTGCGCCGAAATGCTCGGCAAATTGCGTCAAAGCCTTTACCAGCCTATGGGGAGATTCGTAAAATACCATTGTGCGATATTCTGTCGCTAATGTCTTCAAACGTGTCATGCGCCCTTTCTTCTGCGGAAGGAAGCCCTCAAAACAGAATTTCTCATTAGGCAACCCGGAAGCAACCAATGCCGGAACAAAAGCCGTAGCTCCCGGCAGGCACTGCACTTCGATGCCGTTGCGGACACACTCCCGTACGACCAAGAAACCCGGATCGGATATTCCGGGGGTACCGGCATCCGAAATCAAAGCGACCGTTTCTCCACCCTTTATTCTATTAACAACACTTTCCACCATTTTATGTTCATTAAATTTATGGTGGGACTGCATTGCATTCTTTATTTCAAAATGTTTCAGCAATATGCCGGAAGTGCGGGTATCTTCGGCAAGTACCAGATCGGCTTCCTTCAGAATCCGGATAGCCCGAAAGGTCATATCTTCCAAATTTCCTACCGGAGTAGGTACTACATATAGTTTTCCCATATTCACTTGGTGATTTAGCTGAAATATTTTTTGAGGAGTTCAATAAAATCAATGGTTGCTTCATTCTCTTCGTCCGGATGTACCTCAGATATGAAAATCTTCATCGCTTCATCCAAAGAAGAAGTCTCACCTACCCGGCACACAACCTCATTCATCCGCGCAGCATTACCCTCGAAAAGTTCACGGGTAAAACGGAATGAATCATTCAGACTGATGGCATGGCGTAAATCTGTAGCAGGCTTAATGCGTTCTGCCAGGATAGGAGAAACCGTTTCGGTTTTGGGAGCAGTTGTTTCAACGGGAGAAGTAGGGATAACCGGAGCAGCAGACACAACCGGGGGGGCGACTTCAGGCTGCGAAACAATTACAGGCGCCTCATCCAGCAACTTCTGCAACGCATCCAAACGCGCCTTCATCTGCTGAATATTTCGTTTTGCCACTATCTTCAATGCCGGATTGGCATCACTCGAAATAGCTTGCATCAAACACTTCAATTCCTGAATGTCTAGTTCTATGTCACTTAATAAGGTTTGCATATCCTTCACACCGTCTGTGTTAACGCCACAAATGTAGAAATAAATAATGAAAAAATATCGGAAAGCAGACAAAAGTATTATTTTTGCACTCAAATATAACTCTTAGAAACATGGTATTATTTTCGGAAGATCACATACAGGAAACCAAACGCAGAGGAAGAATCGAAGTAATTTGCGGCTCGATGTTCTCCGGCAAGACAGA
>OGZX01002032.1_pt1 | contig 17579 bp, 9 predicted proteins | sample 1576881 | NCBI WGS metagenome assembly OGZX01 (sample SAMEA3541542, study PRJEB24748) | human gut metagenome | biome: human gut; feature: human-associated habitat; material: faeces | place: China | collected 2012
ACATGAGCCGCGTAAAGCTGATGTGGACCAACTATCCGAACATGCCGACCGGAGCCAACGCCACCCCGGAACTTTATGCAAAACTGGTAGATTTTGCACGCCGTAAGGACATCGTGATTGTAAACGATAACCCGTACAGCTTCATCCTAAACGACCACCCCCTCAGCATTCTCAGTGTGCCGGGCGCCAAGGAGTGTTGCATCGAGTTCAACTCCATGAGCAAGAGCCACAATATGCCGGGCTGGCGTATCGGTATGCTTGCCTCGAATGCAGACTTCGTGCAATGGATATTGAAGGTGAAAAGCAATATCGACAGCGGTATGTTCCGCGCCATGCAGTTGGCTGCCGCCACTGCGCTCGAAGCCGAACAGGATTGGTACGACGGCAACAACAAGAACTACCGCAACCGCCGCCAACTGGCAGGTGAAATAATGCACACCCTGGGATGCACCTACGACGAAAAGCAGGTAGGAATGTTCCTTTGGGGCAAGATTCCCGATAGCTGCGCCGATGTAGAAGAGCTGACCGAACGCGTGCTCCATGAGGCAAGAGTGTTCATCACTCCGGGCTTCATCTTCGGAAGCAACGGCAAGAGATATATCCGCATCTCCCTTTGCTGCAAGGACAACAAATTAGCGGAAGCGCTGAAACGGATCAAAGAAATAGGATAAATATTTACATGGATAGTGGTGCGCAAATGCGCTCATCTATTTTTAGTAAAAAGCCAACTGAAATTTACTAAAAACCGGTCGAGAATTTACTAAAAAAGCACTCGGTTTTTAGTAAGAAAAAGGAAGCCCTATATATCAGATGATTACAGAGAACAGAGCAACTAAGAAATATAGATACAAATAACCGAAAGAAATTAAATAAAAAAAAGAATATGGAACTCGAATTAGAACCCCTTACCCTACCGGGCATTGAAGACAAACGCCCCCTGGTAATAGCCGGCCCATGCAGCGCCGAGACAGAAGAACAAGTAATGAGCACCGCCAAACAACTGGCAGACAAAGGTCTCAAAATATTCCGTGCAGGAATCTGGAAACCGCGTACCAAACCGGGCGGCTTCGAAGGTATCGGCGTAGAAGGCCTCTCCTGGTTGAAGGAAGTAAAGAAGGAAACCGGCATGTACGTTTCTACCGAAGTAGCTACCGCCAAGCACGTGTACGAATGCCTGAAAGCCGGCATCGACGTCCTATGGATAGGCGCCCGTACCACCGCCAACCCCTTTGCCGTACAAGAAATAGCCGATGCATTGAAGGGTGTGGACATCCCCGTGCTGGTAAAGAACCCGGTAAACCCCGACCTCGAACTGTGGATCGGTGCCCTGGAGCGTATCAACAACGCCGGACTGAAACGCCTCGGCGCTATCCATCGCGGTTTCAGCAGCTATGATAAGAAGCTCTACCGCAATCTGCCCCAGTGGCATATCCCCATCGAGTTGCGCCGCCGCATCCCGAACCTGCCCATCGTTTGCGACCCCAGCCACATCGGCGGAAAGCGCGAGTTGGTTGCTCCGCTCTGCCAGCAGGCAATGGACCTGGGCTTCAACGGCCTGATTATCGAAAGCCACTGCAACCCTGATTGTGCCTGGAGTGATGCTTCGCAACAAGTAACTCCGGATGTGTTGGATTATATCCTCAACCTGCTCGTCATCCGCAAAGAGACGCAGACCACGGAAAACCTGAGCGAACTGCGCAAACAGATTGACGAATGCGACAATAACCTGATGCAGGAACTTGCCAAGCGTATGCGCGTGGCACGCGAAATCGGCACCTACAAGAAGGAACACGATATGACCATCCTGCAAACCGGACGCTACAACGAAATCCTGGACAAGCGCGGTTCACAAGGTACACTGCTCGGCATGGATGCAGAATTCATCAAGCATGTATTCGAGGCGATACATGAGGAGAGCGTGAGGCAACAAATGGAGATAATAAATAAGTAATTGTCATGCGAATATTAATACTCGGAGCCGGTAAGATGGGCTCCTTCTTCACAGATATCCTGAGTTTTCAGCACGAGACGGCCGTGTTCGACGTCAACCCGCACCAGTTGCGCTTTGTCTACAACACCTACCGCTTCACTACGCTGGATGAGATTAAGGACTTTGAGCCGGAGTTGGTTATCAATGCCGCTACGGTGAAATATACCCTGGAAGCATTCCGCCAGGTGTTGCCCGTGTTGCCCAAAGACTGCATCATCAGTGACATTGCCTCAGTAAAGACGGGATTGAAGAGCTTCTACGAAGAGAGCGGTTTCCGCTACGTATCGTCCCACCCCATGTTCGGCCCTACATTCGCCAGCCTCAGTAACCTGAGCAGCGAAAACGCTATTATCATCAGCGAAGGCGACCATTTGGGAAAGATCTTCTTCAAAGACCTCTACCAGACCATGAAGCTGAACATCTTTGAATATACGTTCGACGAACACGATGAGACGGTGGCATACTCCCTGTCCATTCCTTTCGTATCGACTTTTGTATTCTCGGCAGTGATGAAACATCAGGAAGCTCCGGGCACCACGTTCAAGAAGCACATGGCAATAGCCAAAGGACTGCTCAGCGAGGACGATTACCTGCTTCAGGAGATTCTGTTCAATCCCCGCACTCCGTCGCAAGTGGAGAACATCCGCCTGGAGTTGAAGAACCTGCTGGAAATTATCAACAACAAGGACGCAGAAGGCATGAAGAAGTATCTGACGAAAATCAGGGAGAAGATCAGATAAAGTAAAATACGGTAGAGCCGCCGCCCTACCCATTGGCATCGGGCAGTACAAACCAGAATGTGCTGCCCTTTTCTTTTTCCGAAACCACACCGATCTCGCCCCCCAGGTGCTTCACGATACTTCTGCACAGCGACAATCCCAGACCGGTTCCCTGTATATAGGTATCGAGTTTCACAAACCGGTTGAATATCCGCTTCTGATCCTCTGCCGCAATACCGCATCCGGTATCGCTCACATAGAAATAAAGTCCCTGCCCCTGGCGGCTGCATCCTAACGTGACAGAGCCCTCGTTGGTGAACTTCAACGCATTGGACAACAGATTCAGCAGCAATATCTTCAAATACTTTCCATCGGTCGTTATCAGACGGTCTCCATCCGACTCGGGCAACTCATAAAGAATCTGCAAAGAAGGACTATACTGATTATGGTTACGGATATACGTCACCATATCTGCAAAAATATCCTTTACATCGACTTCCTGGTAGTGGAACATAATATTACCGGCATCCAGTGCCGACAAATCAAGGATGTTTTTAATCAACGCATCCAGCAGACGGGTATTCCACAAGATAATGGGCGAACATTCCTTTTCCGTAGCCTTATCGTCCGAAACAGCAAGGATGGTAGAGAAACCGACAATCGCATTCAACGGCGTACGCACTTCATGACTGATGCTGTTCAAGAAACAGCGAGTTTCTTCATTCGCTTCTTCAGCTTTCAGCTTGGCCTCTTCCAGCCTCTTTTCATTGCTCTTCTGTTCGTCAATATCCAGGCTCAGTTCTACCAGACGGTTGGAAGGTTGCATAAGGTACATGTGCTGGCGTATCCAATGCTTCTGACCATCCTTACCGTTCACTTGTATGTCTCTGCAAAATACTTCCGGCTCTTCTCCGGCACGTATTGCTTCCTGGTACTTCAGCAAAGCGTCCCGATCCTCTCCCACAACCTGTCCGTAGGCAGGGAATACGCCGGAAACAAACTCCGCATTCATATTCTGCTGCCAGGAATCCGTAGCCATTCCCACAGCAGTCTGCACATCATAGAACGCCACTCCGACTTGGGAAGAATCCGAAGCAAAACGGAACAATTCTTCAAAACGTTCCTTCTCGCGCCGTTCTCTGACGGTAGGCGTCAGGTCGATGGCAATAGCCATGAAACAGGAATTCCGGTAATGAACATCGTGCAGAGGTTTAATAATCAACTGGTAAACGGTATGCTCCGCAAAACTGGTTCGAGAAACCCTACCGGCATAGTCAAGCGAGATCTCACAGTTGACAACCCGCCTGGAGAGTATCTGCTCTTTCAAGTCATTCGTAAGATAAGTGCTCTCAAATATATTGCCGGAGAAGAATTTGCAGTCTTCACTCTCAGTCTCCATCCTGCCTTCAACAATGCGGAGCAAACGCTCTCCACGTTCATCGTACAGGGCAAAATCGATAGAACAGTTTTCATAAATCACCTGCAACTTGTCATACAACCGTTTATAGCGGGCATAGTCGGCTTTCATTTGCTTGTTATACTTATGCCTGCGCCAACTGAATCCTGCGTAGAAAACAATCACTACCAGAATCAGAAAGGAAATTAGCAACTGCCGCTCGTATTTATGGAAGAAAGTAGGTGGAATATGGACATACAGCACATCTTCAAGTGAATCTGCCGCCTTTTCAAGGCCGTAACGCTCCAAAGCCGTACGGTTCAGGATAACCCTGGCTTCTGAAATTGTATCGAACGGAAGCGCCATTATGCTGTCTCCCCTCACAGCACGTTCCAGCATCGACAAGGTATAGTCCACTGTTTGCGAACGGCTCAGGTAATAACCCCCTACCCAATAATTATCCTTATTGAAATTACGCTCCGTCAAAGAGAATAAGGGTACGGTGGCAACATGAGTGAACAAAGAGTCTATTTCTTTATCGGAACGCTTGCTATATAGTGCATCGATATTCCAGGTGTTGGTCAAGAAGGCACGATGCTTGGCAGGCTCCAGCATCACATCGTAAATAGAATCCGTATTCATGCGGTTATGTATCATCCTGGAATACTTCACATCCGGCAGAATGTCCTTAAGAATCTTCTCCATGCCCAAACGGGTCTCCATATTCCGATAAGAGTCATTGTCCACCCATATCAGTTCTTGCAAATCAGGCAACAGCCGATGAATCAACTCCAGGTTCTCCCGTATCGGCAGATTTATGATATTACCGCTATAGTTCAAAGAAAACTCTACCTGATATGCCTTTTTCCCATTCTTGTCCGATTCGAAAATACGAATGCCTTTATCTTTTCTCACTATATCCAGGAAAGGGTCATCCGGCAAGAGTTTATCGGCAATAACAGCATAATTGCGGATACCATCCATCGAGTTGAAATCAAACATATTCTCAGGATTCCAGCCACGGGCTGAAACAGAATCTCTTACCGCACACAGTACCATCGGTACCTCTTTCCATTTTCCCAGCATGAACCTATAGAATACATAATGCAGGAATCCTTCTTCACCTATCCATACCAGGACATCCGGCAAATCATCCTGTACAAAGATAGAAGTGAAACTTAAATTGGTAGCATCGACATGAGTCTGGGTTCTTTCGGCATATCCCCACAATATGGAACGTAATGTAAAGGTGGTTGCAGCGGCATAAGTGGCTGTTTCCGTCTTCAAGTCACCGGAATAGACCATCCAACTGGGATGTACCTTATGTATTTTGCTCTCCAGGCTGTCCGTTATGCTTCTGCTCCACGCAGTTTGTTCGCCATAAGAGTTGATGATGAGTACTCTCTTGCCCGGCAGCAGATCTGAAGCGACGGCAGGCTCTACCGCAATTCCCAAGAAAAGCAGCACTATCAATACACTATAAAACATCCAGGTTCTCATATATATAGCGGACATTATTCGTTCAACTCTACTTTAGACATTTCGATAATCTCATTCAGCAGCCCAAGCATCTGGCTGTTAGCTATCTCTATACGGGCATTCAACTCCGCCCGGTGCTCCAGGTCGGTAGTAGCTACCAGCTCTTGTGCACAAGATATTATTTCTTTCAACGGAATGCGGATTCCATCTTTCATATTAGCCACAAAAGCATTCTTGAAGCGGTCGGCCTCTTGCGCCTTCTTCATGGCAGCTTCCAGTTCCCGCTCTTTGGCCATCTGCCTGTCCATATTAACCACCAGTTCTGCAACGATAATATGCTGTTGGTCGGGAGCATACTCCAACGGTTGAATCAGGTAGCGTATGTAATGCTTCTCACCGGTGCGGGTCTGTATTTGCAAAGTATCCAGGAAGAGATGGGAATGTCCATAACGCACATTCTCCAGATAGCGTTGCACCTTTTCTCTATCCGCCCGTACCAGGCATTGATGAATCTGCAGAAAGTCCTCACAGTTCCGTTCCATGCCCAGAGTGTCATACCAGGCATCCGTAGCAAAACCACTTCCATCAAAAAGATTGTATTCCGCCACTCCGATACCCGCTTTATTCATTGCAAAGTTCAGCACATTGCTGATTTGTTCCTTCGTCTTCCTTTCGCGTTCAATCTCCGTATTGTCTATCACAATCACCAGGATATGGTCGGTCCCGGTTTCTTCGTCTGCCATGATGCAGCACTGCAGGCGATAACAAAAGTCCTTCAGATAGATCATCTTGCTCACCAGCTCCCTGCGGGATAGCGCTGCCCGCATATCATCATCCAGAATCTCCGGGTCAAAAATATGGAAAAGGACAGATCTCGAAAAGGCGTACTGCTCGAAGAAAGTATCCGTCTCCACATTGCGGTTCAGCAGATTTCCGTAAATATCAAACAGCATCAAGCCTACCGGCATATTTTCATATACCAGCTGATATTCGTCATACAGCGTTTTATAACGCTCAAACAAGAGGTTCAGGTTATGGGAGTATCGATATGAAGATATAATGTGGAAAGAAACAAAAGCCAATATAATCAGCACCAGCAATGAGATGGAAATAACACGTATGTGGCGGAAAATAAATGGCGGTGGGATATTACGCTCTACCACATGAGGCAGATTCTTGGTTGCCGAACGCAGACCGGCATGCATCAATGCAGTCTGGTTCATATAGAAAGCCATATCGGGAGCTATGGCATAAGATTTTTCAGCTGTGGTATCGGCTTGCAGTATGCGGAACACTGATTCGGCCGTCTTATCCGCATAGTCCGAAACCGAAGCAAAATATCCCCCCAGCGGAATATGCGACTGGTAAGACATATCACGCAATGTAAGGACGGGGGCACGGGCATTCTGCGGCACCATAGCACCGTTGGTCACCACCACCGTTTCATCCGGGATTTCATCCAATACCCGGCCGACAGAATCTACGTTACTACGGTCTACCAATATTTCGGTAAAAGCGATGTCTCTCTTTTCACTCTCGCGATGCAGCTTCTTCCTCATATAGCTATCCACGTAGCTGCCATCCGAAAGAAAATAAAGATGCTGCAACCGGGGCACCAGCGTCCGTGCCAACTGCAAGGTCCGGGCTGTATTGTCCGGTTCTATCACCGCAGCAGCATACATGGCGGAAGCCGGCGAATCCAAAGGAATAAAGGATGAATCGGGTAATTGCTTATCGGGAAAGAACAGTTTGTAGTCCTTCATTATTTCATCATGCACCCCACAAAGAACTACCGGAATATTTCGCCAGACGCCCCGGTTATCCATAATCCGATAGAGCATCCAACTCTCGTCGCCAATCAGTATCAGCACATCGGGATACTTAATCTGGTTGTTCAACCGCCCATTCGCAAAAGCACCCTGCATAGCAAACCGGTCCGCAAGAAAAGAAGTACGGGCAGCCATTCCTGCATAAGTGATGTGCACCTTGAGTTCAGGCTTTTGTGTCTCCAATTTATTACGGATTTCTTTGACCAGGGCAGTACTCCATTCTTTTTCATAGGCGTACGAACTCAATATCATAACAAACTCTGTTTTTTTAGGCAAATTTGTTGATGATTGAGCCAGCGAAAATGAAGAAGAAAAAATACATCCTAACAAGAAAGAGATGATGATACGGTACATATAAACAGCATTTGATGCAAATATATATCTTTTCATTGAAAATTAGGGCTTATTACTTACTTTTTATTCTCGTCCCTTCGAGATTTGATTATCCAAGAAATATCATGTACTTTTGCATATTCTAAATTAAGAAACGATGATAGACCAAGCCACCATAGACCGGATTCTGGATGCCGCACAAATCACTGATGTCGTATCGGACTTCGTCACACTGCGCAAGCGGGGTGTGAACTATGTCGGCCTGTGCCCGTTCCACGACGACAAGACGCCTTCCTTCTATGTCTCACCTGCCAAAGGGCTTTGCAAGTGCTTCGCCTGCGGAAAGGGCGGAAATGCCGTACACTTCATCATGGAGCACGAGCAGATGTCCTACCCCGAAGCGCTGAAGTACCTTGCCAAGAAGTACGGTATAGAGATCAAGGAGCGCGAACTCTCCAGCGAGGAGAAGATGGTGCAGAGCGAGCGCGAGAGTCTCTTTATCGTCAACAACTTCGCCCGGGACTATTTTCAGAACATCCTGCGCAACCACGTGGACGGTCGCAGCATCGGTATGGCTTATTTCCGCAACCGTGGTTTCAGGGATGATATCATCGAGAAGTTTCAGTTGGGTTACTGCACCGAGAGCCACGACGCCCTGGCACAAGAAGCCTTGAAGAAAGGGTATAAGAAAGAGTACCTCATCAAGACCGGCCTTTGCTACGAAACGGACGATCATCGCCTGCGCGACCGTTTTTGGGGACGCGTCATCTTCCCGGTACACACTCTTTCCGGCAAAGTGGTAGCTTTTGGCGGACGTGTGCTTGCCAGCGCCACGAAAGGCGTCAAAGTAAAGTATGTCAACTCGCCCGAATCAGAAATTTACCACAAAAGCAATGAACTTTACGGCATCTATTTTGCCAAGCAAGCCATCGTAAAACAAGACCGTTGTTTCCTGGTGGAAGGCTACACCGATGTCATATCTATGCACCAATCCGGCATAGAGAATGTAGTGGCTTCTTCGGGCACGGCACTGACTCCGGGACAGATCCGCATGATACATCGCTTCACCAACAATATCACCGTGCTTTACGACGGAGATATGGCAGGTATCAAGGCTTCTATCCGAGGCATCGACATGCTGCTGGAAGAGGGAATGAACATCAAAGTCTGCCTTCTCCCCGATGGAGATGACCCGGACTCGTTTGCCCGCAAGCATAATTCTACAGAGTTCCAAGCATTCATACAGGAGCATGAAACGGACTTTATCCGTTTCAAGACCAACCTGCTGCTCGAAGATGCCGGAAAAGACCCCATCAAGCGTGCAGAACTTATCGGGAACCTTGTGCAGAGCATCTCCATCATCCCCGAAGCCATTGTGCGTGATGTATATATCAAGGAATGTGCGCAGTTGTTGCACGTAGAAGATAAGTTACTCGTTTCGGAAGTGGCAAAGCGGCGCGAGACGCAGGCAGAAAAGCAAGCCGAACGTGCTGAGCGCGAACGCCGTTCGGCAGCAGCGAGTGCCGCCAATGCAGCTGCCGGAATAGGTGGAAATACGGGTGATGTTCAGCCCGGTGATGTAGCTCCGCCACCATCGGCTACCGATGCAGGCAGTCTTCCGCCGGAGACGGATGTTCCTTTCCCGCCCGAAGAGTATGTTTCTTTCATTCCGCAAGAGGGGAAGGAAGGACAGGAGTTCTATAAATACGAACGGTTGATTCTGCAAATGGTAGTGCGCTACGGGGAAAAAGTAATGTGCAACGTCACCAGCGAAGAGGGCAAAGAAATTCCCATTACAGTGACCGAATACATCATCAACGACTTGAAGCAGGATGAACTTGCCTTTCACAACCCGCTCCACCGACAGATTCTGTCGGAAGCTGCCGAGCATATTCATCGCGAAGGCTTCGTCGCCGAGCGCTACTTCGTGGCACACCCCGATCCTGTCATCAGCAAACTCAGTGTGGAGCTGATCAGTAACCGCTATCAGTTACGGAAGTCTCAAATAGAGCAAATGGTAACCGATGAAGAACGGCTCCACGAACTGATTCCCCGGCTGATGATAAACTTCAAATATGCTATTGTCAACGAAGAACTGAAACATATTATGTTTGCCCTGCAAGATCCTACCGTAGCCGGTGACGAAGAAAAGTGCAACAGCATTATGAAGCGCTATAACGACTTGCGAGAGGTGAAAAGCATCATGGCAAAACGACTGGGTGACCGGGTGGTACTAAGTTCCTAAAAAAATCACCGCCTTGCTATTCCTATGAGAAACAGCAAGACGGCAAAATAAGTATCAATCGAAATGAGGTTTTCAATACTGATTAATGTTGGGTAGGATCTATCCAACCTTTGGTCTTATCAGGACGATTATACCATTGCCTATTAGAATCGACGGAACTACCGATTTCCAGCCAATCTCCGCCATACTTAACCCATTGGACAAATTCCGGATAAACATTTACTATATCCGTCTTTTCTACATCCCAACCCATTTCTACCGGTGCCTTTAGTGCCCATACGAATTTATCTTTGCTACAATAATAAGTAGTTTCTCCACGATTACCCAAATCAGAATTATAACCCTTATATAATTCCGTAGGAGAATAACCTATGAAATGTATCTCACGTCCAGTCTCCGTATTTTGCAAGAAGTAATCAAAAGCATGTTCTTGCCCAAGGCCTTGAAACCTATTCCAATTATCAGATGAGTTTATTTTTATTTTAAACGTAATAACAGGAGTCTGTGCCGAATTCGCAATCAGATTTTGCGTGTTATAAAAACGTCCCCCTGTTCTCTCTTTCAGTTGATCAAATCCAGTTAAAGCTATAATAGGACGTTCCGTATTAGGCAGTAGTTCCACAGAACAGCCAAGACCCTCACAATTCGTGATTGCAACGTCACTAAGCGTCACTTCTCCTCTTTTAAAATCCGGCCTTGTCATCTTATCATTACTCTTACCGCCAAGTTGGATGCAAAATCTATAAGGCAAATCTCCGCCTATGGCACGAAGTTTCAACGCCATATCGATAATAATCCAACTGTTGTTTCCTTCATAGTGTAAAGTCGTTTCCGACTTATAATTTATTACAAAATCATTAAAGTCATAATCTCCCAATTCCGGCCACATATCTTCAAACATAATTGTCCCAAAGTCACTTCCAAACATAGTCTTATTAGGTTGATACACAGCAGCATTTCCCGATACATCATTTTCTGCATAATCCGGAAATAAAGAGTTAGCAGTCCACTCAGGCGCCTCACCCTTATCCCTTGTTACCGCCTTTTTCTGAATAGCAATCTTTTGTGTTTCTTCCCCTCCACCATTTATCGGGTACTTGATCCACAAATCAGAATTAGCACTCGGCACTGTCAGTGTCATAGAGCTTTTCCCTTCTTCCACAGGCAGCTCTGCAACCAATTTCTCACATTTTTCATCCAGGTAAACAGATACAAAAGTAGCAACAGGCGATTGCATAGAGAGAGTAACATCACGTGTCATTGCCCAATCAAACCCATCCGGTACGACCAAGTCTGTAGTTTTGTCGACTTTAGCTTTAGAAGGATCGTACGCATCTTTTTCGCATGAAGAAAGCATGAATACACTGCAACCTACAAGCAGGAAACTTAGATAATAATTTCTTGTGTTCATTATAATTAATATAAATTAGTTTTGTTGTATTGAGTACAAAAGTAGATATTATATTTTAATATCACAACAATTTCTTGATTATATTATCCAAAAGTTCATAGATTTAACAATCCCAAGCAACGGCACAGAGAGTCTATCCTACACACAAAGACAAAAAAATTCCCTCTATCGGATAGACAGAGGGAACTTTACTATTTATTGATTAGTGACATAATCCATCGTATCAATACCAGGAATGTCCAGGGTCTTTTACCCAATTCTCGAATTCAGGGTACTTATCACTGATTCTTTGGCGTTCTGCAGTCCACTCATATCTTGTCTCCACACATATCTTTTGCGGGGCAGCACCACAATCGGCTTTCAAACGGACAGCACTTTCATTTCCAACCACGATGGCGATATCATCTATACTGTTATACCTCGGAAGTCTAAATACCACAACCGGTCTCTCTGCCCCGTCACCCGTGTTTACCATGGTAGTTTCAGGAACATTAAACAGATCGTGTACCTCATGTTCCGTATTGCCGATATACAGAGGTAATGTACCGCCGGCAGCCTGCAACGTAATTACGGTTGCATCAGACAGTAAAGCGGCATCGAATACAACATCATTGAAGTCAAAATCATTAGTATCTCCCAAGTCTTCTGCTATAATTCTCTTGGCATTTTTATACTTGGCAGGAGCTATTTTAAGAATCCAGTCATTATAATAGCCATTAAGAGCTACTTTTTGATTCTCACTCTGTCCATTGGCTTGATAGTCAAATCCTACATAATAACCACCTTCAAATGTTCCATCGCCAGGAATATATTGAATAGTATAATCGTAATAGGTCCCGTTATCCTCACTATTATGATAACTAAACGAGAGACCACTATCAAACAATAATCTCCACGCATTTCCTGAACCTGAGTTAAAATCAAGTACATGCTCGTTTTTTGCATATAGCAAGTTCATTTTAGAACCATAGGAAGTGCTACTAATATTTTGAATAGTGAAATCAGTCCATTCAACATTAATAGACGTGAGATACTGATTTTTGCTAAACCATTCAGTAACATAAGCTATTTCAGCATTGGATATGGATGAAGGCGGAATTACGTCATCTATTTGAGGATGCTGGTCATCCTTAATAACCCCACGCGTATCTGCATCTCCGAATCCCCAAGCCTGGTCTGGTGCAATCTCACCATATAGCTTCGCAAAAGCAGTTGTATACTGAGCCTCTCTACGCTGCGCAGCCTTTTCGGGATCAAACAAATCATCGTTTGAGCTACAAGATGCGAACAGCACTGCACCAATAGCCAACATTCCCAAATTAAATCTCCATTTCATAATCTTTATTATTATAAAAGTCAATAATTACAATACCTATAACTGGTCTAAATTTCAGATTACAAAGATATGCATTCTTAAGCAAACAACAAACAAAATAAGGGAAAAGTTGCATTAAAACCGCAAATAAGTTGTATTTGCTATACCAGGCGCATGGTCATTTTTTCATATTATTATACATTTCACATCTTCATTCAAGGAGACAGATATTCAAAAAAAGCAAGTTTAGCAGAAAGACAATTTACAGACATCCATACCGAATTTTCCACAACAGGGTTCACCACATTCGTTGCCCATAGCAAAAGCCTTGCAGCAAGTCGATAGCGGGTGAAAGCAAAAGGTTTTGCAACACTTCTTACCGCTTTCAGCCTTCACCTGTATACTATTATAAACAATACTATCCAACAATCAAATAACCTACTATCAACCATATATTTATACCTAACTATAAGTGAACGACTCCAGTGGTTCAGCTGAACGACTCCAGTGGTTCGATCGACTGACTGGAGGCGGTCGATCGGCCGACTCCCGTCGTTCACTTACAACTGTCCGCTTTTTTCTCGTAAACGCACACCATTTTACTTAGTAGGCAGCACTCCTTGCACCCTGACGCGGTCTTGTTCTATGAGATATAGTCAATATGATTATTAATAAAACAAACGCGGTGAAGGCTTGAAACCGGCTTATTGCCATGCCTTCACCCGCTATTGCCGACAGGCAAGTAGTTACAAAAGGCGATGAAGAGGTGAAGACAGTAAAGGGAATCTCTTTTGAAGTGTGCTCCATACACAAAAAAACATACCGCAAAGCAGAGAAATGCAAGAAATAAATGTTGAGAAAAAGCATATAATAATTGTAGATTCGAAATATTCTTAATACCTTTGTTGCATAAAATAATCAATAAAACGCATAATATTATCACATTATATAACAATGCGCTTAAAGAAACAAAAAGACATGAGAAGTAAAGGAATCCGTTTTTCTGCCATTATTCCGATGTTAGCATTAGGAATAATGTTTGTTCTCGCGGCATGTGAAGACAACAAAGATCTTTACAACCCGGAAAGAGTCCAGGAGGAAGCCAAGAAAGCTTTCCCCGTAAAGGACATTGACCCTAACCAAACTTGGGAAACAAGTGCCGTATGCAATGCTTCTGTTTCAGTGAACGAAAAAGACGGCGAAATTTATACGATTAAGGTTTATACTTCAAACCCTTACAACGTCAATAGCAGTGACGTATTCCTGCTTGCCAAAACCACCGTAGCGAATGGCAAAACTGCAAACTTCAAATTCGATATTCCAGCAGCACTGCAATACGTATATGTGATGAAGGTGAACAGCGAAGGGTATAGTTCAGCGGTGCCGGTAGCGGTGACAGACGGAAATATGAACGTGACGTTCGGAGGAGAAAGTACGGAGACGAGAATGGCGACAACAAGAGGTGGCGATTTTCCCACTATGGAAAAGCCTGGAGATGATATATTTCCGACAGACGCTCCAGACAATTGTGGAAATATAGACAACTATAAGGATAGAAAGGATGAAATTCCTTATCTAATAGAAAATGGCACATACAACTTACCTATTGACCGTGGAGGGATTTTCTACATTAGAGGTGAAGTGACCATCACATCTTGGGATGAGCCAGCGGATGGTTGTACTGCAGATTTTTACCTTCTACCCGATGCAAAATTGACATTAGGAATGCCTCAATTCAACCATAGATTCAATTCTGTTTTTTCTATAGGTAAAGGAGCTGAACTGACAGCTAACACATTAAAAGGTGAGTCAGGTTCCAAAATATTCAATAAAGGGACAATAACAACTTCCAAGATAGAAGTTACTGAATCTTATGTGCATAATGCAGGTACAATAGAGACGGAAACTGTAGTATTAACAAATGACCTTTCTAAATTTTGCAATGCTACCGACGGTAAATTACATATTACATCAAATTTAACAATGCAAGCCAACTCTCACTTCTTGAATGAAAATGATGGCTCTGTTGTTGTTGACAAAGAAACAGATCTTCAGTCTAACAATTCTTGGGAGAATGCAGGTCTCTACACAACTAATACAATGAGATCTATCAGCCAATGCAAGAATATAAAGAACTCATGCCGACTTACCGTAAAAGATAAATTCTCATTAGGAGACGCAGTAGTTTACAATGAGAGCTATATATTCTGTAAAGATTTAGATATGCAGAGAACAATTGTAAATATGGCAGTAAATTCTATTTTTGAAGTAGAGAACGAAGCTATATTCCTTGACAGTGGAGAACGATGGGATGGTACATTGGGATTTAGTGCACCTACAACACCTAATGCATGGGCAATATTAAAAATGGGAAAAGCTAAAAGCGGGAAAAATACTGCATACAAAGATTTAGCATATACTGGATACTTATACATTGCTTGTAATGATCATTTTCCAATAGGAGACCAATACAATCCGGGATATAAGCTTGAAGGTGGCGCAGTATTCGCTGGCACTGACAATGCCGATATAGAAATTCCTCATAGCCAATGTAGTCCTGGTTACAAAGGCACTGCCGATGAAGACAAAGATGACGATGATAGTGACGACAAATATCCCCTATTATCATACGCCTACGCTTTTGAAGATATGACAAAAGAAGCTTTAACGGACTATGACTTTAATGACGTCGTGCTATATGTTACCACTCCCTATAAAAAAGGTGGTCAAAATGTAGTAGATGTTACTTTGAAAGCAGCCGGAGCAAGCAAGCAATTGACAGTGTTCTTCAAAGACCTATATAGCGGAACATCTCCAGTAGCGCAGAATATATTTGGAGAAAAAGGCGGGGAAGTGCATACTGTCTTTGGAGTAGAGCCAGGTATACTCATAAATACAGGTATACCCGCAGATACAGAAGCAAAAACTGCAACAAAAGAATCTGTTACTGTAACTGTCAAGGTAAGTGATGGTTTCAGCATAACAGAGCATGGTGACTTCTACATTGTTGATGAAAAAGGTAAAGAAGTACACATTCCTAATTTTACTCCCGACTTTAAAAAAGGGAATGTCCCCTATGCCATCCGTGTAGCAAGTACAACATGGAAATGGGCCAAAGAGAGGGTTAGCATTACAGAAGCATATAAAGGCTTTGAAGAATGGGCACAAGATGCAATGAAGGAGCCAACCTGGTATGATAGCCCTGTTAGTGGAAATGTTTATTAAGTAAAATAACAGACTGACTTATCATTCTGTCATTCTGACCGAAGCGAAGAATCTACTTCCTTTTATAATAAGGAGTAGATTCTTCGCTTCTGCATTTTTTTATCTTAAAACCTCCCGCCATCCGTTTTCTTTTGCTATTTTTGCATTTTGTAATCTTCAGATGAGAGATGAAAACAGAACCAACAACATATAACTTGCTAAATACCATCTCGTTTCCCGAAGACCTGCGCCAACTTAGCGTAGACCAACTTCCGGAGGTTTGTAATGAATTGAGGCAAGACATTATTAAGGAAGTTTCGTGCAACCCCGGACATTTTGCTGCCAGCCTGGGAACCGTAGAGTTGACCGTAGCCCTGCACTACGTATTCAACACCCCTTACGACCGCATCGTGTGGGACGTAGGTCATCAAGCCTATGGCCACAAGATACTGACCGGCCGGCGCGAAGCCTTTTCCACCAACCGTAAGTTCAAAGGCATCCGCCCCTTTCCCTCGCCCGCCGAAAGCGATTACGACACCTTCACCTGCGGACACGCCTCCAACTCCATCTCAGCCGCGCTGGGTATGGCAGTAGCCGCCGCCGAGAAAGGTGAGAACGACCGCCACGTGGTAGCCGTGATAGGAGACGGAAGCATGAGCGGCGGACTGGCATTCGAAGGGCTGAATAACGCCTCATCCACCCCCAACAACCTGCTCATTATCCTCAACGACAATGACATGGCGATAGACCGCAGTGTGGGTGGCATGAAGCAATATCTCTTCAACCTGACCACCAGCAACCGATACAACCAACTGCGCTTCAAGACTTCCAGATTACTGTTCAAGATGGGCGTCCTGAACGAAGACCGCCGTAAAGCGCTGATCCGCTTTGCCAACAGTCTGAAATCCATGGCAGCCCAGCAGCAGAACATATTCGAAGGGATGAATATCCGTTACTTCGGTCCCGTCGACGGGCACAATGTAAAAAACATCGCCCGCATCCTACGGGATATCAAAGATATGCAAGGTCCGAAGATTCTGCACCTGCACACCATCAAAGGCAAAGGTTTCGAACCTGCCGAGAAGAATCCGGGTATCTGGCACGCACCGGGCAAGTTCAATCCCGAAACCGGCAAGCGCATCAAAGCAGATACCAGCAATCTGCCCCCCCTCTTCCAGGATGTATTTGGCGAAACGCTGGTAGAACTGGCAGAACAAAATCCGAGAATCGTCGGAGTCACTCCCGCCATGCCCACCGGCTGCTCCATGAACAAGCTGATGGACCTGATGCCCGATCGCGCTTTCGACGTAGGCATTGCCGAAGGACACGCCGCCACCTTCTCCGGTGGTATGGCAAAAGTTTTCACACCAGGTTCCATGTTGAAAGAAATTACAGCGAAACCGAAATTCGAGAAAATTGTACCGATCACCTCTTCCGGCAACAGCGGTTCGGGGAGTGACCGTCCTGAAATCGAGTAATGACGCACCATGAAAAAGCAAGATTTCATCAAACAGTATTTGCCTCTCGCCCAAAAGGCGGGAGTGCAATTCGGAATGAACTCGGTCATCATCCTGGCCCAGTCCGCCATCGAAACCGGCTGGGGCGAAAGTACACTTTGCAAGGAGCATAACAACTTTTTCGGCATCACGGCTTACGGC
>OGZX01002034.1_pt1 | contig 17551 bp, 10 predicted proteins | sample 1576881 | NCBI WGS metagenome assembly OGZX01 (sample SAMEA3541542, study PRJEB24748) | human gut metagenome | biome: human gut; feature: human-associated habitat; material: faeces | place: China | collected 2012
TATACCAACATCGGCGAAACGATGAATCAGGGATTCGACGGTACGGCCGAGTATTCGCAGAAGGTCGGGGATGTCTATTTGACCGGGCGCACCAACTTTACTTACAACCGGAATAAGTTGCTGAATAACGACGAACCGGATTGGGAATATAAGTATCAGAATCGTGTTGGAAAACCATTCGGTTCGGGTGGAAATTTACAACCTTTCGGATTGGTTTCCTTGGGTCTAGTCGAAAGTCAGGAAGAGATAGACAATAGTCCGAAACAATCCTTCGGTGAGTATCGGGTAGGTGATATCAAATATCAGGATATCAACGGGGATGGCCAGATCGATTCGCAAGACAAAATAGCTATGGGCTACACGAACTTGCCGGAGATAATATATGGTTTCGGTGCTACTGCACAATGGAAGAATTGGGATGTGAATGTATTTTTTCAAGGAGTGAGCCATGTGAACTTCTTTTTAGACGGTTCTACCATTAAATCACCTTTCAGTCAGGGGAATATGGAACGTTCCGCTATCAATGAAGATGTTTACGACAATGTGTGGCGCCTGGAAAATACGGCTGAACAAAATGCTGGTTCGATTTATCCCCGGTTGAGTTGGAGTGGTGCTGCCGGATCATCCAATAATTCCCAGACTTCTGACTGGTGGATGCGTAACGGTAGTTTTCTGCGTCTGAAGAATTTCGAAGTAGGATATACAATGCCGAAAGAATTGATGAATAAAACGTTTATAAAGTCGTTGCGTTTTTATCTTTCGGGTAATAACTTGCTGACATTTAGTAAATTCAAACTGTGGGATCCCGAAAAAGGGAATGGCGACGGCTCTGGTTACCCTCCTAACCGGGTTGTTACCATAGGTTTAAATGCTAATTTCTAATCCATTTTAAAAAGATATATATATGAAAGTCTCGATAAAAACTTCTTTTCAATTCATTTGTTTGGCGGCAGGAGCAATGCTCCTTACCTCTTGTGAAGATTTTCTGGACAGGCAGGAAGATGAAAAATTAACATTCGATAAGATATGGGAGACCCGCAACGATACTCAAAAGTATTGGCTGAATTCCATGAGTTTTCTGCCTGATGATACCGGTGATTTTACCAATTCTCCTTGGCTTGCAGCTTCTGACGAAGGTACGGTTACTTACGATCGTGAGTCGCGTTGGATCAATTTCGGTTCATGGAATGCCAGCAGTGTTCCTTATTATAAAATGGATTTCTATTATAAAGGGATTCGTGAGTGTAATATTTTTATGCAGAATGTGGATCGGTGTTCCGATCCGATCATAACGAAAGAAGAGCTGGCCCAGTGGAAAGTGCAAAGCCGGTTTGCCCGTTCGTACTATTATTTTCTGATGATGCGTATCTACGGACCGGTCTTTCTGTTAGGCGACGAATTGCTAGACTTCACGGCATCGACCGAAGCGCTTTATCGTCCCCGTAATACATGGGAAGAATGCGTGAATTATGTGGTTAGTGAAATGGAAGCATGTATCGCCGATCCGGCTATGCAAGCTGATTATTCGGATGCGGAAAAAGGATTGGCTACGGCAGGTGCTTGTCAGGCAGTCATTGCCCGGTTGAAGCTTTATTCGGCACGTGATCTGTTTAATGGAAATAAACTTTACGCATCGGTGAAGAATCCGGTAAGCGAACAATTTCCGGAGTTGTCGGGTGTTGCCCTGTTCCCCCAGAATTATGATGCAAACAAATGGCTGGAAGCTGCTAAAGCTGCTAAGGTACTGATCGATAATCCGATGTATAAGCTGTATCGTGCAGGCGACGGTTCTGATCCATATGCCAATTATAATGGTATTATACAGGAATATTGGAATTCCGAACTTATCTGGTCTACCGGATATAAAGGACGTTATCAGGTAGGAGTACATACGGTTCCGACCGGCATTTCCGGAACTGCTTACGGTGGCGTTGGACCGACACAGCAACAAGTGGATGCCTATGCAATGGCGAATGGTCGTTATCCGATTACGGGATATAACGGAGACGCTCCGGTGATCGATAAACAATCCGGTTATCAGGAAGATGAATTTGAAAAGACTACCTGGAAATATCCGGCTTGGGCAGGCGCCAGCGAATATGATCTGACTGCACCGAATATGTATAAAGACCGTGAACCTCGTTTTTATGTATCCGTCTTTTTCGGAGGCAACTGGTGGCACCACGGTTCCAGCCGGACATTGATTTCATTTGCCAAGGGAGCCAACAGTAATAAGTCGCACGACTATCCTAAATCGGGTTATCTGGTCAACCGTTTTTATGATCATACGCTCAACTCTGCCAGCGGTCAATGGGGAAATATCGTATTTCCTACTTTCCGTCTTGCCGAAATGTATCTTAATTTTATTGAAGCGGTGCTTGAATGCAAAAAACGGAATGTGGTTATGCCTGCCGGATATGAAGTGCAAGCGATGGAATTGTGGGCAGACTTGCGCGATCGTGTCGGATTGCCTTCCATTACGGATGTTTATCCTACTGCATCGACGGATGAGTTGATCAAATACTGTCGCATCGAACGCCGGTTGGAACTTGCTTTTGAAAACCATCGCTATTTCGATACCCGTACATGGATGATTGCCAAAGAGGTAGACGGGGGTCCGATGTATGGTATGAATGCACAAATCCTCGGTAGCGGGGATGATACGCCCGACGGATTCTGGAAAAGAACAGTTTTCGAAACACGTGTGTTTGAAGACAATCATTATTTGTATCCTTTCAAACAGAGCGAGTTGGATAGGAATAAATTGTTAACCCAGAATTATGGTTGGTAATAGAACCAATTCTTACGAATCTAAAAAGAATTATTTATGAAAAAGATTTTAATGATATCGCTTCTATTCTCTTTGACTGCTGGTTTCATGGCATGTGAAGATCAAAAAGATGAATTTCTGAGCGACTATAGTACGATCCTCTATTTTAGAAACAGCGGGGAAATGCCGTTAACATTATATAAAACCGGCGAAGATACAGCGTATCAACTGACGGTTAATAAATCAGGCTCAGACCGTTCGAGTACGACGGAAGTAGAGGTGGCAGTGCTGGATGATGCGGCTTTGGAGGCATATAACGTACAGAACGGAACTTCTTTCGTTAAACTGCCGGAGAATTGTTACCAACTTGCAGACAACCAATTGGTATTCGATTCGGACAATTTGTATAAAATGGCAAACATTGTTTTCAAGACAGATCTTATTTATGACTTGCCTGCCGGTAAGGAATATGTATTGCCTGTTTCTTTGGTGAATGTAGCCGATTCGATCAATTCGGAAAAAGATAAGATTATTTTGGTACCTTCCGTAATGATACCTTCCGTTTATTTCGGTCAGACTGGTTTTGTTTCGAATACGTTTACCGACGAAGGAGATGCACAGGCTAAGTTTACATTACCGGTCTCTATACCGATGGCAAGTAAATGGACATTCGATTGTACGGTTGCGGTTGACGAATCTTTGCTGGAGGAATATAACAAGAAGAATGATACCAATTATTCGATTTTACCCGGAAGTGTATATTCATTAAGCGGTGATGGAGCCGTATCGTTTGTTCCCGACGATAATTCGAAGGATCTGGAAATAACGGTAGACCGTACAAAGCTGGAATATGGAAATTTTGTTCTGCCGTTACGGTTGGCTGGTTGTTCGAAGGAGGGATTTGTTATTGACGATACTAAGAATACCTGTTTATATGGTATTTCATATGTACCGGACGAAAGCAAATTGAAGAAAGTGGAATTGACTGCCGGTATGCTTTCTTCGAATGCTGTTGAGCCGTCGGAAGGTGCATTGGCAAATTTGTTAGACGGAGATGTGGAGACTTACTTCCATTCTGCCTGGAGCGTTGCTGTTGAAGGTACGCATTATCTTCAGGTTGCCTTGCCGACTGAGACCACGGCGTTTAACTTCTATTATACGACACGTTCGGCAAATGGTAGTGCAGCACCTGTAAAAATCATTATTGAAGGAAGTTTGGATGGCGTATCTTTTAATCAGATAAGCACATTGACTGACGGACTGCCGACCGGTGGTAAAGAAACTTATAATTCGAAGATTATGGTAGGAAAACCATTTAAGATTATTCGTTTCTCAGTTCCGGAAAATGCATCAGGTGGTAATTACTTTGTATGGAGTGAATTTGGAATGAAGGTCTTTTAGACTTTACTTTCCTGGTATAAATATTTAATAACAAAAGGCGGAAGTATGAATGATTAGTTTTCATACTTCCGCTTTTTCATCAATAGGATATATGATAAAGATCATCGTGTCATAAATGTAATTGATATTTGGCACTTTAATATTGTTTTATCATCAGGAATATCTTACCCTTTCTTCTGCTTCTTGTAATCCCTCGGCGACATCCCCATTATCTTGCTGAACAGCCGGGAGAAATAATAGGTGTCTTCTATTCCTATCTTATAGCATATCTGATTGACCTTCATATCTGTAAAGTCCAGGAGCTGGCAGGCTTGCTGTATCTTTAGTTGGTTGAAGTAAGTCAACGGGGCATAACCGGTACGTTTACTGAACAGAACGGAGAAATGAGAGGGGGAGTAGCCGATATGGGTTGCCAGATCTGCTAATGTCAGTTTCTTTTCCAGATTCTCTTTCATATAATGGATAGCGGCTGTTACGATATCGTTTGTGTCGGATTCGGTACGGACGGCTTCGCGATATTGTTGCAGGTAACGTAAAGAACCCAGATAATAGTGAAATGCGGAACAAGCATAAAGAAGGTTCTCATGGCTATATCCCATTTCCAGCGTGCGGAATATCTCCTCGAAAAGATCGTTCCGGTTACTGATACGCGACTGGACACTCGGTTTAATTTCTATCGGGCGGGCAGCCTGTCCGGCGAAGTAAGAGGCCAGCTTCCCTTTGAAATGTATCCAGTAAATTGTCCAGGGATTGTTTTCGTCCGAACCGTAAGCGTGCGGAGCTCCGGCAGGCAGTATGAAATATTGATTGGCTTTTACCGCATATTCCTGCTCCCCGACACGGAACCATCCTGCTCCCTCTATACAATAGATAAAGACAAACTGACTGATAGGTTCCGTACGTTCCCGGAAATGGTGCAGAGCTTTCGGATAATAACCGATATCCGTAATATGCAGGATCGAGGAAAGTGCATCCTTTTCCATCTCCTGTACGACTGACAAAGGGAGCACAAGTGCCCGTTCACCGCTAAAACCGTCTTTTCGTTTGATCATGGTATCAGATAGATTAATGTTGCAAAGATATAATTAAATCGTAAAATTGTCCATCTTTAAGTCTGTTTTATCTATTTCACTATTTACGGAAAGACTGTTTCTTTGCACCATAACTTTAATTCTATTGTCATGAAGCGAACAACTGCTTATTTATTACTTATCTGTCTTGTCTCAGCCATGGGAGGATTGCTGTTCGGTTACGACTGGGTGGTGATCGGTGGCGCAAAGATATTCTATGAACCGTTCTTTGGATTGGAAGGCTCTGCTGCTCTTCGTGGGTGGGCTATGAGCAGTGCTTTGATCGGTTGCCTGGTCGGTGCATTACTGTCCGGTGAATGGAGTGATAAGTATGGACGGAAAAAGATGTTGATCATCGCTTCTTTTCTTTTTGTATGGTCTGCTTATGGGACAGGAGCGGTCGATAGTTTTACCTGGTTTATCATTTACCGTATAATAGGCGGGTTCGGTATCGGGATTGCTTCGAATGTTTCGCCGGTATATATTGCAGAGGTCGCTCCGGCTTCTGTTCGGGGAAAATTCGTTTCCCTGAATCAGCTGACAATCGTTTTAGGTATCCTGATGGCGCAGTTGGCAAACTGGCAGATTGGTGAATATTTTACACAGGGCGGTGAAACGTTGACAGATAATAGTATCGAATGGGCATGGCGGTGGATGTTCTGGGCGGAACTGATTCCGGCAGGATTATTCTTTGTCCTTTCGTTTATTATTCCGGAGAGCCCGCGCTGGCTGGCTACCGTACAGAAGACGGCGCAGGCACGAACCATCCTGTCGCGTATCGGTGGTGAGCAATATGCTGATCAGACGCTGAATGAACTGGCTCAACTGACCGGTAAAAAAGAAGAAAAAGCGAACTGGGGTGCCCTGTTGCAACCGGGTGTCCGTAATGTGCTGGTGATCGGGATCGTTCTGGCGATCTTCCAGCAATGGTGTGGTATTAATGTGATCTTTAACTATGCACATGAGATCTTCTCGGAAGCCGGTTATGCCGTTTCCGATGTGCTGATGAATATTGTAGTGACAGGAGTGACCAATGTGATCTTTACTTTCGTAGCCATTTACACTGTGGATAAATGGGGTAGACGTACCCTGATGTTTGTCGGTTCGGCGGGGCTGGCTATCATCTATGCCATATTGGGAACCTGCTACTTCCTGGAAATGAGCGGTTGGCCGATGCTTCTGCTGGTAGTGATGGCGATAGCCTGCTATGCGATGTCGCTGGCGCCGGTTGTTTGGGTGGTTCTTTCCGAAATATTCCCGGTGAGGATACGCGGAATGGCCATGGCGATCTCTACTTTCTTCCTTTGGGTGGCCTGTTTCCTGCTGACATATACCTTCCCGATACTGAATGAGGTGGTGGGTGCTTCGGGTACTTTCTGGCTGTATGGCCTTATCTGTCTGGGCGGATTTCTGTTTATCCGTGCAAAACTTCCTGAAACGAAAGGAAAAACTCTGGAAGAACTGGAAAAAGAATTAACAAAATAAATATACTGAAATGACTGAAAATGTGAAAGTTTGGGAAGAAGATATCCTTCTTCCTACCTACGGTATTGGCAAAGCCGAAAAGAATCCGATGTTCCTGGAGAAGCGTGTCTACCAGGGAAGCAGCGGAGTGGTTTATCCTTATCCGGTAGTGGAAAAGATAGAAGATACCTGTGAGGAGAAAAGTTATCATGCGGTTTATCTGGAGAATGAATATATAAAGGTGATGATCCTGCCTGAGTTGGGAGGACGGGTACAAATGGCATACGACAAGATCAAAAACCGCCATTTCATCTATTATAACCATGTCATCAAACCGGCTTTGGTCGGACTGACTGGACCGTGGATCTCAGGCGGTATCGAGTTCAACTGGCCGCAGCATCACCGGCCGAGTACGTTCCTGCCGATCGACTATACAATTGAACGGTGTGCCGACGGCAGTGCTATTGTTTGGGTGAGCGAGCGTGAACGGATGTTCCATCAGAAAGGAATGGCAGGTTTTACCTTGCGTCCAGGACGTGCAGTGTTGGAAATTCAGGGAAAATTGTACAATCCGACACCCATCCCACAGACTTTTCTCTGGTGGGCGAATCCGGCTGTTGCTGTGAATGATGCCTATCAATCGGTGTTTCCTGCCGATGTGAATGCTGTATTCGATCATGGCAAACGGGATGTTTCCCGTTATCCGATTGCAACGGGCACTTATTATAAGATGGATTATTCCGCAGGTGTGGATATTTCCCGTTATAAGAATATACCTGTCCCGACTTCCTATATGGCGATCCGTTCCAAATATAACTTTGTTGGCGGTTATGAAAATGATACCCGTGCCGGTGTCCTGCATGTGGCAAACCATCACATTTCACCGGGAAAAAAGCAGTGGACCTGGGGTAACGGTGATTTCGGACAGGCGTGGGACCGTAACCTGACGGATGCTGACGGACCTTATATCGAATTGATGACAGGTGTTTATACCGACAACCAGCCTGATTTCACCTGGTTGCAACCTTATGAAGAGAAGACCTTTACCCAGTATTTCATGCCTTATCGCGAACTGGGTGTCGTAAAGAATGCTTCTTCCGATCTTTTGATGAACATAGAACCCGATGGAAAGGGTGCTTTATTAAAAGTTTTTGCCACATCAATACAGAAAAGTCTGCATATTACCGTCGAAAAAGCCGGGGAGATTTGTCTCGATATAACCCGCGATATAACCCCGGAAAACGTACTGGAGGAGTTTGTCCCTGTCGATAGCTTATGCGATGTAAAGGTTTCTATCTGTAATGCGAAAGGAAAACAGGTACTGACGTGGGAACCGGAGCCGGACGTTATCAAAGAAGTCCCCGAACCTGCAAAAGCAGCGCTCGACCCGGAAGATATACGGACAACCGAACAACTCTATCTGACCGGTTTGCATCTGGAGCAGTATCGTCATGCCACTTATTCGGCTACGGATTATTATCAGGAAGCCATCCGCCGCGATCCGACCGATGTGCGTAATAATAATGCGATGGGTCTGTGGCTGATCCGCAAAGGGCAGTTTGCCAAAGCAGAACCTTATCTGCGTCAGGCGGTAAAGACATTGACAGAACGGAATCCGAACCCGTACGACGGCGAACCGCTGTATAATCTGGGACTCTCTCTGAAATATCAGGGAAAGAATGAAGAGGCTTATGATCATTTCTATAAAGCCTGTTGGAATGCAGCCTGGCAGGATGCCGGTTATTATTCACTGGCTCAATTGTCGGCTGCCCGTGAAGATTGGGAAGAGGCGCTTTCTGAAGTAGATAAATCCCTGCTCCGTAACTGGCATAACTTGCGGGGACGCCATCTGAAGGCGGCTATCCTTCGTCATCTGGGACGGAACGATGAGGCAATCGCTCTGATTGAAGATTCGTTACGTATCGATCGTTTCAACTTCGGCTGTGGTTTCGAAAAGTATCTGATAACCGGAGAGGACTCCGATCTGAAAGCATTGATCTCTTTGATGCGTCCGGAAGGACATAATTATGAAGAATTGGCGCTCGATTATGCATCGGCGGGTTGTTGGGAAGAGGCGTTGAAGGTGGCTGATACGGCTATCGGACAACCTGTTTCCGATCAGACGATGTTACATTATTATAAGAGTTGGTTCCTGATCCGTCTGGACAGGAAAGAAGAGGCTTTGGCGGCAATACGTGAGGCGGAAAAACAACAGCCTGATTGTTGTTTCCCGAATACGCTGGAAGCTATTCAAGCTCTTCAGGCTGTTATCGATTTTGCAGCCGAGACTCCGAAGACTCTTTATTACCTGGGTAATCTGTGGTATGACAAACGCCAGTATCCGGAAGCGATTGCTTGTTGGGAAGCTTCTAAAAAACAGGATGAAACTTTCCCGACCGTGTTGCGTAACCTTTCATTGGCTTATTTCAATAAACTGGGTAAACAAGAAGAGGCGGTTGTCTTGTTGGAGAAGGCTTTTGCTCTCGATACGACAGATGCGCGTGTCCTGATGGAGCTCGATCAATTGTATAAGCGTCTTAACCGTTCGCATGCCGACCGGCTTGCATTCCTCGACAAACATAAAGAGGTCGCTTTCCTGCGTGACGATCTATATCTGGAATATATAACCTTGCTCAACCAGTTGGGACGATATGAAGAAGCGATCCGTATGATCGATGCCCGCCAGTTCCATCCCTGGGAAGGGGGGGAAGGAAAGGTTCCTGCACAGTATCAGCTTGCCCGTGTAGAGTTGGTAAAGATGTTGCTGTCTGAAGGGAAATATCCGGAAGCCTTGAACCTGATCGAAGAATGTTTCACTTATCCGCATAATATGGGTGAAGGAAAGTTGTACGGTGCACAGGAGAACGATTTCAATTATTATAAGGCATGTGCTTTGCAAGGTTTAGGTAAAGATCAGGAAGCGGAAACTTTGTTCCTTCAGGCAAGTGTCGGGAATAGCCAGCCTGCAGCTGCTATGTATTACAACGACCAGAAGCCTGATAAAATCTTTTATCAGGGATTGGCTTTGCGTAAGTTGGGACGCGAAGATGAAGCACGGGGGCGTTTCAATAACCTGATCTCTTATGGTGAAAAGCATGTTTACGATGTTTTCAAGATGGATTATTTCGCTGTTTCCCTGCCTGATTTGCAGATTTGGGAAGACGATATGAATAAAAAGAACCGTATTCATTGCAATTACCTGATGGCATTAGGCCACCTGGGATTAGGAAATAACGAAAAGGCAATGAAGTATTTCGATATTGCCGCTGAAATGGATAATAACCATCAGGGAGTACAGATACATCGGGAGATGATTTGATTTTTCCGATGATCTGAACAGCTAATTTGCACATCAATAATTAATAGATATGTTGAAGAATTTTTTATCTATATGTTTTGTATTGATGATGTTTACCTCTTGCAAGGAGGCATCGTCGGTGATCTCTTTGGCCGGAGAATGGCAATTTGCGATGGATAGTACCGATGTCGGTGTATCGGAAAAATGGTTCGACCGTTCGTTTGCCGATAAAATCCGATTGCCGGGAACGACCGACGAGGCAGGATATGGTATTCCGAACACTTTGCCGCCTTCTATCAGTAAACCGCAGATATTTCATCTTACCCGTAAAAACAGTTATGTCGGTCCGGCATGGTATTCGCGTGAAGTGACGATTCCATCGGACTGGAAAGACAAATCCATCGAACTAAAGCTGGAACGTGTTATTTGGCAAACAAGGGTATGGGTAGATGGGAATCCCGTGTCCGGTAGCTGTGAGAGCCTGATCAGCCCTCATGTCTTCGATTTGACAGAGTACCTGACACCTGGAAAACATAAGTTAACTGTTCGCGTCGATAACCGGAAACAACACGATATCTCTGTCAATGACATGGCACATGCCTACACCAACGAAACACAGATCATGTGGAACGGCATCATCGGTGAAATTTCTCTTATGGCAAAAGAGGCCCTTTCCATCGAAGATTTACAAGTGTATCCGGACGTTTTCGGCAAACAAGTGCATGTGAAGGGTAAGATTAGTAATCGTGGAGAGACTACAAAAGGTATTTTGCAGGCAGTAGTGCAAAAACAGAAGAATAACCCTATTACAACCGTAACACGTGATATGGAATTCCCGTCGGGAGAAACATTATTGGATATCACCTGTCCGATGGGTGATTCGATGGAGGTTTGGAATGAGTTCACTCCGACATTATACCAATTGGATCTAAAGGTAGAAGCCGGTTCGGTGAAAGCCGGGCGAAGCACAAAGTTCGGTATGCGTGAGTTCAGGCATAATCAATCGGATCTGTTGTTGAACGGCAATAAAGCCTTTTTGCGTGGAACACTCGAGTGTTGCATCTTCCCGCTTACCGGTCGTCCGCCAATGGAACCCGAGGGATGGAAGAAGGTCTTTTTGACGGCTCGCGAATGGGGGTTAAACCATCTGCGTTTCCACTCCTGGTGTCCGCCGGAAGCCGCTTTTCAGGTTGCCGACTCTTTAGGTTTTTATCTGCAGGTAGAACTTCCTCTCTGGTCGTTGAAAGTGGGACAGGATCAGAAAACAAATGAGTATCTGTATGCTGAAGCCGACCGTATCCTGTCGGAATACGGCAATCATCCCTCTTTCTGCTTCCTGAGTCTGGGGAATGAACTGCAACCGGATTTCAACTTCCTCTCTCAGTTGCTGAGTTATGTTAAAGAGAAAGATCCGCGTCATTTATATACAACCACCTCTTTCACTTTCGAACGTGGGCACGGAGACTGGCCTGAACCGAACGACGATTTCTTTATCACGCAATGGACTAAAAAAGGATGGGTACGTGGTCAGGGAGTATTCGATACGGAGTCCCCTTCATTCGACAAGGATTATGTAGCCTCTGTCGAGGGAATGACGGTTCCGTTGATCACCCATGAGGTCGGTCAATATTCGGTATATCCGAACCTGAAAGAGATCGAAAAATATACCGGCGTACTCGATCCTCTGAACTTTAAAGGAGTAAAACAGGAACTGGAAAAGAAAGGCCTGTTGGATAAAGCTGACGATTACTTGAAAGCTTCCGGTTACCTGGCAGCCATTCTATATAAAGAAGAGATCGAACGTGCGATGAAAACGGCCGGATGTAGTGGTTTCCAGCTTCTCGACCTACATGATTTCCCGGGGCAGAGTACGGCTTTGGTAGGGTTGTTGGATGCATTTTGGGATAGTAAAGGCGTAACCGATGCGGAAACATTCCGTCAGGCCAGTTCTCCTGTATCTCCTTTGGTACGTTTTCCGAAAGCTGTTTATACTACTAACGAGTCTTTTGTCGCGGCGGTAGAGATTGCTAATTTTACAAATAAAGAATTGAAAGATCAATCCGTATCTTGGTTGTTGAAAGATGATAAAGGAAAAGTGGTGAATAAAGGAACAATAACCTGCCCATTACTCGCCATCGGATTGAACAGGCTGCCTGAAACGATCGATAGCCCACTGGACCAGTCTGCGGCAACCCGGTTAACCTTGTCCGTAGTTTTGGATAATACTCCTTACAAAAATGAATGGAGTATCTGGGTATATCCGGCCCGGTTGGACTTGGATAAGGGAGATATCGTCGTTACGCGTGACAAGAATGAAGCCGGGAAAGCATTAGCCGGAGGAAAGAAAGTCTTGTACAATCCGGACTATAAGAAAATGGTGGGATTGGAAGGAAAATTTGTTCCGGTATTCTGGAGCCCTGTACATTTCCCGAAGCAGGCCGGTTCAATGGGTATTTTGTGTGATGCCGGCCACCCTGCATTCGGAAATTTCCCGACAGGTAATTATACCGACTGGCAATGGTGGTCGTTACTGAAACAATCGAAGACAGTTGTTTTAGACAGCCTGCCTGCTGTCACTCCGCTGATCGAAGTAGTCGATAACTTCGCCAACAACCGTCGGTTATCCAACTTGTTTGAGACCAAAGTAGGAGAAGGCAAACTGATATTCTGCTCTATGGACTTGTTGTCCGACTGGGCACAACGTCCTGAAGCGCGACAGTTATATTTCAGCCTGCTTGAATACATGAAAAGCGATGCATTCAACCCTTCATCAGCGATGGAATCGAGTGTTTTATCTCGATTCCATACAGATAGAGCGTCTTCGGGCGCAACAAATCCGGAAGATATTTACTAATAAGATTGTAGTTATGAAAAAGCTCTTTGTGGTGTTATTTATTTTTGTGGCGGCAACGGTCTGGGCGCAGAAGTCGCCTGTCGCGGTTGGAAATGATGGTAAGTCGTGGACGATGACGACCCACTCGTTTGTTTATCAGATCCGTGTTTCGGATCAGGGAACGGTGAATATGTACTATTTTGGCGATAAGAGTCAGGACTTGAATATGCTCCGTGGCCCGCTGGGTGAAGAGGTTACAGTACGTGGTGGCTATTCGGCTACGACACCTATGCTGGAAGCGATCTTTAAAGACCGTGTGCGGGACATCGAATTGACTTATGCCGGATCGGAAATACAGACACAAGACGGTTATACCGTGTTGGCAATTCATCAGAAAGATTCTTATTATCCGTTGGCTGTTACTGAATATATCCGTGTTCTGCCGGAATACGATCTGTTGGAAAAGTGGATTGAGATCACCAACACAGGGAAAAAAGGCGATATTGAACTGGAGAATGCTCAGTCGGGTACTTTCTTTCTTCCGAAAAATGCCTACGAACTGACTCACCTGTCCGGTAGATGGGGATATGAGTATCAGCCGAATGTAACGAAACTTACCCAAGGACTGAAAACACTTCAGACAAAAGACCTGCGCTCGTACGGATCTTCTTTCTTTGCGATACGACCGGAAGGCGAACAAGAGGAAACCTGTGGTGAAGTATGGTTTGGAACACTGCAATACAGCGGAAACTGGCGGGTTGATCTGGAAAAGTTTGCGCCGGGTGAACTTCAGGCTACCTGTGGTATCAACTTCTGGGATCAGTCGTTGATGCTCAAGCCAGGAAAAAGCTTTACCACGCCTAAGATGATTATCGGCTATTCTGCTCGCGGGATGGAAGGTGCTTCACAGAGCCTGGCCTCCTTTACTCGTGAGAAAGTGCTCTATCCATCACATCGCGACCAGGTTCGTCCGGTTCTATATAACAGTTGGTATGCCACAACATTCGATGTAAACGAAGAACATCAGCTCGCCTTGGCAAAGATAGCCAAAGAGTTGGGTGTAGAGATATTCGTGATCGATGACGGGTGGTTTAAAGGCCGTGTCAACGATAAAGGCGGTCTGGGTGACTGGACAGTGGATAAAAACAAGTTCCCGAATGGCTTGCAACCCATGATTGAAAAGATCAATGACCTGGGGCTCGATTTCGGTATCTGGATAGAGCCCGAAATGGTGAATCCTAACAGCGACTTGTATCGTCAGCATCCTGACTGGGTGTTCCATTATCCGAATCGTACCCGCCATGAAACGCGTAACCAGTTAATGCTGAACCTGGCCCGTGAAGATGTTTATCAGTATTTGTATACCAGCTTTTCCACACTGTTGCGTGAAAACAATATCAAGTTTATCAAATGGGACATGAACAGAGGAGTCACCGAGCCTGGCTTCCTTGCCGCACCCACCGATGAACAGCGGGCTGTCCGTATTAAATATGTGGAAAACCTGTACCGCTTGCTTGAAACATTACGCTCGGAATTTCCCGAAGTATGGTTTGAGAACTGCGCCGGTGGAGGTGGCAGGGTAGACCTGGGCATGATGGCACGTACCGATTTCTGTTGGGCTAGCGATAACACAGATCCGGTGGAAAGGACCTTTATACAGCATTCCTTCCTCAATGTCTTTCCGTCTAACTCAATGATAAGTTGGGTGACACAGGAGGATTGGCACAACCAGAATCATCCGCTGGAATTCAAATTTGATGTATCTATGTGCGGTGTGTTAGGCGTTGGTTATGATATAACGAAATGGGACGACAAAGAAAAAGCGGTTGCCCGTGAGAAGATTGCCCGGTATAAAGAGATCCGTGAAACCGTTCATAAAGGAGATCACTACCGTTTGGTATCACCTTACGAAAACAACCGGAGTGTGCTTCAGTTTGTAAATACACCCAAGTCGGAATCTATTGTATTCGTATATAATCTGGCGGAATATCCCAACAACGCCCTGCTGGAAACCAAACGTCCTAAAAGCGTAAAACTTCGTGGCCTGCAACCGGATGCTTCTTATCAGATTGAGGGAGTGGAAGGTGTTTATAAAGGGAGTCAATTGATGAATATAGGGATAGAATTCCCCTTGTACGGTGCTTTCAAGAGTCGGATATTCAAGATTGTGAAACTATAAAGTATAGCTTGTTTCTGATGAAATTACTATCAGCATCAACCTTCAGCGGAGGAAGCCCAGCTTCTTCCGCTGAACTGGTTACATTAAGGAACCGTAATGGGCTTGTTGCCCAGTTTACCGATTATGGTGCCCGATGGGTAAGTATGTGGGTGCCCGACCGGGAGGAACGCTTGTCGGATATCGTGCTTGGGTTCGATACGATAGACGGTTACCGGACGGCAGGTGAAAAATATCACGGAGCCATCGTCGGTCGTGTCTGCGGACGGATCAGTAATGCCCGTTTCCGGATAGGAGGGCAGGAGTTTTTGCTAGCTTCCAACGATGTGTACGGTACACCTGTCCGTAACCATTTACACGGTGGAATCGATGCTTTTCACAACCGTTACTGGAAATTCCGTACATATATTTCTCCTTCCGGAGAGGAAGCTGTCGAGTTCACAAATAATTCACAAAGCGGTGAAGAGGGCTATCCCGGCAACCTGCAAGTAAAGGTTACTTACCTGTTGAAAGCGAACAATACCCTGCGGATGGAATGCGAAGCAACGACCGATCATCCTACTCCCGTTAATATGACTAATCATGCTTTCTTCAACCTGCAATCTCCTTCCGGTCCGGCAGAAAGGAAAAATGTCTTATCCCATAACCTGACACTGAACGCTTCTGCTATCATAGAATGCAACGGTGAATTAATTCCAACAGGCCGGCTATTACCGGTAGGCGGAACCTCGCTCGACTTTCGTTCTCCCCGTACCATTGCCTCGTCGTTGGTCGAGGAACATCCGCAGATACAAAAGGACAAAGGTTTCTCCTTGGCCTACGCCTTGGATACCGAAGAATCCGAAGCATCGGACGAATTGCATTTTGCCGCCCGTCTGTCTGATGCTCTTTCTGGAAGAATGTTGGAAATATATACCAACCAGCCCTCCGTTCAGGTATATAACGGCTATTTTATGGATGGTACGGACATTGGGAAGGACAATACCCCTTACTATGCCAGTGCAGGTATAGCCATTGAAACACAAGGCTATCCGGATGCGCCTAACCAACCGGCTTTCCCTTCTATCCTGATAGACGAGGCAAAGCAGTATCACCATATCACCGAATACTGCTTCACGAACATGAGTCGGTAGTCACAAGAAAATAACTTTCTACACAAAGTTTTTAGAAAAGTATCTGTCATCTGTCATTCGCTGATGTAACATGTAGTCATTCAGAGGATAAGAGCATGGCAGATACTTTTTTTATTTGCAATGGAGTTTGTCATCTGTCATCTATACCGCTAAAAGATTATCTGTTAAATGGCAGACAACTACGTGTTAAATCCCGACAAACTACGTGTTAAGTCCTTATTTAGTAAAATTAACCCTGTACAGGGTAGCCGATTAAGGTGTACAGGCTGCCCGCGCAGGGTGTACAGGGAAATATCCTATGGTGTACAGGGTAGCAACAAAATATAAGGATTTAACACATAGTTCCTCCTTTCTTAACAGGTAGTATCTCCCTTATCAACGATTAAAAGAGGTAGGGAGGGCTGTTAGTATATGCTGTTTGTCGGCATGGCAATCGCTTTTTATTGATAATAAATATACTTACTATTCTTATCCATCCATTAATTATGTATATTTGCGAATTACGTAACATAAAAACACTTAATTATGAGAAAAATAGATTCAAAAGCCATGGCAGAGAATAATGATAAAATAATAGACTCCCACTCTTCTGATTTTATCAAAGAGATAAAATACATCATTGATGCAGGTAGAACTACGGCTTATGCTGCAGTGAATACGGCAATGATTACTACCTATTGGAATATAGGCAGGCGTATCGTGGAAGAAGAACAGCATGGAAAAGAGCGTGCCGAATATGGTAAGGAATTGATTAAAATGCTTGCTCAGGAATTGACACATGAGTATGGGAGTGGATTTTCCGATCGTTATCTACGGGCATTCCGACAGTTTTATATAATAGTCCCGAATTATGAGATTTGGAAATCGCGATTTCCAAATCTTACTTGGACGCATATATACCAAACTCTTCGGGTGGGGGATGAGGCGGCTGTCCGGTGGTATCTGGAAAACGCATCGCAGCAAATGTGGAGCGTACGTACATTGAGCCGGAATATCTCGACACAATATTATGAGCGTCATTTATCACACATTTGCGAGACTTCCTAATGGAGCTTGGACGTGGTTTTGCCTTTGTTGCCCGGCAGCAACATATTCGCTACTAAATACAAACTCTATCTCCCCACCGAAGAACAGTTGCGACGGGAGATAGAAAGACAAAAAGAACTTTATCTGTTACAACATACACAAATACAGGGTTGAATGGAAATGAAACCCACCAGTGAGTGCAAAATGAATGTAGGAATGAACAATCCATCCGTGTAAAAAAACTCTTTGTAGGGGGAGTGAATAAAGAAAGCCCGACTGGAATAAACCAGTCGGGCTTTTTTTGCCTGTTTTTGCTCTTCGCAGAGGTAGAACAGAAGAACTTTATTTCATTACTTTAGTATTAATACTGATCGCTTGTT
>OGZX01002039.1_pt1 | contig 17511 bp, 13 predicted proteins | sample 1576881 | NCBI WGS metagenome assembly OGZX01 (sample SAMEA3541542, study PRJEB24748) | human gut metagenome | biome: human gut; feature: human-associated habitat; material: faeces | place: China | collected 2012
ATGTAGCCGGCTTCGCTCAGTTTGTCTATCTGTACACTCAGGTTACCGGCGGTGGCCTCCGTTTTTTCTTTCAGATAGACAAAGTCCGCCTCCTCCACCGAGAGGAGGATAGACATGACGGCCAGCCGTAATTGCGAGTGGAGTAGAGGGTCTAATTCTTTGAACATGCTTGTTTGGCTTTATGGTTGAGGATATGTCCCGGAATAATCATCATAATTACGAACGATAACCCGAAATAGAGATACCATAAGAGGGTCACCGACTCATCGTGTATCAGCATTGTGAGCATATAAATGCAAAAGACAAATGCAACTATCGGCGAATAAATCATCCAACGCTCCTGAATAATAATGCCTGTAATCGAAACGCCGAGGCCACAGTAAAGCAAGGATAACGGCAACATGATGATGAAATCTGCCTGCCGGTATAAGAGGATTTCAATTACGCCGGATGTGATAAAAGTAAAAGCAAACATCCAGCCCAGCACACGCCAAACCTGGTTTATTACTTTGTCTGTATAGGTGACGACAGCCGCCGGCTTCTGCCTTTTCTTGTAAGCGATAAGCGGCCATACTCCGAATAGAAACATCCAGCCCCAGGTCCATATAAAAGAGTGGGTCAGGGTTATCAGGACGAACAACGCGATGGACAGCCCGGCCGTACAATATCCCCAATATAGAAACTGGTTTCCGTTACCGACTTCCATGTTCTGTTTGCTGGAATGAATCATTTGTGTGATAAGCTCCAGACTTTCTTTCTCTGTTAATCTTTTTTCTTCCATGATTATATCTTTTTTCTTTTTATTCCTTCCACATTCCGTTCAAAGATAATGTGGTTTATGTTATCTCTTTATATTTTTTATTCTATTTTTCTTTTAGCCGGTTGAATTCACTTTCCGAACTGCGCTCTATCGTCTTCTTCGCCACTTTCTTCCCACTGTTGAAACTCCATGAAAGCGAAACCTTGAAGATGCGTCCGGCACTGCCCTCTTTGTAATGGGATTCGGTTTTGTAAGCATCCAGGTTGTTGACGTAATTGTTGTAGCGGTTGAAGATGTTGTTGACACCAGCTGTGACGAGCAACCTTTCGTTCATGAATTTCTTACGTAGCGTGAAGCCGAGCGTATGACGGGGCGCTACTTCGCTGTTTCCGGAATAGAGGCGGCTTGCTCCTCCGTATTGAATTTCCATATTGTAACCGGCAGGCAGGTAGAAGGTCGCGGTGGCGTTGGCAAACATCAGGTAATGTTTGGCTAAAGCGGCCGACTCCGACATCCTGATATCTTGTTTCACTCCTATGAAGTTGGCAGCCAGGTTACACCAGCGAACCGGTTGGAACGGAAGATTGACGGCAATGAACCAGTGATTTTCCGTGCTATGGTTTTCGGGTGTGATATAGGAAATGTCCGGATCGTTTGCATCCTGTTTGCAAAATTCGCGGATGAGGTTGTGGTGCAGGTTCCCGCCCACTGTCACCGTATACCGGTACTGGTACACCCACGTTAAGTTGAAACGGTTGATATAAGTCGGCTTTAAATACGGGTTTCCTATCTGGTAACTGTAGTCCGACAGTTGGATGTGATTGGGACTGAGTGAATGGAACGCCGGCCGCTCGATATTCCGGGAGTATTGCCCGACAAGCATAGACGTTTTCAGACTGTTGAACGCATAGGAAACATTCAGGTTCGGGAACAGGTCGAAATAGTCCCGGCGGATGTTGTCGGTACGGTTCGACGTCCGTGTATATTCCCCTCTCAGCCCTGCGACGAAAGACCAGCGGCCTGTCCCTGCTGAAAAAGAACCATATCCGCCGACGATGTTTTCCCGGTAGTTGAGGACGTATCCATAAGCGGGGTTCGGCTCCCACAATTGTCCGGACAAGCCTTCGTAGCACGAGTTGTCGTTCATATCGGTAAACGTATATTTTATACCGGCTTTCAGCGACATCCCTTTTTTGAGGTATCGGGAAAGGGACAGGTCGGATGTGACAATGTCGTAGGTCGCGTCGGCATTACTTCTGTATGTAGTGTCGCTTTGCCCTCCCATAGCTTGCCTGAGGACGAAATAATCATTGTTACCCGTCGATTTCTTACCTGCATAGTCGACAATGAGTTTGATCAGTGAACCCTGGTTGTCCAGTTTATGCAGGTAGTTGGCCGTGGCTGTGAATGTGTTGTATTCGTTTCTCTGGAAATATTCACCCATGCTGTTGACCGGCAAATTCCCTTTTACCAGCTCCGTCCGACTATAAGAATTAGCCTTTGCACCCTGTCCGATATATTCGATTTCTGCTCCGAAACTATTCAGGGTATCCGCATCCCAGGTAATGCCGAGACGGCCGGTTCCGTAATTCGATCGGTTCTCAAACCGGGACAGGCTGGAGAAGCGGGTATCGTCTGTCGTATATGAGCGGATGGAATTCATATCGCTCTTATCCTTCGGAGTGAAAATTCCGGAAGCGGCGGCGTTAATACTCCATTTTCCCATGCGTGCATTCAGACTGGCAGACGGCATATAGCGGTTTAGCGAAGAGGCAACGGCTGTACCCATTAATATGTTTCCCTGCACGCCGTTATCCAGCCTGCGCCGGAGGGCGATACGGATGACTCCGCCACGTGTATTGGCGTCGTATTCGGCTCCGGCAACCGGTATCACCTCGATTTGCCTGATATCTTCCGATTTCAGGGAACGCAGATAAGAGAGCAGTTCTTCACCGGTCAGTTTGATTTCCCGGTTGTTGACAAATACTTTCGTGCCCGAAGCACCGTTGATGGATATCTGGTCGTCCGATAGCCATACGCCCGGCGCTTGCGACAGCAGTTCCGTTCCGTCTTTTCCGCTGGTGGGCGAGATGTTGACGATAAAGCGGTCGGCCTTGCGTTCGATTTCTTTTGCTTGTACGACTACTTCTTTCAGGGCATAAGCCGCGGGTTGCAGGATAAAGGTTTCGTGGGTAGGGGCGGATAGCTGGAGCTGCTTTCGTTCCGTTTCATATCCGATGCATTGTATGATTAATGCATAATCTCCCCTGTCAGCCTTCAATGCGAAGTTCCCCGCATCGTCGGTTGTCCCTCCGGCTATTTGCCTGTCGCCTTGCAGAAGGACAACAGTTGCATAGTCTATCACATCTCCTCCGGGATTGTGGATTTGGCCGGAGTAGATCACCGTGCCTGCCTGGCTGCGGACTTTCCCCGGAAGGATTGCCGCTGCCAGCAGGATCAGGAGTAAAACCCTTTTCATAGCTCTATTCGTTAGTCGGGTAATACAATTTCAGACTGATTGTCTCTTCGTCCTCTTTTGGCTTGCAACTCTTCATTGCGTAGCCTTCGGCCGGCTTTTTGTCTTCCGTGAAATCCATTTTCCAATTATCGTTTTCGTCGTGGAAAACCGACAGCTCGAATTCGTCCCATTCTACATTCTCTAATTTGACGACGGCTGTCCCGTTTTCCGCTTTTGCCATTCCGTAAACCGGTTTGCTCTCTTTTCCCTGTTGGGCCATGACCATGATGTTCCCTTTATCACCCCGTACATGACTCACCTTTACGATGATTGTACGTGCCATTACTGAACTGCAACTGAAAATCAGCGCCCAAATGCTTGCTGCTATAATCCGTTTCATCTCTTTACTCTTTTAAATCGTGAATAAATAAGTTTATAATATAAACCATATATGGATTAAAAAAGTGCAAGGAGCTGCGCGTTTCTCACTTACACACTGCAAATATAAAATGGTTTATATTATAAACCAAATAAAAAGGAGAAAATCTTTCAATTATTTTCAAAAACACTCCGGGATATCAGTCAGGGTAGTTTGTTTCCGGTTGTTTTGGGGCGATAGTGCGTTTCCGCCTGAAAGTCGTCAGTCATTTAGTTGCTTCCTATGGAAAAAAGGTGTAGTTTTGAAGAGATAATTCTGAAGACTAATTTTAATTGTAGTATTATGAAAAAAGTATTGACACTATTTATTGCACTGTTGGTGAGCACGATTACCTTTGCGCAGCAGTCACTTTGGGGAGGTGGAACACTTGTCTCTCCTGAAATTCATGAAAACAACACGGTTACATTCCGCCTACGGGCACCTAAAGCGGTAAAGGTGCAGGTAACCGGCGATTTCCTGTCCAGCCCTCCCGGAAAGCCCGAAGGTCCTGCCGCAGCTGATCTGAAAGAAGGCCCGGAGGGTGTTTGGGAATATACTACACCGGAACCGCTGGCACCGGAACTGTATAACTATTCTTTCATCGTAGATGGTTTGAAGATGCCGGACCCCAGCAACATCTATCTGGTTCGTGATGTGTCATCTCTGATGAATATGTTCATTATCGGTGGAGGACGTGCGGATTTATATAAGGTGAATGCCGTGCCCCACGGAACGGTTTCCCGCGTATGGTATAACAGTCCGACGCTGGGTACAACCCGCAGGATGACTGTTTATACACCGGCCGGCTATGAGACGAGCGGCAAGCGCTATCCGGTATTCTATCTGCTGCATGGTATGGGCGGAGATGAGGAAGCCTGGGTGACGTTGGGACGTGCGACCCAGATCCTGGATAACCTGATTGCCGAGGGAAAAGCAAAACCGATGATTGTCGTTATGACGAATGGCAATGCGGCCTTAGAAGCGGCTCCTGGTGAATCTTCCCTGGGACTGGTACCCCCGACGACTAAATTGCCTAAGACAATGGAAGGCTCTTTCGAAGCGGCTTTTCCGGATGTCGTGAAGTTTATCGACGCGAACTACCGTACGGTTAAGAATAAGTCAGGCCGTGCCATAGCCGGCTTGTCGATGGGCGGTTACCATTCATTGCATATCTCTAAACAGTATCCGGACTTGTTCGACTATGTCGGTTTGTATTCAGCCGCCATTTGGCCGGGTAAGGATGTAGAATCTCCCGTATATAAGGATATGGAGAAAAAGCTGAGTGTGCAGTTTGCCAAGAAGCCGGCTCTCTATTGGATTGCTATCGGCAAGACTGATTTCTTGTATAAGGCAAACACCGATTACCGCAAACTCCTCGACGATAATCATTACCCCTATACTTATTACGAATCGGACGGCGGCCATATCTGGCGCAACTGGCGCATTTACCTGTCGGAATTTGTGCCGATGTTGTTCAGGTAGCCGGTTCTTTAATATAAAATCATATCATGAAAACAGTTAACCTAATTCTAATACTATTGTGTAGTACCTTGGGCATGCAAGCTCAAAACGACACTATCTTTCAAACTGTGTCAGAACGTTTGCATACATTCCAGTACAGTGCTCCTGTGGAGAAAATTTATGTACATCAGGATCGTACGCAATATGCGGCGGGGGAAACAATCTGGTTTAAGGTCTATCAGTCTTCTTCCGGGTTGTATCCGGTTCATAGCGGTATCGTCTATGTCGATCTGATAGATGGTTTGAATCGTCCGGTTGCGACGACGAAATGGAAATTGACGGATGGTTTGGCTGCGGGGCATATCGATTTGCCGGATGACGTTACCACCGGTTTTTACCAGTTGCGGGCCTATACCCTCTGGATGCAGAATTTTGATCCTTCCGGCTTTTTTACCCGTGAGTTGACGATTTCTGCCAGGGTTGCAGACCCGTACGCTTTGACGACAGACTTTGTCGTGAAGGAAAAAGTGATTTCCGCCTCTTTGCATTTTGACCGTCCCGTAACCGTCCCGCTGAAATACAGCTTGAAGATAGGGGATGGCTTTACCCGCTCCTATGCATTCCAGGTAGATGACGACAATGAAGCGAATCTGGACATCGTTTTGCCCAATAAAGATTTTAATGCGGATTCTCTTTATTTCAGGTTGGAGACTCCGGATGGGAACCGGGTATACCCGATCCATTCGACTCCCCCGTCTTTGATCACCTTCTTTCCGGAAGGCGGAGACCTTGTCTTGGGCATTCCCTCTAAAGTGGCATTCAAAATAACCGATCCGGGCGGACATGGATTGGAAGGGGAAGGCGTCGTCAAGGACGATTCAGGCAATGTAGTGCGCGAATTTCATTCAAATGCCGCGGGAATGGGATATTTTTATTTCCTGCCGGAAGCCGGGAAGCAATATAGCGTGCAATTACCCGAGCTTCGTATAACCAGTGAACTGCCGGTCTGCCTTCCGGAAGGTGTCACTCTGGAAACAAAACGCTGGGAGAATATGTTCCGTGTGACGTTGCGTCATAATTTGCGGGAACAAAAAACATTATACCTGACCATTCACCAGGACGGGGTCTCCTGGATGAATGCACCTGTCCACCTGAACGAATCGATGTCGGTCGTGGATATCCCTTTGGATAAATTGCCGGTTGGCATATTCACCCTGACGGTCTATGACGCCGGTTATCATGCTTATTGTGAACGCTTGGCTTTTGTGAATTATCCCGAACCGCTCCGTCTGGCAGTGAAAACCGATAAGAAGACTTATGGAAAGCGCCAGAAAGTGACGTTGCAAATAGAAGCAAAAGATGGAAAGAATATCCCCCAATCGGGAAATTTCTCTTTATCGGTGGTAAAAGCAGGCTTGGACAACCTTGCTGCCCGGAATAATTTCTACACGGATTACTTTTTGCAAAGCGAATTAAAAGGGCGTATTGAAAATCCTGCCTCCTATTTTGATCGGGAAGATTCGACGGCATTGAATAACCTCGATCTATTGTTGTTGACACACGGTTGGCGCCGCTATTCATGGGAAGAGCGTCTTTCCGGCAGAGATCTCAATATAAAATATCCGGTAGAAAGAAGCCTGACTTTCTCCGGCAAGGTCCATCCCTGGTATAAAGGCCAGTCCATAGACAAAATGGAGTTGAACGCGATGTTCCGTCATGACTCCCTGAAAGAGGTCATAAAAGCTAAACCGGGTCCTGACGGGGCATTTATGTTTACCGATTATGATTTTTGTGATACGGCAGAAGTAGTTCTTTCGGCTCAGGATAAAATGGAGAGAATGCTTGAGATTTCCATTGTGGAGAATGAGAAAAAGGCATTGGACTATTATTCTTATAAAAAGCGTATGAGTAAAATTGATAATTCCGTGTCTGTTGAACTTATGGGAAATATGCCCTTAAATCTTGAAAGTGGAATTGATAAAGTTGTTCATAAAATACCGGAAGTAAGAATTACTGCAAAAAGCGTAAAGAAGAAAGATGTTTTTCAGTTACACGATGAAGTATTCAGTCAACGTATATATGAAGTAAAGAGGAATTTTACTTATACTGCATACGGGGCTCCCGGAGAAGGAAGTTTGGGCGCTTTAGGTATATTGACCTATATGAGTGTTAAGTATCGTAATATGACATTGGAGGAACTACCCAATGGCCCTGTTTTTGTATTAGATGGTACGCGGGTTTCAAAACGTACTTTGGCTGGGATATCCCCAGCTTCAATAGAACGGGTAGAGATACTTTCAACGTCATCGGCTATGATGTATGGAGGAATGGGGGGCTTTTATTTTCATTCAAGGACTAATATGTCTTATGATATGCCCACTAAAAGTGTTGTTTATAAGTTTGTAGGCTATAACCAGCAAAAGGATTTTTATTCACCTAACTATAAGGATAAAAAAAATATTTCCATTCCGGATCATCGGAATACGCTTTATTGGCAGCCCGATGTCGTATTAAATAAAGAAGGGAAGACCAATCTGTCATTTTTTACTTCGGATGAGGACTCTGAATTTGTGATTGTAGTGGAAGGGAGAAGCGTTAAGAATGTAATAGGCGTTGTAGAGAAAGATTTATAGATCCGGACTTCGTATCGGATTATGAAAATAGCAATTTGTCAAAATGCCAATATTGTCGTTCTCTCTTTGCCTGATATCACAAGTAAGTTCTTTTATTCGGATAGACGCGATTCTCCGGGAGTTGTCATTTATCAATAAGCCATTCTATTGTCATTTCAGGTGACAACAAGATGGCTTATTTTTGTTTTATGCAGATGATTTTTATATATGGCAATGGAATTGTTCTTTTCCCTGTCCAAATGCTAAAGCCGGAAGTACTTCTTTTTGCTTCCTTTTAGTGGATGAAAATTGCTTTTTAGCATGTCTTCGGCGATTATCCGGACTGTTTTTCCGCTTTTTCTTCACGTCATTTTGAAATCATCTAAATCATTTTCCAAAATCATCAGCATAATTGTCCGGAATTATCCCAATAGTTTATTGAAATCATTGAGATGATTTAAAAAATGATTTAGATGATTTGGGAAAAGCGGTCCGGATTATAGCTGCTTTCTATGCGGAATGAGTCGTTTGGATGATTTGTCTGTTATTGAAAAGGAAAGAAATGTTTGCGGAAAGATAGGTGATCCTGCTTTTTTTAATCAGAAAGTAAAACCGGTGCAAAAGACGATTCCTGTTTCAGTCACGCGCTTTTCGCTTACTCCGATACATTTTCTGAACGTTTCAAATGGGCATCCACATTATGTTGCGGCCAAGTGGACTTGATTCGTTTGGATAATGTACAGGGATGTTTACTGCCTCACACGTTGTATAAAGTTAAATAAGCGGCAAATCAGTTGAAATATCCGTACCTTTGCGAGATAGCCTTATAAAAATAAAATAATCGCTTATGACAACAATAGTTATGACTGCTTGTGCAGGGCAGGAGGTTGAGATGGCGGAAGCTGCTCAGGATAAATTTAATTATGTGGTGGATCAGTTTGCTGATCTGCAAATACTGCGTTATCAGGTTCCGGGATTTGAATCCCTTTCGTTGAAACAAAAACAACTGTTATATCATCTGTCGGAGGCGGCTTTGATGGGGCGGGATATCCTGTTCGACCAGAATTGCCGTTATAACCTGCCAGTCCGGCGGACATTGGAGGCTATATATAAAGGATATAAGGGTGACTGGAAGAACCCGCAGTTTATCGCCTTGGAAACCTACCTGAAACGGGTTTGGTTTGCAAACGGTATTCATCATCATTATGCGGAAGACAAGTTTGTGCCCGGTTTCACACCTGAGTTTTTCCTGAATTGCGTGGAGCAAGTGGAGGCGTCGGAGCTTCCACTTCCGGAGGGACAGACGGTCGAACAGTTTGTTGCCGGGATCAGCCCGGTGATCTTTGACCCGGAGGTGATGCCAAAACGCTCGGTTCAGAGTGGTGATGCCGATTTGATTCTGGCATCGGCCAACAACTATTATGGAGAAGGCGTTACCCAGAAGGAAGTAGAAGATTTTTATGCGGAGATGAAAGTCGGAAAAGATACCGTTTCTCCTATCTCATACGGGTTGAACAGCCGTCTGGTGAAAGAGAACGGCAAGTTGTTCGAAAAGGTCTGGAAAGTGGGTGGCCTGTATTCATCGGCAATCGAAAAGATCGTGGCGGAGTTGGATAAGGCGGTTTCCTTTGCTGAAAACGAAGCGCAGAAGGCAATCATCGAAAAGCTGATCGAATATTATCGGACGGGTGATTTGAAAACGTTTGACGCTTATTCTGTCATGTGGGTGGAAGACACGGCTTCGGATGTCGATTTTGTAAACGGTTTTATTGAAACATACGGTGACCCGTTGGGTATGAAAGCCAGTTGGGAGTCGACCGTGAACTTTATAAATAAGGAAGCGACGACGCGAACGAAGGTGATCAGTGACAATGCGCAATGGTTTGAAGATCATTCACCGGTGGATAAACGCTTCAAGAAAGAAAAGGTGAAAGGCGTCAGTGCGAAGGTGATCACGGTTTCCATGTTGGGTGGTGATTGCTATCCGGCCACTCCGATCGGCATAAACCTGCCGAACGCAGACTGGATCCGGCGCGATCATGGCTCCAAGTCCGTGACGATCGAGAATATAACGGAAGCATACGACAAGGCTTCACAGGGGAACGGTTTCAGCGAAGAATTTGTCTGGAGTGATGCGGAACGCGAAAGGTTGAAAAAGTATGGTTTTATCACGGATAACCTGCATACCGATTTGCACGAGTGCTTAGGGCATGGTTCCGGAAAACTCCTTCCCGGCACTGATCCGGACGCGCTGAAAGCCTATAGTTCTACTTTGGAAGAGGCGCGTGCCGATTTGTTCGGTTTGTATTACCTGGGCGATGCCAAATTGGTGGAGTTGGGACTTGTTCCGGATGAGGAAGCCTATAAAGCCGAATACTATAAATATATCATGAACGGCCTGATGACGCAGTTGGTTCGCATCGAACAGGGAAAGAATGTGGAAGAGGCCCACATGCGTAACCGCCAGTTAATCGCCAAATGGGTATATGAAAAAGGGAAAGCGGATAACGTAATCGAGTTGAAACAGCGGGAAGGCAAGACGTATGTGTTGGTAAATGATTATGTCAAATTGCGCGAGTTGTTCGGAACTTTGTTGGCGGAAGTGCAACGGATCAAGAGCGAAGGCGATTTTGCGGCCGGAAAGAAACTCGTGGAAGATTATGGCGTAAAGGTCGACCCTGTTCTTCATGCAGAAGTGCTTGAGCGGTATGCCAAACTCAACCTGGCTCCGTATAAGGGTTTTGTCAACCCGGTGATGAAAGAAGTTAAGAATGAAGAAGGTAAAGTAACGGATATTGTGTTGGATTATACCGAGGGATATGCCGGGCAGATGTTGCGTTACAGCAGAGATTATTCATTTTTACCGTCTTACAATAAATAATATAAAGCGTATGTTACAAGATGAATTAAAAGAGATAAGGACGCAATTACGCCTGGCGATGAATGGTGTGGTTTCTACCAGTATGCGCGAGAAAGGCATCGTATATAAATTGAATTTCGGTGTGCCTCTGCCTGAGATCAAGCAGATTGCGGCTATGCACAAACCGGATTCCGAGTTGGCGGAGGCCTTATGGAAAGAGGATATTCGTGAGTTCAAAATACTGGCCTCTCTCTTGCAGCCCGCAGCCGAGTTTTCGTCCCAAAAGGCGGGGCAGTGGGTAAAGGAAATCCCTTATTTGGAGATTGCTGAACAGTGCAGTCATAATCTGTTTCATAAGTTGGCCGATGTGGAAAATCTGCTGCTTGGGCTGATTTTTAATGTGGAAGACGAGTATGCGCGTACGGTGGCTTATCTTGTCTGGGCTGAACTCTTTAAGGAGGGAAAGGAGCTGATCGCACCGGTGAGGGCGGCATTTCTCGTCGAATGTATGCGTACGGTAGCCTGGACTGATTTCGGGGCGTCCTTCAAAGAGAAGCAGGCTGCGGTGAAGGCAATGAAGTTTTACGGAAGACAGTCGGTTGGCCAGGCCCGGCAAATCTTGACCGGGTTCGACGAGTTTCCTGAATTCATGAAGACGTCCGAGGGGCAGGAAATCTATAATGATTTAAAATTTGAATTTGAATATTCCCGTTAAGGCTTTGCGTTTAAAATAAATGCGCTAACTTTGTCGGTCGCGTGGAGTCGCAACTTGAAGATGGATACAAAAAAATACACAGAGATGCAAGATATGTTCACCATGTATCTTGCAGAGAAAAAACTACGAAAGACTGAGGAACGATGTGTAATACTGGAATGTATATGCAGTTTCCCCGGTCATTTCGATATGTGTATGCTTCATCAGAAACTGGAGGAAATGAATTTTCATGTAAGTCGGGCTACTCTTTATAATACACTTGAAGTGTTGGTAGACAGTGCCCTGATTGTCCGTCATCAACTGATGTCGCAGTCTGTGCAATACGAGTTGAGGATATTAGCCGAAACACATTCGCATTTGATTTGTACCAAATGCGGGGCTATCCGGGAATTGAAAGATGCAACATTGAAAAAAGATGTGGATGGTTTGAAGATATCCCGTTTTTCTCCGGAATATCATGCGCTTTACATTTATGGCGTATGTAGCAAATGTAAATACCGGCTCCAGCGGAAGAAGTAAGAATATTAACAGCCTATAATATAAAAAGATGAAAGTAGATGTTTTATTAGGATTGCAATGGGGTGACGAAGGCAAAGGTAAAGTTGTCGACGTGCTGACTCCGAACTACGATGTCATTACTCGTTTTCAGGGTGGGCCCAATGCAGGACATACTTTGGAGTTTAACGGCGAAAAGTATGTATTACGTTCTATCCCTTCCGGTATTTTCCAGGGAGGAAAGGTAAACGTTATCGGTAACGGTGTCGTACTGGATCCGTTATTGTTCCAGCAGGAAGCGGAAGCGCTTGCAGCAAGCGGTCACGATCTGACCAAACAGCTGTGTATTTCCAAGAAAGCTCATTTGATCCTGCCTACTCACCGTATATTGGATGCTGCTTACGAAGCTGCTAAAGGTTCCGGTAAAATCGGTACGACCGGCAAAGGCATCGGCCCGACTTATACAGACAAAGTCAGCCGTAACGGTTTGCGTGTGGGCGACCTGCTGCATAACTTCGACGAAAAGTATGCTGCTGCAAAAGCAAGACATGAAGCGATTCTGCGCTCTCTGAATTATGAATATGATATCACGGAACTCGAGGCACAGTGGTTCAAGGCTTTGGATTATCTGAAGCAGTTCTGCCTGATCGATAGCGAACATGTTATCAATAACTATCTGAAAGAAGGTAAATCTGTTCTGGCCGAAGGTGCACAGGGCACGATGCTGGATGTTGACTTCGGTTCATATCCGTTCGTGACCTCCTCCAATACGATCTGTGCCGGTTGTTGTACCGGTTTGGGCGTTTCTCCGCGTAACATCGGCGATGTGTATGGTATCTTCAAAGCCTATTGTACACGCGTGGGTAGTGGTCCGTTCCCGACAGAACTGTTCGACGAAACAGGCAAGAAGATCCGTCAGATCGGTCACGAATATGGTGCGGTGACCGGACGTGAACGCCGTTGTGGCTGGATCGACCTGGTGGCTCTGAAATATGCGATTATGATCAACGGCGTGACGAAGCTGATCATGATGAAGAGCGATGTGTTGGATAGTTTTGAAACGGTAAAAGCTTGTGTCGCTTACAAGATCAATGGTGAAGAGACAACCGAGTTCCCGTTTGAGATCAACGAAGGTATCGAACCTGTATATGTAGAACTGCCCGGTTGGAATGCCGATATGACAAAGATGCAGAGCGAAGACGAATTCCCTGAAGAGTTCAACGCTTACATCTCATTCCTGGAAGAAGAGTTGGAAGTGCCTATTAAAATTGTTTCTGTCGGTCCTGACCGCGAACAGACGATTGTCAGATATACGGAAGAATAAAACCCGAAAATAATACAAAATGGCAGAAGACCACATCCCGGAAGGGGGTTCTCCTGCCATTTTTGTTTTTGGCAGGATTTTTGTCTTGTGTTATTTAGTATAACTATATAAATTAGAAGAATATGAGCATGTATTGGATTATATTTATCGGTTTCGCCCTCCTTAGTTGGTTGGTTTCTTCCCGGCTTCAGAATAAGTTTGAGAAGTATTCCAAAATACCTATGCCGAATGGCATGACCGGTAAGGATGTTGCAGAGAAGATGTTGCATGATAATGGTATTTATGATGTGAAGGTGATTTCGACGCCCGGGCATTTGACAGACCATTATAATCCGGCTAATCAGACGGTCAACCTGAGTGAATCGGTTTATTATAGTAATAGTATTGCTGCCGCTGCCGTTGCGGCTCACGAATGTGGACATGCGGTTCAGCATGCTACGGCGTATGCGCCTCTGCGGATGCGTTCGGCATTGGTCCCGGTCGTAAGTTTTGCCTCCAACATCATGACGTGGGTCTTGTTAGGCGGTATGTTGCTGTTGCATTCTTTCCCGCAGTTGCTGCTTTTCGGTATTATCCTGTTCGCCATGACAACGTTGTTCAGTTTTATCACGTTGCCGGTTGAGATTAATGCCAGTCAGCGTGCCCTGGCCTGGTTGAGCAATGCCGGGATCACAAATGCCTATACGCATGACAAGGCTGAAGATGCTTTACGTTCGGCCGCTTATACCTATGTGGTAGCCGCTTTAGGTTCGCTCGCTACATTATTATATTATATAATGATCTTCCTGGGAGGAAGAAGCAGGGATTAAAGAGAAAACATTACCTTTGCATTCTGAATAAAAAATAGTGAAATATGCAAAAGCCGTCTATCCCTAAAGGAACAAGAGATTTTTCGCCTGAAGAAATGGCGAAGCGTAATTATATATTCAATACGATTCGTGAAGTTTATCATCTGTACGGGTTTCAGCAGATTGAGACGCCGGCTATGGAGAACCTGTCTACTTTGATGGGAAAATATGGTGAAGAGGGTGATAAGCTGCTTTTCAAAATATTGAATTCCGGTGATTGCTTGTCTTGCCTTACGGATGAAGAACTGTTGGAACGTAACGCCGTGAAGTTTGGCGTAAAGGCCTGTGAAAAGGGATTGCGTTATGACCTGACGGTTCCTTTCGCCCGTTTCGTGGTGCAGCATCGCAATGAGATCACTTTCCCTTTCAAGCGGTATCAGATACAACCTGTTTGGCGTGCCGACCGTCCGCAGAGAGGCCGTTACCGGGAGTTCTATCAGTGTGACGGCGATGTCGTAGGTTCCGATTCGCTGGTAAACGAAGTGGAACTGATTCAGATAATGGATGAAGTGTTCCGTCGTTTTGGCATTCGTGTTTGTATCAAGATGAATAACCGCAAGATTCTTTCCGGTATCGCTGAAATTATCGGGGAAGCGGATAAGATTGTCGATATTACGGTTGCCATAGACAAGCTGGACAAGATCGGGCTGGATAATGTGAATGAAGAACTTCGTTCCAAAGAACTATCCGAAGATGCGATCGCACGCCTGCAACCGATCATCATGCTGAAAGGGACAAACCGTGAAAAGCTGGCAGTGTTGAAACAGGAGCTGGCCGCATCGGAAATAGCGATGAAAGGTGTTGCCGAGATGGAATTTATCCTGGATCGTATCGACAAGTTGCCGCTGAATGCCGAGCTGGAACTGGACCTTACACTGGCTCGCGGCCTGAACTATTATACCGGAGCAATCTTTGAAGTAAAGGCTTTGGATGTCCAGATCGGAAGTATTACAGGTGGCGGACGCTATGACAATTTGACCGGAGTGTTCGGCATGGATGGCGTTTCGGGTGTCGGTATCTCATTTGGTGCAGACCGTATCTTCGACGTATTGAACCAGTTGGATCTTTATCCTGCCGATTCTTTGCAGACAACGCAGTTGCTGTTCGTGAACTTCGGTGAAAAGGAGGAAAACTATTTGTTGCCGCTAATCTCGAAAGTCCGTGCAGCAGGTATTCGTACGGAGTTATATCCCGAAGCGGCTAAAATGAAAAAGCAGATGGGATATGCCGATACTAAAAAGATCCCGTTTGTTGCCATTGTCGGAGAAAACGAAATGAATGAAGGCAAGATCAATCTGAAAAATATGCTGACAGGTGAACAAAGTCCTGTCACTATAGAGGAATTGATCGGACAATTCTGAAAATAACAGAAGGAGGTGCTGCGATTATGTCGTGGCACTTCTTTTTTATATACATACAGCTCATTATGAAAAATCATTGTTTACTTCTCTTTATCCTTTTCCTGCTGTCATCTTGTACCTTTCAGCCTCGTGCATCTTGGGTGACAACGACGGAAACTGCTTTCTGGCAGGAACAGCCGGATTTATTGTCTGCTTCGGCCGATACGGTCCGGACAATCGATGTGACGATACGTACAGATAAGTTTCAACAGACAATTGATGGTTTTGGGGCTTGCTTTAATGAATTGGGCTGGATTTCTTTGAGCCGCCTCAATCCGGCAGACCGCGAGAGCATCATGGAAGAACTGTTCTTTCCGGAATATGGTGCCAATTTTACAATCTGCCGTATGCCGGTGGGGGCAAATGATTTTTCCCGTGACTGGTATTCGTATAATGAAACGGACGGTGATTTTGAAATGAAGAACTTTACGATTGCGAATGATCACCAGACATTGATCCCTTTTATCCGGAATGCTCAGAAATACAATGCGGATTTGCGTCTTTGGGCTTCTCCCTGGTGTCCTCCTTCCTGGATGAAGCACAATAAGCACTATGCTTCCGCTTATACCGGGGAGGCATATGATGAAAAATACCGGAACGGCTTGCCTGCCGATAAAGTAGGTCATGAAGGGGAGGATATGTTTATCCAGGATTCACTTTATTTACGGGCTTATGCACTATATTTTTCCAAATTTATAGAGGCATACAAAGAGCAAGGTATTCATCTTTTTGCCGTTATGCCGCAGAATGAATTTAATTCGGCTCAGATATTTCCCAGTTGTTGTTGGACAGCGGCCTCATTGGCTGATTTTGTCGGAAATTACTTGGGGCCGGCGATGGAGAAACAACAGGTGGATGTGATGTTCGGAACGATGGAGCGTAAGAATGAGGCTTTGGTGGATACGATCCTGACAGATCCTGTCTGCCGTAAATATGTGAAAGGCGTCGGTTTCCAATGGGCCGGTAAGGGTGCGATAGGAGGAATACATGAACGCTATCCGGAACTGAAACTTTATCAGACGGAACAGGAGTGTGGAGACGGCCTGAACGACTGGAAGGGCGCTGTCTATTCCTGGAACCTGATGCGGCATTATCTGGATCATGGCGCTTCTGCCTATATGTATTGGAACATATCGCTTGAAAAAGGCGGTATCAGCCGTTGGGGATGGGCGCAGAACTCTTTGGTAGTGGTCGACCCGGCAAGCAAGACCTATTCTTTTACTCCTGAATATTATATGATGAAACATCTGAGCCATTATGTCCAGCCGGGTGCCCGCAAAGTGGAAACAGACGGTGCTTTTACCGATCTGCTTGCTTTCGTGAATCCCGATAAAAGTGTTGTCGTGGCATTGGCCAATGAGAGTAATGACAGCCGCGCCGTCTCTATCCGGATAGGAAACCGTGTCTATCGACCGGTACTTCCGGCACAATCCGTTTCTACTATTTTAATAGACTGATAGCTGAACTTCCTCGTTCCATCTCTTGTTGTAATGGGGAAGTTCGTTTTTTTGGTGGCAGGGTGGTCATCCTGTCAGACATATTTGCATTGTCTGCCTGTCCTGGGTGCAAAATTGGCAGTCTTTTTCCGGATAACAATTTTGGCACAGTATTCGCATAAGCATTTACGTGCGATAAGAAAGCACAAGATAAACGTAATATTATTAACAATTAAAAAACATACAACGATGAACATTAGACCATTAGCAGACAGAGTGCTGATTAAGCCGGCTGCAGCAGAAGAAAAGACACTTGGCGGAATCATTATTCCCGATTCAGCAAAAGAAAAACCTTTAAAAGGTGAAGTTGTTGCCGTAGGTAACGGAACAAAGGATGAAGAAATGGTTGTAAAGAATGGTGATTCTGTACTGTACGGTAAATATGCAGGAACAGAAATCGAACTGGATGGTGAGAAATATCTTATCATGCGTCAGTCTGATATTTTAGCTATTATCTAATTCATTATTAATAACAATACAATTATAAGATATATATTACTATGGCAAAAGAGATTAAATACGATATGGATGCCCGCGACCTTCTGAAGAAAGGTGTGGATGAACTGGCTAATGCAGTAAAAGTAACACTGGGCCCGAAAGGACGTAACGTGATCATCGAAAAGAAATTCGGTGCTCCTCACATTACAAAAGACGGTGTAACGGT
>OGZX01002052.1_pt1 | contig 17402 bp, 15 predicted proteins | sample 1576881 | NCBI WGS metagenome assembly OGZX01 (sample SAMEA3541542, study PRJEB24748) | human gut metagenome | biome: human gut; feature: human-associated habitat; material: faeces | place: China | collected 2012
GATTCGTCGGGGCAGACATCGCCATCTCGGCGATTGCCGACCGTCTCGGGCCGGACGAACCGGAGACCGTTTCGGTCGAACAGTGCATCAGCAAGGGGGTATTCGGCAGCCAGGAGAACGTGTTCGACGGCTTCCGCCGCGAGGCCGCCGCGATACCGGCCGGGGAAAACGGGCTCGCGGCCGAAGCCAACGAACGGCTGCGGAACAAAATCCCGTCCGCAGAGTTCGGCTTCACGGAATGGCTGCAAGCCGGAGGCGGCGGGTGGCCGTGGCCGGGCGAAGCGTATCGGAAGCGTGAAGAGCGATACAAGGATGTGCCGCTGGTCATCGCGCCCGGACAGGAGGAAGCCTACCTACGGGATCTGGCGAAGCGGGAAACGATGACCTCCGGAAGGTCGGAAGGCGAACAGAAGGAAAGGACGGAAAACGAGCGGCGGCCTGACGACTCCCCCGAAAAAGCCATGCAGGAGGGACAGGGCGGAGGAGAGGCCGCGCAGGGAAGCGAACAAAGGGAGAAAGAGGGCGCGATAACACAGGAAGCTGGACAGAGGGGGCCGAGGGTCGAGGAAGCGCAATCCGGCCAGCGCAACGAAAACGGCTGGGAAGGGCTGCTCCGCTCTATGGGACTGGACGGCATGGGCGAGATCGCCGGCAATCTCGGCTATGTGATGGCCATGCTGCCCGACGTGTTGCTGGGGGCCTTCACGGGCCGGACGCAATCGCTGGGGCTGAAAGACAACCTGCTGCCGATAGCGAGTATCGTAGCGGGTATGTTCGTCCGCAATCCGCTGCTGAAGATGCTGCTTATCGGCCTGGGCGGCGCGAACCTGCTGAACAAGGCGGGACACGAGGCGCTGGGGAAAGGAAGAACAGAAGGGAAAGGAAATACAACCGCATCCGGCAGAGCGGTGCGGTACAGGCGCTATGCGGACGAACCGCTCGATCCGCGTATCGTGAATCCGGTACTGCAAGGCAGTACGCTGGTAGCGACGATAGACCGCGTGCCCTGCACCGTCCAGCTTTCGCCGACCGTGGCGGACGCCTATCGCGCCGGAGCACTGCCGCTGAACACGCTGGCCAATGCCGTGCTCGCCCAAAGCGACCGGCTCCGGGAGGCCGCCTCGAAAAACTATGACAACGGGCAACAGGAAACGATCCTGCGGTCGCGGGGCATTCAATAACCGACTATCGAAAACAGATATACGAAATGAAAGAGAAATCGCAAATGGAAAAGAACGCAGAGCAGAGGCAGATCGCCCTACTCTCCGCCGCCCTGAGCGAAGCATCGAACGCCGGGGGCCATTGGCTCAACGCGACGGGCAAAGGATTCCCGCGCCTTTATCCGAAAGGCGTCGCCGTCAGCCCGTTCAACGGCCTGTTCATGGCGTTGCACTCGGATCGGAACGGCTGCAAGACCAACCTGTTTACGCTTTTCAGCGACGCCAGAGCCCGCGGTGCGGCGGTACGGGAGAACGAGCAGGGCGTTCCATTCCTGTTCTACAACTGGAACGAATACGTCCACCGCAATAACCCGGAAGAGATTATCGGACGGGAAGCCTATCTGGAACTGGACGAGGAGGAGCGGAAGCAATACAAGGGCGTACACAACCGCGAGATCCGCACGCTCTTCAACATCGACCAAACGACATTGCCCTACGTGGACAAGGAGGCTTACGACGACCTGCTGGAACGGGACGGCAGCGCCGAGGTAAACGGCTATACGGAGGCCGACGAGCGGCGGCTACGCAGCCGGTTCAACGACTTTCTGCTGAAAATGCGGGACAACCTGGTACCCGTGCGTTCGGACGGTAGCGGAATGCCCCACTACGAAACGGACCGCGACGCGGTCTATATGCCGCGCCAGAGGGATTTCGAACACTACAACGACTATGTGCAGGAGGCCCTGCGGCAGATCGTGAGCGCCACGGGGCACCAGCAACGCCTGGCACGGGAGGGAATGGTGATGAAAAACGGCATGGCCCCCTCGGAAGAGGCCGTGAAACAGGAGCGCCTGGTCGTGGAGCTGGCCTCGGGTATCAAGATGCTGGAACTGGGGCTGCCGGCACGGCTGTCCGAGGAGAGCCTCGCAACGGTGGACTACTGGCTCCGGGAACTGAAGGAAAACCCGCTGCTGATGGACGCGCTGGAAAGCGACGTGAACAACGCCCTCGAAGTGATCCGCAAAGCGCAGCGGGGCGAAAAGATAGAATACGCCTCCCTGCGTAACCGGCGGGAAACCTCCTCCATGCAGGAACGGATGCCCAAACACTATTTCGTGGCCAGCGAAATCCGGCAGCACCCCAGCAAGGAGGATAAGACCATCGTCCTTGTCATCGACCCCGCGTCGAAATCGGCGGACGTGATACTGCCGGCCGGCGCGGCGCCGGAGGCGGACGAAATACCGGGCATGAGCAAGGCCCGCATCGGCCGGGTCTTGCGGCGAGAAGGCATCGAGCAGGTGCGGTTCTACAATGCGGACGGGGCGCTGGGCTACCGGCCCGACGACAGCTATTTCGCCGAGAAGCAGGTGGCTTTGGCCCGACTGAAGAACTGGACGATGGAGATGCTCTCCACGCTGGACGTGAACGCCGCAGTCAAGCGGGCGCACGAGATCGGCTTCGACCAGGTGCAGATGATCCAGGACGACAAAAAACGCTGGGCGCTCTACATCAAACCCGAAAACAAGAACGGGTACAGCATCTATCCCGACAAGGAGGACGTGAACCGTTTTTTCTCGACACTCAAGCAGGCGATGGACAACATCGACAAGGTGCGGATGGAGCTGGCGCACAAATACTATGCGCTGGCAGAGGTGCAGCCCGACCTGAAAGTGGACCTGTTCGGCAGCCAGACACGGGAGATCGACCTGAACCGTATTCAGCGCGTGAGCGTCTTCAAGACCAAGCAGGAGGGCATACAGTGCGTGGCGACCATCGACGGGCAGAAGATGCCGCCGCGGAGCGTAACGCCGCAGCAATGGCAACGGATGTGGGTGGCCGAAGACCGGAACGGCTACAAGCGCCATCTGGCGGCCACGCTCTTCGCCGACGTGCTGCGCAAGAGCCAGACGCAGGAGGAACAACTGTTTCGGGAGACCGAACAACGGCAGGGCGGAAAGGCTGAGCAAGGCGCCGGAGCGGCGAAGGTCCCTCGTGAAAAGGAAGCGGAGGAATCCGTCTCCGCACAACGGGAGTTCTGGAACAAGCTCAAAGAAAAGCACCCCGACGCCCTGCAACTGATCCGCACGGGCGACAGCTACCGGCTCTACAACGAGGATGCCGTGCGCGGCGCGGAAATACTGGGGCTCGCGCTTACGGAGCACGCCGCAGACTCGGAGCGCGGCTTTACCGCCTCCACCGGATTTCCGCAGGAGAAACTCGACAGCTACCTGCCGAAGCTCGTCGGAGCCGGCGAGCGCGTCGCTATCAGCGAACGATCGGTGGATTTGCAACAATCTGATGCGAGTATCCAAAAATCCGATTTATCGAAAAATGAACTGCCCGTAAGAGACATACCCGCACAAGTGTATGAACGATACGAGAGCATCAAAGCGGAACAACCGGAAACGGTTGTCCTGCTCAAGTATGAAGGCAAACATTATGCGTCCATGTATGACGCAGAAACCATCGCACACGAACTGAAATTGCCGCCGGAGAAAGAACGGCCGCCATACGACCCGGACAAACTGATAGTCATGTTCGAGCATGACGATGAAGACACGAGCATACATATCGCCGCCCTGAAAGCGTATGTGTTGGATTGCGACACAACCCCAAAGGAAGAACGAGAGACCCGTGCCGGGATAGCCGATGAGCAGAACGAAAACGAAGAACGTCCAACCATGAGGAGGTAAAAGCATGGCAAGCAAGAATCAGGAATATACAGAACGATACGCAGACTACGCGATGGAGCAGATGCGGCGGTACGGTATTCCCGCTTCGGTAACGCTGGCGCAGGGCATACTGGAAAGCAGCAACGGGCAGAGCCGTCTGGCAACGGAGGACAACAACCACTTCGGCATCAAAGCCACGCCCGAATGGATCGCCGGGGGCGGCCGGTACGGGATATATACGGATGATCGGCCGAACGAAAAATTCTGCAGCTATGACAGCGTGGGCGATTCCTACGAGCATCACTCCCGCTTCCTGAAAGAGAACGGCCGCTATGCCCGCTGTTTCTCGCTCGCGCCCGACGACTACAAGGGCTGGGCGCAGGGGCTCGAACAGGCGGGCTATGCCACAGGAGGCCACTATGCCGACAGCCTGCAACGGATCATCGAGCAGAACGGACTGCACGAGTACGACCGGCAGGTGATGCGGGAGATGGCGGAGCAAGGCAGGGCGTTCGGCGCGGAGAGCAATCCGCTGCGGACATCCGAGGGTACGGACAACGGGGCCGGTTATTCGTTCCCGGTCGAACGGGAAGAGTTCCTTTTCGTCACCTCGCCGTTCGGCATGCGGCCGGAAGCGACGGACGAAACGAAACAACGGATGCACAAGGGCCTCGACATCCGTTGCAGGGGCGACGCGGCGCTGGCGACGGAAAACGGCGGGAAGGTCGTCGCCGCCGGCGGGCAGTCGGTAACGGTAGAATACACCCGTGCGGACGGTAGCAAGGTACAGTGTACCTACATGCACCTGAGCGAAATCGCTGTAAAGGCCGGCGATACGGTACAGGCGGGAGGGCGGCTCGGCACAGCGGGCAAAAGCGGGGGACACCTGCATTTCGGCGTGCGGCATATCCACACGGACGGGACGCAGCGGGACATCGACCCGGCGGCCTACCTGGCCGAGATCGCACAGAAGGGCAACTTAAAGCAGCAAGTGCTGCATAACGGCAACGACCTGCTGGCCCGGTATAAGGGAACGGAAGAGAATGCCGCCGGAAAGCCCCTCTCGCCGGACGAATGGATGAAGAAGCTCCTCGCCTCGGAAGACAGCGGCGTGGGGCTGTCGGGGAGCAACGACCCGGTCGTGGAGATGGCGATGACCGCCTTCACCTCCCTGATGTTGTTGGCGGCACAGATCGACAACCGCAGCCAGGAGCAACAGCGGGAGGCCGTATCGGAAGCGATGCACCGGAGGGTCATAGACCTGAAACCGCTTTTGCCGGGAATGGAAACCTGCACCCTGGCGATCGGCGAAACCGGCAAGGCCACGCTACAGGCGGAAAACGGAGACATCCGGATATCGCGCGAGCTGACCGCCGCCGAACTGAGCCGCCTGTCGGCCGTACTGAATGACAGCACCCTTCCCCAAGAGGTCAAGCGGATGCGAACGACCGGCCTGCTGAATACGGTCGTTCTCTCGGAAGCGGCCTCCCAGAATTTCGAGCAGGGTATGTCGGAACAGCAGGGACAAACGGAAAACCTGAAACGATAATGCCGGAAGCCATGAGGAAACACGCGATGCTACGGCTAAGCGGATATGTATTCGGGGGTTGCGCCCTCGCCCTGCACCTACTGCTGGGCTACCTGCTGCTGGGCCCGGTGGCGACACTCGTGGTCGCGGGGGCGCAACTGCTGCTCGTAGGGTGGTTCGTCTATACGAAGATACGCGCTCCCGACTAAGGTCCACGACCCGGCGGGCAGAATCCCCCACTCCGAAAGGGGTGGCAGCATACCGCTGAAAAATACGACCGAAGGCCCTGCCTCGACATACGGCACCGGCCCGACATACCTTAAACCATTTATTCAACCGCCGCCGCAAGGCGGCACAAAAACAGATTCATCCCATGAAAAAGACATTTTTAGCGGCTATGGCCGCGGCTGCCCTTCTGGGCGCGTGCACCAAGAACGCCAGCGAGATCGAGGACTCGGCGACAGGTAGCGTAGTAAAAATCACCCTGACGGACAAAACACCCGAAACCCGAGCCTTCTTCGACCAGACGGCGGCGGCCGAGAGCTGGGAGAAGAAGATTGGTACGCTCACGCTGTTCGTGTTCGACGGCAACGGGGACGCCGTGCTGCAACGTAACTTCACCGCAGCGGAGATCTCGGGACAGGCGGCGACCGTCCCCGTACCGGACGCGCCTCCCGGAGAGATGTATCGCTTTTATGTCATCGCAAACGCCGGAACAGCGATCAGCGCCGACAACCTGAGCGAGCTGCAAGGCAAGAGCGAAGGCGAAAGCGCAGCCTACAACGGCACGTTCGACGAGGTGACGACGAAGGCCAAACGCGCCGCAGGCTTTACCATGACCGGCTCGGCCACGAAGGCCATCGCTGCGGCCGGGCAGACTACCGAGGTGCAGATCGCACTCGAAAGGCTCGTGTCGAAAGTAGCCGTGCAGGCCGCGACCGACAGCAAGTTCGCCGCGACATACCCCGGTCGCGTAAGAATCGACAATACGACGATCTCGAACGCCTCGATTTCGACACGTTACTTCAAGGAGGCTCCCTCCGGGGGCGGAAGCGGCGACAGATTCTCCCACACCCAGGCGGCCAAGGAGCTGTCGGGCAAATACGGCAACCTGTTCTATATCTACGGCTATGAAAATGAGAAGGCCGCCGAGAATGTACTGTTGACCCTCGAAGGGGTCTACGACCAGGACGGGAATTTCGGAACGACGGGCGACCAGATCCCCGTAAGTTACGAAGTGACGCTTACGGGGGATTCGGGCAAGGCCATCAGCCGCAACACCTACCGCCGCATCAACGTAAACATCAGCGGCCTGACGGGAGCCGACGTAGCCGTGACGATCAGTCCGGCAGACTGGGACGGCCCCTTCAACCAAGATGTCAATCTCGGCATGTAACCCTGCGGGACGGGAAGTTCGGAATCTAACGAGCTTTCCGTCCCCGTTTTTGAAATTTCCATGAAAAAGATTCTGATGTTGCTGTTACCGCTGTTCGCCCTGGCGGCGAGCACGGCATCGGCTCAATATTCGGCCGTGCGCGTCAATGCGCTGGGCCTGGCTACGGGAACGCTCCATGCGGGCGTCGATGTGCCCGTATCGGAAAAATGGTCGGTGGACGTTTCGGGCTACTGGAACCCCATCTCGACGGAGAACCTGCGGGCCAAGGTGCTGGGTGCGGCCGTCGGGGTGCGCCGCTGGCGCTCCGAACCGCACACAGGACTGTTCTGGGGATTGCACGCCACCGCCGCGTGCTACCGCGTGGGCAACCGCCACGACAGATACAACGGCTGGACGGCGGGTATCGGCCCGACCGTGGGCTATGCGTGGAAGCTGGCCGGACGCTGGCGCTTCTCGCTGGAAGGCGGACTGGGCGTGTACTACATGGACGACACCCGCTGGAAACCACACCCTTCGCCCGTCGAAGACGTGCTATTGCGGCATCGCCGCCGCATCGTACTGGCTCCGGCCAAGCTGGAGGCTTCTTTTTCTTATTTATTCTGATCTGCCATGCACATACGCAATCTGACAATCCTATTGACAGCCCTTCTGCCGGCGATGTGGGCGCTTACGGGCTGCGACGACGGCACGGAAACGGGGCCAGAACCGACACACTCCGTACAGGTAGTATTCGTCGCGGAGGAACCCCGGACGCGCTCGCTGGGCTACGCAGAGGAGTCGCGCATCGACGACCTGAACGTATGGGTATATAATACCGGGCGGGGCTTTTCGAAGCATTTCTACCTGACGGGGACCGACCGGCTGCAACTGGAACTGGCTGCCGGGGAGTACGAGCTTTTCGTCGTGGCCAACCAAGGGGTGAGCGTCGGCGGGCTGCCGCGCGAGATGATGGAGAGCCTCGGAGTGAATACCGGCACGGAGGCCAAGATCGTAGAAAACGGCCGCCTTATCATGTCGGCCCGCACCGTACTGCGTACCGGAACGGGTACGCAGGCCATCGCCCTGCGCCGGGTGGTGGCCAAGGTGCGGATACGGGTCGTCCTGGGCACCGCGCTGGCCCCCCGTACCGTGATCGACCGGATCAGTTGGGGCAATCATCCGAATCAGGTATCGCTGTTCGGCGACAACAAACTGGCACCGCATCAGGGTACATGCGCCTATCCCGAGCGCACGGGACTCGGCACGGAGTATTTCGCCGCCGAGTTCTACGTGCCGGAGAATTTGCAAGGCAGGGTACCCTCGATAACGGAGGAGGCACAGCGCAACGCAAGGAACGCCCCGCCGCAGGCATCCTATCTGGTTATCGGCACCCGGAACGACTATTACGGCCGGCGGATGGACTACCGGGTCTATCTGGGTACGGGCGATCCTTCGGACTTCGACGTGCCGCGCAACACGATACTCGACTATACGATAAACATCATGGGCGAGAACACGGACGACCTGAGAGTGACGGTATCGACCGACTAAAACCGGGAAACGGACCAACTTACAGTAGAATCACAAAACAAAATGAAACGAACGACTTTACACTCGATACTATGCCTTTGTGCCGCCCTGTCGGCCTTTTCCTGCAGCAAGGACGAGACCGCACCGGGGCCGCTACCGCCGGAGGGAGAACCCTGCACGGTCGCGTTCCGCATCGAAACGGAACCCGCCGCAGGCATCGCCCCCGCAGCCGCCACCCGCGCCACGGACAACGCCGTGAGGAACCTGAACTTCTACGTGTACGACAACGGCGGCGGCCTGGTCCGCTCGGGCTATACGATGTCGGCTTTCGTGCCCACCATGAGACTGGTGCCGGGCACTTACCGCATTTATGTTGTCGCTAATGCGGGAAGCTCGCTCGGGCAGATCGACGAAGCGGAACTGCTCGCCCTTTCCACGCCCGTCACGGGGCCGGACGATTTCCTGCAAAACGGAGCCATGTACCTATCCGGCATGCAGACGCTAACCGTGGCCGGCACGACGAACTGCCGCATCGTCTTGCGGCGTGCGGCGGCGAAGATCCACATGGTGGTGCAGTTCGGGCAGAAGATGGAAGGCGCCCGCATCGTCCATATCGTACCGGGGAACGCTCCGGCCTGCGGCTTGGCGTTCGGGGAGAACCGTCTGGCGGCCTCGGACCCGCAGGTGGAGTTCCCCTATGCCGACCTTTCGCAGGCGGAGCTTCCGGAGTACAACCTCGACTATTATCAGTACGAGAACCTGGCGGGAAGCGTCGCCTCCATAACCGATCCCGCCGACCGCATCGACGGCAAGGCTCCGGCGATGGCCAGCTACGTGTCGATCCGGGTACTCTGGGACGGCGCCTACTTCGACTACAAAGTATATCTGGGCGGCAATGCCACGACGGACTTCAACGTGCGGCGCAACACCCTCTACAATTATAACGTGACCATCGTGGGGGTCAATGCCGACGACTTGCGTATCGCCATGACCGAGTATATCTTCTGGGTCGGCCGAAAAATCTCGATAGGCGGACAATACTACCGGGACGGCTTTAGCTGGAACGCCCGGGTCGCTTACTCCCAGTTGGAGATATGGACCGACAACTGCGATCCCGATCAGGAATACTTCGTCTCGTTCCGGCCCCTTTCGGGGACGTTCCACTCGGACTGGGAAATGGAGTACATGATCTTCTCGCTGCCGTCCGGCCAGCGCGAATACAGGCCCATCGTCCCCGGCGAGCAGGTCGCAGTGCATAAAGGCAACGGTACCGCCGAAGTGATTTTCGCCTTCTCGAACTACGAGGGAACGAAAAATTATAACACCACGGACAACTATTTCGAGTTCACGGTGTGCGACAGCCGGGGCTGGGGCCGGACGGTCGTGCTGAGTACGAATATGGATGAATGGCTCAAATAGCTCATATCGTCATGGGAAAGTTCCGCAAACCGAAAATATGCCGGGTCGTTTTATACGGCGCTTCCGACAAGACATGCTCTCTTTCGAACCCCGCTGCAATACTTCCTGAACAGAGCATGGAGCCGAACAGGGAGATCGAAGTGCGTAAGCGAACATGTGCTGACAGATAACGCGTCCGGAAAACGGACGGTATAAACCACAATTAAAAAGATTAGGATATGAAAAAACATCATAGATTGAAAAAGGCGCTACTGTCGGCTCTGATGCTCATGTCGCTGGCTTCGTGTACCAAATATCGGGATACAGATGATTTTCCGAATGACGAAAAAGATCGACAGACAGTAGCATTCGTCGCAGAGGCACTCTCCGAACATAATGTGCCTGCACACCTGACACGGGTGGCCGTGCAACCCGACGAAGCCAAGATCGCCAACGTGAACCTATGGGCATTCCATAAATTATCCGGACGCGGCACACACCTATATTCCTCTTCGGGGGCGGTATTGCCTGCTATGGAATTGGTGCCGGGCGATTATGAAATTTATGCCATAGGAAATGCCGGGCGCGATCTGGGAGAACTGACCCCGGCGCAAATCGAAAACCTGACATGCGACGCCGCGACCGAGGATTCATTCTCCGGACACGGAACACTGCCGATGGCTGCCCGCATAACGGCGACGGTCCCCGCGTCCAGTCCCATACGCATACCTTTAGAGCGTCTTTGCGCCAAACTCGAAGTAACATGCACCGTAGAAGGCGGTGCCGTGGGACATCTTCAAGTCGAGAGCGTACAGTTATGCAGCGTCCCCAATACCTGCTCCTATTTCGTGGAGAACAAGGCCGAAGAGACAACCCGGCAGACAGACTACGCCGTGCGTACATGGAGCGCCGGAACATTCAAGGAAAGCTACTATGTGCCTGAGAACTGTGCAGGAGTGAACGAAGAGATCACCGATCCTGAGAGGCGCTATTGGAAAAAGGCCCCCGCAGGCAGTACCTACCTGCGTATTCTGGGCACTTATGACGGTAACCCGGTCGAATATTGCGTCTACCCGGGCAATAATGTAACCTCGGATTTCAACCTGCATCGTAACTACCGATATATCCTGAATGTGGCAATCTACGGATATAAACGTACCGACCTGCGACAATCCACCTGCCGCATTGAAACCAGAGCCCTGCCTGCCACGGGCAATAGGGACGTATATTATTCGGGAAATATAAAACTGACATCGCTCAATGAGCATGATCCTTACTATACACTCACCTTTCGCAACACGGGTAGCGTAGGTACTTTCTGGATCATGCTTGGCATGCAACCCGATGTCGCAACTCCTGTTATTGCGGATGGCACAACTGGCTTTTCCTCTGATGTCACTTTTATTTCGGACAAAGCAGGTAGAGGCGAAGTAACGCTGATCGTTACAGACCGCTATGGACGCGAGTTTATCCGCACGCTATCCATGCAAATCCAATAATCGTACTCCCCCGAAATAATATCATAATAAAAATTGCAGCACATGAAACGAATCCTATTTCTTGGAATAATGATCCTCTCGGCTGCGGTGTGGTCGATGGGATGCAGTAAAATGGAGGATGGACTGTCAGGAAAACCGGACAGTTCCCATCCTGGCAGGGTGCGCTTTGTTTTCGAGCCAAAGGCCGAATTAATGGCCAGCAGAGCTATGGATGAAGCGCAAGAATCCGAAGTCAGGGATGGTCGTGCTGAGCACGAATACGGACGAATGGCTCAAGCCGTAAACCACGAAGGATATGTCGAATCAAACCGAGCAACAACAAGATGAAAAAAAGAGTAATGACGGCCCTCGTGCTGCTCGCGGCAGCGGGGCTTTCCTCCTGCGTCAAGGTGTACGAGGAGGAACGGACAGAGACCCTGAACCGCCCGCAGACGGACATAGAAATCCCGCAGGACGCTCCGTGGGAAGATGTGCCGCAGGCGGACGCAGAAACGGGACATTGACGATATGACGATACGAACCCAAAGAACAGCGCCTCCGTATGCCGCGACTGCGGCCGCACGGGGCCGGCCGTCGTCCTGCGGCAAGGAACCGGACGTGCGGCGGGCCCCCGGATTCGGGCCGGAAACGGGACCCGCAGGCGTGCAGGTACCGAATGCCTGCGTGAGGATACGCGCACCCGACCGGAGCACGGCATCAGCGCGTCCGACATCAATACGCCCCGCTTTGCCCGGCGGTATATGTATCACTCAAAAAAACGAAAAAGATGATTAAATGCAATGTTACGGTATGCGGCACGGTCGGCCGAGACGCGACGACGCGTACCGGAAAGGAAGGGAAAACGTACCTCGGCTTTCCGCTCCGCGCGGTCATCCCCGGCAAGGACGGCCAGAAGGGAACGGTGGAAATCAGTGTCAGCCAGGAGGGCGGCCGGGAAGCGGCCTGCGGCTACCGACACGGCCTGCGGGTAGAAGTGGCGGGAACGATGTACCTGAAACGCCGGGGAGAAAAGCTCTATTTCAACCTGTTCGCGAACGAAATCCGTACCGTCGCGGCGGAAGAGGAAGACGCGGTACGGGGCGAACTCCTGTTCCGCGGGAAAGTGGGCCAGCACATCGAGGAAAAAAGGGACAAGAACGATCAGCCCTATACGATATTCTCGGCGTTCAGCGCAGAAAAAGTCGACGAGGGCTTCGAATACCAGTGGGTGCGTTTCTTACGTTTCGGCCAGGAACGCGAGGCGTGGCTGCAACCGGGCGTGAGAGTAGAGGCCAAAGGTGCCCTGTCCCTGACGGCATATAACGGAAAAACCGACATCTCCTGCCGGACGGAAGAACTGGCTCCGTGCCCGGCGGATGCGTCGCATTCCAACCCGTGACGGATATGGCAGGACACAGAAAACCGAAAAGCGACGGTCCGAACAGCGAGGAGAAGGCGCTGGAACTCTTCGCGGAGATGATGATCGAGAAGATCGAGAGCATACACGGGGACTGGCGGAAGCCCTGGTTCACCGAGGGCACGTTGCAATGGCCCCGCAACCTCGCGGGACGGGAATACAACGGCATGAACGCCTTCATGCGTGCGTCCAGAATGGTCGCATAGTAAATATCTCTATGGCAAGAGATTAGAATAGGATACAATATGTTCTACTCCCAACTGAATAAGCCACGAGCGAAAGCAAAAGGTGAAAATAGCATTTCAGTAAAACGGAATGTGCGGCTAACTGTCATGCCGTGCAGTTCCGTCAGGGAGAAAGACAGATATGAGGATGAAACCTGCATTGGTTCAACGATAGTCCAGCGGCATAAAGCGTGGCAGGGGCGGAAAGGCAGTTATATCTACGCCCTTTCGTGGTACTCAATTCCAAAGCATGAGGAATATGAGCAAAAGGTATCAATCACGACGCACTTGCAATAAGCAAGAAAAGAACGAAAGTCGCATCCGACAATCTGTCGTGCCAATAGTTACTATGCGTGCTAACTGGAGATTGCCTAAATCGGGACGCCGAAAGGCTATGGGCAAAGGCTCTGAATACCCGACATGGCAACGGAGCTTCCGTAGTAGTCCGAGCAAGGGAAAGCCTTGTACATGGCGAAGGGAAGCAGTTGGTAATTTTAATACAAACAACGGATAATGTGAGAGACATTATGAGAAATCCAAAGCAAGTATTAAACAATTTATGTGAACACAGCAAAGTTTCGGGCTACAGGTTCGAAAGGCTATATCGAAATCTATTCAATGAACAGATGTTTTATGTTGCCTATCAACGTATTTACGCTAAGCAAGGCAATATGACACCTGGTACTGACGGCAAGACCATTGACCAAATGAGCATTCAAAGAATAGAATCTCTTATAGCAAGTCTCAAAAACGAGACATATCAACCTAATCCGGCAAAGAGGGTATATATTCCCAAAAAGAACGGTAAAAAGCGTCCGTTGGGCATACCCTCTTTTGAAGACAAACTTGTACAGGAGGTGGTAAGAATGATACTTGAAGTCATATATGAGGGGTATTTTGAATACACCTCACATGGGTTCAGACCTTTCAAAAGCTGCCATACCGCACTATCAAGCATTCAGAAAAGGTTTGTCGGGGCTAAATGGTTCATCGAGGGAGACATTAAAGGATTCTTCGACAACATAGACCATAGTGTACTGATAAGCATACTTGAAGAAAGAATAAACGATGTTCGTTTTATTCGCTTGATTAGAAAGTTCCTTAAAGCCGGATATGTAGAACACTGGCAGTTCAATCATACTTATTCGGGAACACCCCAAGGTGGAATCATCAGTCCAATACTGGCGAATATCTATCTTGACAAGTTCGATAAGTTCATGAACGAGTATGCCAAGAGGTTCGACAAGGGTAACAAGAGACGGGTAAATCCAGCCTATAACCGTATTTGCAACAAAAGAAACTCGCTGAAGCGTAAACTGAACGCCGAAACTGACGTGGAGAAAAGGGAAATCCTTATCTCGCAAATCAGAAACATGCGTACAGAAATGCAACAACCCCCGTATGGGAATGACATGGACGAACAGTACAGACGACTAAAATACGTGAGATATGCTGACGACTTCCTTATAGGGGTTATCGGCAGTAAAGCCGACTGTGAAGCGATAAAGACAGACCTCAAAAAGTACATGCAAGAACAACTAAAACTTGAGCTGTCAGAGGAAAAGACCTTAATCACAAACGCACAGGACAAGGCAAAATTTCTCGGATATGAAATCTATGTACAACGTTCCGAAAGCAAGGTAAAGAATAGCCTCGGTAGAACGAATCGAATGTTCAACGGGAATGTAAGACTACATGTCCCTACTGAAATTGCAAGGGAGAAACTGCTCGCCATGAATGCTATGGCAATAAAACAAGTCAATGGCAAAGAAATATGGTGGGCTGAATCCAGAGGTTTCTTAACAAGCATGAAAGAAGAGGATATCATAGCCCGATACAACCTTGAAATAAGAGGGTTCTATAACTACTATTCAATAGCCAATAACATCTCCGCTGTCGGAGATACTTTCGGAGGTATCATGAAACGCAGTTGCATTAAAACTCTTGCACACAAGCATAACAGTACCATGCGTAAAGAATGGAAACGTTATCGTGAAGGACAGGACTTTTTTGTCCGATATATGGACAACAAGGGTCAAGAAAAGTGCAGGGTATTGTACAATGAGGGGTTCAGAAGAAAAACTGTCAATGATTTTGCAGAATGTGACCACATGCCGAATACATGCTTTCTGCCGCAGGCATCGCTTGTGGAAAGGCTAAATAACGGTGTGTGCGAACTCTGTGGAAATAAAGCGCCACTGATAATGCACCATGTCAGAACGCTCTGTAAACTGAAAGCAGATACGGAGTGGAATAGATTGATGCTGAAGAAAGGGCGCAAGACATTGGCAGTATGCGAAAAATGCAATACACTGATTCAAAGCTATGTTTAACAGAAAATTGACATTACCAACGGAAAGCCGAATACATGGAGACATGTACGTTCGGTTTGGGGGCAGGTATGGGGAAACCTATCGCCGAAAGACGACAAGGCGTCCCATGCCGAGCCTACTACTGCTGCACTGCGAGAGGAAGGGCTACGCGATCCCGCGCTTCTGCACGTTCGACTGCGTACAGCGGATGAACGTGCCCGAAAAAGAGGGCGAGGAGCGGCCTCGTGTATCGGTGCTGCGCGGCGAGAAGTCGTTTCCCGTCATGTTCCCAACGTTTACCTGCGTACACAAGGAGACAAAGGAAAAAATTAAGTATGACGATTACAAGAAACTCTCCGCCGAAGAGAAAGAGCAGTACAACGTCTACCTCCGTATGCAGGTGTTCAGGGTGTTCAACGTGGCGCAGACCAACCTGCGGGAAGCGCGGCCGGAGCTGTGGCAACGGCTGGAAGAAGAGAACGTGCGCCCGAATGTCGACGAGGGCGCACGTTTCGACTTCGCCCCCGTCGATACGATGATAAGGGATGACCGTTGGATCTGCCCGATCAGACTGCAGCATCAGGACAACGCCTATTATTCGATCTCGAAAAACGAAATCGTCGTGCCGGAAAAGGAGCAGTTCAAATCCGGGGAGTCGTTCTACGGGACGCTCTTCCACGAGATGACGCACTCCACCGGCGCGGAGGGCGTGCTCGACCGGCTCAAACCGACGGCCTTCGGCTCGGAGGAGTATGCCCGCGAGGAACTGGTGGCCGAACTGGGTAGTGCACTGGTGGCGCAACGCTACGGCATGACCAAGCACATCAAGGAGGATAGCTGCGCATACCTGAAAGGCTGGCTTCAAGAGCTGAAGGAGTCGCCGCAGTTCATCAAGACGACGCTGCTGGACGTGAGGAAGGCATCGTCGATGATTACCCAACAAGTGGACGGAATCGCGCAAGAGCTGGAAAGGGACATCGGCTACAACAAGGAAACCGATGCGATCGACGCCGGGAAAGCTACCGTGCACGAGATGCAGGACGGAACGGATGAACATCAGACGGAAATGGCGGAACGAAACGCCTTTCACCGGTAAAGGAGACCTCCCGAACTTACAGTGTTCCGGGAGGTCTCAGTTTTTGGAGAGGGACAACGCATTTCAGTCATTCGACGATGCGGTAATTTGGCGCTAATCCGTTCCCCGTTCAAGTAGTAAAACGGGGGATCGACAGGCAAGCTATCGAAGGTGGATACCCTGTATCCTATAACAGGATGGCGCAACCCGAAATACGGACAACCTCCCGCCGATATTATCGGCGGGAGGTGATTTGTCTGTAACAGACATATACTATTTGTTTGATTCGACAATATCCACGATCTGCCGTGTTGTCCGACCGTCCCGATCCCGTATTTCGACGACGTAGAGTCGGCCTTTGACAGTGTGTCGCTCGATATCTTGGGCATAGCCTGAATGAAATGTACTCTGGCTGTAACGGGCGATCTCGGCCGGACGGTCGACCGGACGAAGCGTGACGGAAAGTCCGCCTTTACGATGACCGTGTTCCTGTCCTGCATCCAAAATGGCATTTATATACGCCTTTTCGGTTGCGGTCAGATGCAGACCGGCCACAAGGATGATTTTACGTTTCATGGCGACTTTTTTCATAGTTATACAGTTTTTGTGATTAACGGAATCATTGTGTGTGCAACGTTATTATTCAGTTTCGATGAAACGGACGTAGCATTGTCCGAACGCGCAGTCGTTGTCGTTGATCTCGGCAGCCAGTTCGTCCGGCGTGAGCTTTTCCACACCGTATTCCGTCTCATAAGCCTCAAGGATTTTTTGGTCGCTGACGTTGCGCTCCATCAAATCGTATGGCCAGACGTAAGCATAAAGTTCGCGTGTCGTTGATTTCGGTCGCTGTTCAGTTTCCGGAGAGAGGCCGTCAATGGCGGCCGCACAGATGTCGTAGGTCAGGCTTTGCTCGAAGCATGGGATTTCCAGCAAAGCTACGTCCAACAGGCGGCGCAGCGGCCCTTCCAGCGGGTTCTGCTCTGGCGCTGTCTGCTTACGAAACGCCATGATGTTGTCCGCGTCCGGTAACAAATTCTGCCAGTGTTCGTCCACGAACTCCCGGATCGCAGTTTCATCGGCCCCGGTGTGCTTCATAAGCAGTTGTACGGCCCGGTCTTTCCACAGACCCTGCTCGGCGCATAGTTCGGCGTAGCGGCTCCAGAGGGTTACGAGCCAGTCGATACAGATGGCGCCGAGATGATAATCATCGGCCGCGAGACGGCCCGTTTCTGG
>OGZX01002058.1_pt1 | contig 17342 bp, 9 predicted proteins | sample 1576881 | NCBI WGS metagenome assembly OGZX01 (sample SAMEA3541542, study PRJEB24748) | human gut metagenome | biome: human gut; feature: human-associated habitat; material: faeces | place: China | collected 2012
ACATGACCTATCGCCTCGCCACCTGCTACCTGAAAACAGGAAATGTGAAAGAAGCCGCCATTTGGTTCGAGACGCTTCGTAGTACCAGCAAGAAATATGTTGCGGATTGCACTTATTACCTTTCATACATCCGCTATACCCAGCAGCGCTACGATGACGCCCTGACTGGCTTCCTGTCCTTGCAGGATAATGAAAAGTATAAAGCATTGGTGCCTTATTATATAGCAGAAATTTATCTGATAAAGAAGAATTATGATAAGGCGGAAATCGTCGCACAGAATTACTTGTCTGCCTACCCCAATAATGAATATACCGCAGAAATGTATCGTGTTCTGGGTGATGCGGACTATCACTTCGGAAAATACCACGAAGCAATGGGAGCATTTGAAAAGTATCTGGCAAACAACAAAGAGGAAGCTCCCCGCCGGGATGCGCTGTACATGCTGGGACTTTCATATTATCACTCCGGTGTGTATACCAAAGCAGCCAATACCCTCGGGGAAGTAGCTACAGGGAATGATGCGCTTTCACAAAATGCCTATCTGCACATGGGCTTGTCGTACCTGCAAATGGGAGACAAGAACAAAGCGCGTATGGCATTTGAACAGGCTTCAGCCTCTAATGCAAACATGCAGATCAAGGAGCAGGCCGCATACAACTATGCCCTCTGCATTCACGAAACTTCTTATTCCGCTTTCGGTGAATCTGTCACCGTTTTCGAAAAGTTCCTCAATGAATTCCCCAATTCTCAGTATGTAGATAAAGTCAGCAGTTATCTGGTAGAGGTGTATATGAATACCCGCAGTTATGAAGCTGCCCTGAAATCCATAGAACGTATCACTCATCCGGGTGCTGCCATTCTGGAGGCTAAACAGAAAATCCTGTTCCACCTCGGCACCCAGTCTTTTGCAAATACACAGTTCCAGGAAGCTATCGGTTATTTCAACCAGTCTATTGCTTTGGGGCAATACAATCTGCAAACCAAAGCGGATGCCATCTATTGGAGAGGTGAATCTTATTATCGCCTGAACCGGATGCAGGAAGCCGCCCGTAACTTTAATGAATATCTGAATCTGACTCCGGACAGGAATACGGAGACTTATGCATTGGCATATTATAATCTGGCTTATATTGCTTTCCACGAAAAAGATTATACGCTTGCACAAAACCGCTTCCTGAAGTTTACACAACTGGAAAAAGGAGAAAATGCCACCGCACTTGCCGACGCCTATAACCGTATAGGCGACTGCCACCTGCATGTTCGCCGTTTCGATGAAGCCAAACAATACTATAATAAAGCTGAGAATATGGGAACTCCCGCAGGAGACTACTCATTCTATCAGTTGGCCTTAGTAGCCGGCCTGCAAAAGGATTATGACGGCAAAGTGGCATTACTCAACCGTCTGTCCAGCAAATATCCGAGTTCACCTTACGCTATAAATGCCCTTTATGAAAAAGGACGTTCGTATGTACAGACCAACAACAGCCGCCAGGCCATCGCAGCTTTCAAAGAGTTGCTGGATAAATATCCGGAAAGTCCGGTCAGCCGTAAAGCTGCCGCTGAGATTGGTTTGCTGTACTATCAGAACGATGATTATGATCGTGCGATAGAAGCATACAAGCATGTTGTAACACAATATCCGGGTAGTGAGGAAGCACGTCTTGCCATGCGAGACCTGAAATCCATTTATGTGGATGCCAACCGCGTAGATGAATTTGCCGAGTTAGCGGCTAAAGTGCCGGGGGAAATTCGTTTCGACGCCAGCGAACAAGACTCACTGACTTACATCGCTGCCGAAAAGGTATACATGAAAGGAGAGATTGCACCAGCCAAGTCAAGCTTTACACGCTATCTGCAAAGTTATCCCAACGGTGCATTCAGCCTGAATGCGCACTATTACTTGTGCGTCATCGGCAAAGAACAGAAAGACGAAGAAGCAGTACTGGAACACGCCGGTAAGCTGCTGGAATATCCGGACACTCCTTACTCACAGGAAGCACTTATCGCACGGGCTGAAATACTATTCAACCGTAAACATTTCGACCAGGCACTTACCGACTACAAGCAGTTGAAGGCTAAAGCTACCACCGCCGAACGTCGCCAGCTTGCAGCAACCGGTATGCTACGCAGTGCAGCCATGATGCAGGATGATGTAGAAACAATCGCTGCCGCTACAGACATGCTTGCCGAGGCTAAGCTGACACCGGAATTGCGCAACGAAGCCCTGTATTTCCGTGCTAAAGCATACTTGAACCAACAGGCCGACAAAAAAGCGATGAACGATCTTCAGGCATTGGCTAAAGATACACGTACTCTCTATGGAGCCGAAGCTAAATACTTGGTTGCCCTGCAACTGTATAAAGCCCATGAGTATGCTGCCGCCGAGAAAGAAATACTTAACTTCATCGAACAAAGTACACCACACGCTTACTGGCTGGCACGCAGCTTTATTCTGCTGTCTGATGTATATGTAGCCATGGATAAGAAACTGGATGCACGCCAATATTTATTGAGCCTGCAGCAGAATTACCATGCTGACGATGACATTGAACAGATGATCAATGAGAGACTGGAAAAACTGAAGTAAAGGAATAAGGACACAAGTTGACAAGATACGAGGCCTTGTCAACTTGTCAACTAAAACCTCGTCAACTATAAATATGAAAAAGGTACAATATATATTCGGAACATTGGCACTAATGGCCTTCCCGAACTGGGCACAGGCCCAAACGCAAGCTAAAGACACTACCCTGAGCCGCACGGTCGTGGTAGAACAAGAATATAATCCGGACATCATGGATGCTTCCAAGGTAAATGTGTTGCCACAAGTAGCACCGCCAACTGTCAGCAAAAAAGTAGTGGAATATGATGCAACGTTGGTACCGGAAGGAAATATCCCCGCAAGTACCATGCAAGCTTATACCGGAGCAGAAAGTCAGGACAAAGCCCAACGCGGATACGCACGCCTGGGATATGGAAATTATGGAAATCTGGACGCACGCGCCAATTACTTATTTATCCTTCCCAATAGCGATAAGCTAAATCTGAACTTCCATATGAACGGCATGGACGGCAAACTAAAAGTACCCGGTTTTACGGAGAAATGGGATGCACGTTACTACCGTACACACGTTGGCATGGACTATATACATGCTTTCCGGAAAGTGGACTTAAATGTAGCCGGCAACTTCGGTCTGAGCAATTTCAACTTTATACCCTATAGTATAAACAACAAACAGAAATTCCTGTCGGGTGATGTACATTTCGGAGTCAAATCGACAAGCGAAGACTTGCCTTTTCAGTTTCATGCCGAAACGAACCTGATGTTCTATGAACGCCAGTATGACCTCTCTCAGAAAGATGCACAGGAAGCGATGATACGGACCAAAGCAGGTGCAATGGGTTCTATCTCCGAAGAACAATCTGTAGGAGTAGACCTGGCAATGGACAATGTATTTTATAAGAACAATCTTTTTGATGATTATACATCTGTAGAACTCAATCCTTACTACTTGTATCAGAATGATGACTGGAAAATCCAACTTGGCGCCCATGTGGATTTTGCTTTCGGATTTGGTAAGAAGTTCCGGGTATCACCGGACGTCACTGCCCAATATATCTTCTCTGACAGTTACATTCTTTATGCCCAGGCCACAGGCGGACGCCGAACCAATGACTTCCGCAGACTGGAAACCGTTTCGCCTTACGGACAGAGTGAAATGCAACTGGATGCCACTTACGAGCAACTGAATGCCGCACTCGGATTCAAGACCAGTCCTGTAACAGGTTTATGGTTCAACCTCTATGGCGGATACCAGGATTTAAAGAATAACCTCGCCTCTGTCGGAGTTTCAAGCTATTTCGTAGATACCAACAACCAATCGTATCTCCAACTGTTCCAAAGAAACATGCATAACATCTATGCAGGCGCTGAGGTCAGTTACAGCTATAAAGACATTATCTCTTTTTCCGCCTCAGGTGTCTACCGTGACTGGAAAGTTGCAAAGGTAGAAGAAGACAACGGAGATTGGCTACTTGCCTATATGCCCTCTTTCGAAGCAAACATTCACGCAGATATCCGACCGATTTCCTCAGTCCTGATTAGCTTCGGATACCAGCACATCACTCGTGAAAAAATAGGAAACGAGCGAGTTGCTCCCGTTGGTAATCTTTACCTTGGTGGTAGCTACGAAGTCTTCAAAGGCATCTCTATTTACGCCCGCGTAAACAATTTATTGAACAAAGACTATCAATATTATTGGGGATATCCTACAGAAGGTATCAATTTCGTAGGTGGTGTGAGTTTCCGTTTTTAACAAACAACGAGGCAAAAAAAGTCATTTTTACTAAAAAAGAATATATTCTCTACATATTATAAGGTGGAAACAATTGTTTTTTTCTACTTTTGCGGGCGAATTCAGTGACAGGAGTCACTATAAAACAGAAATTTATGCCAAAAAACCTTGTCATTGTCGAGTCACCGGCAAAAGCAAAAACAATTGAGAAGTTCCTGGGAAAAGATTATAAGGTTCTTTCCAGCTATGGTCATATACGCGATTTGAAGAAAAAAGAATTCAGTATTGACGTTGAAAAGAACTTTGAACCGGACTATGAAATCCCGGAAGATAAAAAAGCGCTGGTAAAGACACTGAAATCTGAAGCGAAAGAAGCAGATACCGTATGGTTGGCTTCCGATGAGGACCGCGAGGGAGAAGCCATCGCGTGGCACTTGTATGAGGTATTGAAACTCGATCCGGAACATACCAAACGCATCGTATTCCATGAAATTACCAAAACCGCTATATTAAAGGCCATTGAGCAACCTCGAAACATTGACATCAATCTTGTCAATGCACAGCAGGCTCGCCGCATCCTCGACCGTATCGTGGGTTTTGAATTATCGCCCGTACTGTGGAAGAAAGTAAAACCTGCACTTTCTGCCGGACGTGTACAATCTGTAGCCGTACGCCTCATCGTAGAGCGCGAACGTGAAATACATGCTTTCCAAAGTGAAGCATCTTATAAGGTCACTGCCATTTTCCTGGTTCCCGACACCGACGGCAAACTTGTAGAGATGAAAGCAGAACTTGCACGCCGCCTCAAGACTAAAGCAGAAGCTCAGAAACTATTGGAGCATTGCCAGGCAGCAATGTTTACCATTGAAGATATTACAACTCGTCCGGTAAAGAAAAGCCCAGCCGCACCGTTCACCACTTCTACCCTGCAACAGGAAGCTGCACGTAAGCTTGGTTTCACGGTTGCTCAAACCATGATGGTGGCTCAGAGACTGTATGAATCCGGACGTATCACTTATATGCGTACCGACTCGGTAAACTTATCGGAATACGCAATCAACGGCAGTAAAGAAGCCATCGCTAACATGATGGGGGATAAATATGTGCATCCACGTCACTTCAGCACCAAGACCAAAGGGGCACAGGAAGCACACGAAGCTATCCGTCCTACATATATGGAACAGGCGCAAATAGAAGGTAGCGCACAGGAGAAGAAACTGTATGACCTGATCTGGAAACGTACCATAGCTTCCCAGATGGCAGATGCCGAACTGGAGAAGACAACAGCAACCATCAGCATCAGCAATGCATCTGATATATTCAATGCAACCGGAGAAGTGGTTAAATTCGACGGTTTCCTGCGCGTATACAGAGAATCTTATGATGATGACGTGGAGCAGGAAGATGAAAGCCATCTGTTACCTCCTTTGAAGAAGGGACAGAAACTACAGTACCAGAATATAACTGCTACGGAACGTTTCACGCAACATCCACCCCGCTATACTGAAGCAAGCCTGGTACGCAAACTGGAAGAGTTGGGTATCGGCCGTCCTTCAACTTATGCACCTACTATTTCTACTGTACAGCAGCGTGAGTATGTAGAGAAGGGAGACAAGACTGGCGAAGAGCGTTTATACAATGTAATCACTTTGAAGAAAGATAAGATTGCAGATGATACACGCACTGAGATTACCGGGGCTGAGAAAGCCAAACTGTTACCTACAGATACTGGTACAGTTGTAACCGACTTCCTGATGCAATACTTCCCCAGCATCATGGACTACAACTTCACGGCAAGCGTAGAAAAACAATTCGACGAGATAGCAGAAGGTGATACAAAATGGACGACTATCATGAAGACGTTCTATAAAACGTTCCATCCATCTGTAGAAAGTACCCTCGCTGCCAAGAATGCACATAAGACCGGAGAACGCTTATTGGGAGACGATCCTGTCAGTGGCAAACCTGTTTCAGTCAAGATTGGACGTTTCGGTCCGGTAGTACAGATAGGAAGTGCGGAAGATGAAGAGAAGCCTCGTTTTTCTCCTCTGAAGAAAGGTATGTCTATCGAGACTATTACCCTGGAAGAGGCTATGGAACTGTTCAAGTTGCCACGTACCCTTGGAGAACATGAGGGTAAAACTGTCAGCGTCAATGCCGGACGTTTCGGTCCGTATATTTATTATAACGGAACCTATACCTCACTTCCCAAAGGAGCAGATCCTATGGAAATAGAATTGGAAGAGGCTCTGGAACTGATCAAGGAAAAAGCGGAAGCGGAAGCTAAGAAGCATCTTAAAAAATTCGAAGAAGAACCGGAATTGGAAATTATGAACGGAAGATATGGCCCTTATATCGCTTATAAAGGCAGCAATTATAAGATCCCCAAAGATATCGTTCCGGAAGATTTAAGTCTGGATGCCTGCTTGGAAATCGTCAAACTGCAAAGTGAAAAAGCTGCATCAGCTCCGACAAAACCGAAGCGTGGAAAATATGCCAAAAAGAAAGCATAAAGCGATTCATCATAAAACAATCAGCCCCGGAATGAAAGAATCATTCCGGGGCTGATGTTTTATAATACTATCTATAATTACATTCTGTCCGGTACTTCGATACCCAGCAATCCCATGCCTAGGCGAACTACTTTAGCTACATTCTCCGACAAAGCAAGGCGGAATACTTTCACAGCTTCATCCTCTTCGCGCAGAATACTGAAATCGTGGTAGAACTGATTGTATTCTTTCACCAGATCATAAGTATAGTTGGCAATGATAGACGGACTGTAATCTGAGCCTGCCTGCTTCACAACAGCAGCGAAATCAGCCACCATTTGGATAAGCCCTTCCTCTTTCTCACTCAACTCGATACCTACAGGGATTTCAGCCGGAACTGCAATACCGGCTTCAGCCGCCTTACGCAATACAGATTGAATACGCGCATACGTATATTGAATGAACGGTCCTGTATTCCCATTAAAGTCGATTGACTCTTTCGGATTGAACGTCATATTCTTGCGGGCATCCACTTTGAGAATAAAGTATTTCAAAGCACCCAATCCTACAATTCGGGCGATATTATCAGCCTCTTCCTGAGTCAAACCGTCCAGTTTTCCCAGTTCATTTGAAGTTTCCTTAGCGGTGTTCACCATTTCCTCAATCAAGTCATCGGCATCTACTACTGTACCTTCACGACTCTTCATCTTACCCTCAGGCAACTCGACCATACCATAAGAGAAATGCACAAGCCCCTTTCCCCATTCGAAGCCGAGTTTATCAAGCAAGATAGAAAGCACCTGGAAATGGTAGTTCTGTTCATTACCTACAACATAAATCATTTTGTCAATAGGATAATCTGCAAAACGTAATTTAGCTGTACCGATATCTTGGGTCATATAAACTGAAGTTCCATCGGCGCGGAGCAACAATTTGTGATCCAAGCCTTCCGGAGTAAGGTCAGCCCATACAGAGCCGTCCTCTTTCTTATAGAAGAAACCTTTTTCAAGACCTTCCATAACTTTCTCTTTACCTTCAAGATAAGTATTTGACTCATAATATATTTTGTCAAATCCCACACCCATCTTACGATAAGTTTCATCAAAACCTTCGTACACCCAATTATTCATTTTTGTCCAAAGTGCACGTACTTCCGGATCACCGGCCTCCCATTTTACCAGCATTTCACGAGCTTCGTTCATCAAAGGAGAGGCAGCTTCTGCTTTCGCTTTAGCTTCTTCTTCCGTCGCACCTTCAGCCTGGAATCTGGCCATCAGCTCTTTAACTTCAGCTTTATAGTGTTTATCGAAAGCTACATAATAGTCACCTACCAAATGATCGCCCTTTTTACCGGATGATTCAGGAGTTTCACCATTTCCATATTTGGACCATGCCAACATGGATTTGCAGATATGAATACCACGGTCGTTCACGATATTCGTCTTTACCACTTTGTTACCGTTCGCCATAACGATGTTGGCCAAGGCATTACCCAAAAGGTTATTGCGCACATGACCTAAGTGAAGTGGTTTGTTGGTATTGGGTGAAGAATATTCTATCATAACCAGCGGAGAATGATCCGTGGCAGTAGTAATACCGTACTGTTTATCGGCATGAATGCTGTTCAGTAACTCAATCCAGGCAGAAGAAGCAATGGTCAGGTTCAGGAAACCTTTGATGACATTGAACGCAGCAACGGAAGGTTCATTAGCTTTCAGGTATTCACCAATCTCTTGTGCTGTCTGCTCCGGTCCCTTCTTTGACATGCGCAGGAAAGGAAAAACGACCAGCGTGAGGTGTCCCTCAAATTCTTTCTTGGTTTTTTGCAGTTGCACCTGTGCGGCAGGCACATCCTGTCCGTACAGTGCTTTCAGTCCATTGATTACGGACGTTACCAGTTTATCTTCTATATTCATGATTTAAAAGTATTTTCCGGGTGCAAAGATACTATATTTTGGCGAATTAAGTACTCCGTTTGTAGGGATAATAAAAAAGGAGGTGCTCCTGCATCTCCTTTCCTATTCTTTATTCGTAGCCGTCTTTATCCGATGGCCAAAGTCAACTCCATACCAGGTTTAAACTTAGCAACTTTCTTTGCAGGAATCGTAATGCTCTGTTTGGTAGAAGGATTAATGCCCAGACGTGCTGCTCTTTCTGACACAGCAAACGTACCGAAGCCAACCAATGATACTTTATCACCAGCCTTTAGAGCCTTTGTGATTGATGCCATGAAAGCATCCAATGCTTTCTTAGAATCCGCTTTTGTCAAACCGGACTCTGCTGCCATAGCGCTGATAAGTTCTGACTTGTTCATAAATTTAAAATTTAATAATTAATATGTTACACAAAAGATATCTGCAATAGAATTTCACAAAGCTCTACAAAAATAGAGCAATATTTCTGAATATCAAATAAAAACATTAAAAAAAGATTGGATTTTGGCGAAAAAAAAGGAATAGAAAGTCGTTTTTCTGTTATAGAACAGAATTTATTCGTATTTTTGCAACTCAATGAATGAAATAACAGATTATGAATGCCATACCAACAGTTACTAAGAACCTATTAATCATTAATGTACTGGTCTTTCTTGCGACCATTGTTGCTCAAAGTTACGGCCTGGATTTAGCCCGTTATCTAGGACTTCACTTTTTTCTTGCCGATAATTTTAATATAGCACAACTCATCACATACATGTTCATGCATGGAGGCTTTACGCATCTATTTTTTAACATGTTCGCTTTGTGGATGTTCGGTCGTATCCTCGAACAAGTGTGGGGACCGAAACGTTTTCTATTTTACTACCTGATATGTGGCATCGGCGCAGGATTTATACAGGAAATCGTTCAATATGTACATTACGAAATGGTGCTTTCTACATACACCAGCGTCAACACGGGCTATTCTGTCATTCCGATGGGAGAGTATCTCAACATGATGACTACTGTAGGAGCATCGGGAGCTATATATGCCATCCTGCTAGGATTCGGAATGCTGTTCCCCAATCAGCCGTTATTTATCTTCCCGCTGCCATTCCCGATCAAGGCTAAGTATTTCGTTATCGGATACGCATTGATTGAACTGTATGCAGGATTTGCTAACAATCCGGGTGACAATGTAGCTCATTTTGCACACTTGGGTGGTATGATATTCGGTTTTATACTGATCATGTATTGGAGAAAAAAAGACAGAGGAAATGGGTACTATTACAACTGATCTTAAAGAAGCTTTTCGGAGAGGGAATATTTATATCCAACTGATTTATATCAACGTAGCCGTCTTTGTGGTTACTACGCTGACGGAAGTTATTTTGCAGCTATTCAACCGTAGTCTTGGAGGGGTATTTGAATGGTTGGAGCTTCCTGCTTCATTTACACAATTCATCATACAGCCTTGGTCGCTGTTCACATACATGTTTATGCATGCAGGTTTTCTGCATATTCTGTTCAACATGCTATGGCTATATTGGTTTGGCGCATTGTTCCTGATGTTCTTCTCTGCAAAGCATTTGCGGGGAGTTTATATATTGGGAGGTATTTGCGGCGGATTGCTGTACATGGTGGCATATAACGTTTTTCCGTATTTCCGTCCGATGGTTGACTACTCATTTATGCTGGGAGCATCTGCTTCTGTGCTTGCTATTGTAGCTGCGACCGCATATCGTGAGCCGAACTACCCGATACGATTATTCCTATTTGGCACGATACGACTGAAATATCTGGCACTGATTGTTATCGGTACTGATTTACTGTTCATCACATCCAGCAATGCAGGTGGACATATCGCCCATTTGGGTGGCGCATTAGCAGGAGTCTGGTTTGCAGCAGGATTGAGTAAAGGCAGAGACATTACGTCCTGGATTAATAAGATTCTGGATGCTATCGTTTCAGTATTCAGCTTCAAGCCTCGCAAACCCAAAATGAAAGTGCATTATGGTAACAGTCGTCAGAAAGACTACGATTACAACGCCCGCAAGAAAGTTCAGTCAGAAGAAATAGATCGCATCCTCGATAAACTAAAAAAATCGGGATACGAAAGCCTGACTACGGAAGAAAAGAAAAGTCTTTTCGACGCGAGCAAACGATAATATAGAAATATGGGAATAAGGCATATTGGCAGATTCGTCGCTTATCTGATTTTAGCGGTCAACATTTTCTTTATAGGTTTGTTGCTCCTCACCGCTTACAGCCCGCACATCAAGCCGGCCGCACATCCTATGGAGTCCTGTCTCGGACTGACGTTCCCTATCTTTCTGGTAATCAACATTTGTTTTCTTGTTTTTTGGCTTATCATCCAGAATTATAAGTTTGCATTAGTCACATTGATAAGCCTTCTTCTATGCTACCCACAGATACGGACTTATTTTCCTATTAATTTTCATACGAACAAGTTACCGGAAAACAGTTTCAAAGTTTTATCGTACAATATAATGGGATTCGATGGAGCCGTCAAGAAAGACGGAGAGAACCCTATTTTAAATTATCTGAAGAACAGTGGAGCAGACATCCTATGCCTACAAGAGTACCAGACCATTGAATCTTCTCATTATCTCAGCCAGAAAGATGTCGAGAAAGCTCTGAAAGATTATCCTTATCATAAGATTCAAACTGTAGGAAGCGGAAAAGGCCATACCAACCGGATAGCCTGTTATTCCAAATACCCCATACTTTCGTCCCGCAGATTAGATTATGCCAGCGAATACAATGGTTCTGCGGTTTATGAGCTAAAAATAGGGGAAGATACTGTAATGCTTATCAACAACCATCTGGAATCTAATAAACTGACGAAAGAAGATAAAGTTGTCTATGAAAGTATGCTCAAATCTCCCGAAACGAAAAAGGTAAAAAGCGGTGCCCGCCTGCTTATCCGCAAACTGGCAGAAGCTTCTGCCATCCGTGGTTCGCAAGCCGACAGCATCGCACAAGAAATTGCAGCGTCACAGCACCCTTACATCATCGTATGCGGTGACTTTAACGATACACCCATCTCCTACGCTCACAGAGTTATCGGCCAGGGACTGAATGACACTTTCACACAATCGGGTCGCGGACTGGGTATCTCTTACAATCAAAACAAATTCTACTTCAGGATTGACAATATCCTGGCAAGTAAAAATCTAAAATCTTATAACTGTACGGTAGACCGATCTATTAAAGAGTCTGACCATTATCCAATCTGGTGTTATCTGAAGAAAAAAGAATAAAATGATTAATATCTAATACTTAAAACTATGTTTAAGAAGTGTATTTTTATTTTAGCTACAACTTGTATGATGTACTCCTGTACCACACAAACGGAAACAAATCCGTTTTTGTCTGAGTTCCAAACCGAACATGGCGTACCGCCCTTCGATAAAATTAAACTGGAACATTACGAACCCGCCTTTTTGAAAGGGATCGAAGAACAAAACGCGAATATCGATGCAATAGTGAATAATTCTGAAGCACCTACTTTTGAAAATGTAATCGTTGCTCTCGACAATAGCGCTCCGATACTGGACAGGGTTAGTGCTATTTTCTATAATATGACGGATGCCGAAAAGACACCCGGCCTGAATGAACTGTCCATAAAAATAGCTCCGACATTATCAGAGCACAGCGATAATATCTCACTGAACCAAGAGCTCTTTAAAAAAGTAAATGCCGTATACCAACAAAAAGAATCTTTGAAACTAACCACCGAACAAGAACGTCTGTTGGAAGAGACTTATAAAGACTTTGTTCGCTCCGGTGCAAACCTTTCTCCCGAAAAGCAGGCACGTCTGCGTGAGATCAACAAACAGTTGTCCACATTAGGTCTCACATTCAGCGATAATATTCTGAATGAAAATAATGCTTTCAAACTATACATCGACAAAGAAGAAGATCTTGCCGGACTGCCCGAATGGTTCCGCCAAAGTGCAGCAGAAGAAGCAAAGGCAGACGGTCAGGAAGGAAAATGGCTGTTCACTTTAGGAAATGCCAGCCGACTCCCATTCCTGCAATACTCAGAAAACCGCCCGTTGCGTGAACAGATATACAAGGCTTATATCAATCGCGGTAACAACAATGATAAGAACGATAACAAGAAAATCATTACGGATATTGTAAGTCTTCGCCTTGAGAAAGCACAATTATTGGGTTTTGACTGTTATTCCAATTTCGTTCTGGATAACACAATGGCTAAGAACTCCACTACTGTAATGAATTTCCTGAATAACCTGTGGAGCTACTCCTTGCCGAAAGCAAAAGCCGAAGCTGCTGATTTGCAAAAGATCATGGATAAAGAAGGCAAAGGAGAAAAACTGGAAGCATGGGACTGGTGGTATTATACTGAAAAGCTTCGCAAAGAGAAATATAATCTTGAAGAAGATGAAATCAAGCCTTACTTTAAACTGGAAAACGTACGTGAAGGAGCTTTCGCAGTTGCCAACAAGCTCTATGGCATTACATTAACGAAGCTGGAAGGTATTCCCGTATATCATCCTGACGTAGAAGTATTCGAAGTAAAAGACGCAGATGGCTCTCATATGGGTATCTTCTATGTAGACTATTTCCCACGTCCGGGCAAGAGCGGTGGTGCATGGATGAGTAACTATCGTGAACAACAAGGCGATATTCGTCCGTTGGTATGCAACGTATGCAGTTTCACCAAACCTGTAGGCGACACTCCGTCACTGCTGACAATTGACGAGGTAGAAACTCTGTTCCATGAATTTGGACATGCCTTACATGGATTATTGACTAAATGTAACTATAAAGGCATTTCCGGAACAAATGTCGTACGTGACTTTGTTGAATTGCCCTCCCAGATAAATGAACATTGGGCTACTGAACCGGAAGTACTGAAAATGTATGCCAAGCATTATCAGACAGGAGAAACCATTCCCGACAGCCTTATCGAAAAGATTCTGAATCAGAAAACCTTCAACCAAGGCTTCATGACTACAGAATTACTGGCTGCTGCTATTCTGGATATGAATCTGCACAACCTGACTGACACCAAAAATTTGGATGTATTGGCATACGAGAAAGAAGCCATGAATCAATTGAATCTTATCCCCGAAATAGCCCCGCGTTATCGTACTACCTACTTCAACCATATCATCGGTGGTTATGCTGCAGGCTACTACAGCTATTTATGGGCAAACGTACTGGATAACGATGCTTTTGAAGCTTTCAAAGAGCATGGTATCTTCGACAAAAAGACAGCAGATCTTTTCCGGTATAATGTCCTTGAAAAAGGTAACAGCGAAGACCCGATGACACTTTACAAGAATTTCCGTGGTGCTGAGCCTCAACTGGAACCAATGTTAAAAAATCGTGGAATGAAGTAAAATTAGTGCCATACAAAGGCAGCAAAATCATTGCCAGATGCAAATATTTGAGTTCCTTTTACTTCCGAATGTGAAAAAAAAACTATATTTGCAGCCTTGTACGCTATAGAAATCAATTAATAAAGTAATCATAATAAACTAAAAGTAACATGCAAAACAAAGGATTTGTAAAGGTTTTTGCAATTTTGCTCACACTGGTATGTGTGTTCTACCTTTCCTTCTCTTTTGTGACTCGCCATTATAACAATAAGGCAAAAGAGTACGCAAAAGGCGATCTGAAGTTAGAGCAGGACTACCTGGATTCTCTGTCAAACGAGAAAGTGTGGTTCGGCAATTGGACACTGAAACAGTGTCGTGAGATGGAGATCAGTTTAGGTTTGGACTTAAAGGGTGGTATGAACGTTATCCTTGAAGTTTCTGTTCCTGATGTTATCAAAGCATTGGCGGACAACAAAACCGACGAAGCATTCAACCAAGCATTGGCAACTGCCGCCAAACAGGCTATTAGCAGCCAGGACGACGTCATTACCCTGTTTGTTAGAGAGTATCACAGAATTGCTCCGGATGCGCGTCTTTCCGAACTTTTCGCCACTCAACAGTTAAAAGACAAAGTTAACCAAAAGACTTCTGACGCTGAAGTAGAAAAAGTACTGCGTTCGGAAGTAAAAGCCGCAGTTGATAACTCATACAATGTACTCCGTACTCGTATCGACCGTTTTGGTGTGGTTCAGCCCAACATTCAGAGTCTGGAAGACAAGATGGGACGTATCATGGTGGAACTTCCGGGTATCAAAGAACCGGAGCGTGTAAGAAAATTACTACAAGGTTCTGCTAATCTGGAGTTTTGGGAAACATACAACGCAAAGGATGTTGCACCTTATCTGCAAGCTGCTGATAACAAACTGCGCAGCATCTTATCTAATGAAGCACCGGCTGACAGTGCAGCCGTTGACAGCACTGCTGCTCCGGTTGTGGCACAAGCTACCAGCACTGCCGATAGTCTTGCTGCAGCATTGAAAGGTGAAAACAAAGCACAATCTGTAGATTTAGCACAAATCAAGAAAGAACACCCGTTGCTGGCTGTTCTGCAGGTTAATTCCAGCGGACAAGGTCCGGTTGTAGCTTATGCTAACTATAAGGATACTGCTGAGATCAACAAGTATCTTTCTATGAGAGAAATTCAAGCTGAACTTCCGAAAGACCTTCGTCTGAAATGGGGCGTTTCTGCTTATGAATATGATCCGAAAGGCCAGACTTTCGAACTTTATGCTATCCGTTCAACCGAACGTAACGGACGTGCGCCGTTGGAAGGTGACGTTGTTGTTAGCGCTAAAGACGAATATGACCAATTTGGTAAACCAGCTGTAAGTATGTCTATGAACACAGACGGTTCACGCCGCTGGGCTCAGTTGACTAAGCAAAACATTGGTAAGAGCATCGCTATCGTATTGGATGGTTATGTATATTCTGCACCGAATGTAAATACTGAAATTACAGGTGGTAATTCACAAATTACCGGACACTTCACTCCTGAGCAAGCAAAAGACTTAGCGAACGTATTGAAGTCAGGTAAGATGCCGGCTCCTGCACGTATCGTTCAGGAAGATATCGTAGGTCCGTCTTTGGGACAGGCTTCTATCAACGCCGGTGTATTCTCATTCATCGTGGCATTGGTACTGTTGATGGTTTATATGTGTACCATGTATGGCTTCATTCCGGGTATGGTTGCCAATGGTGCATTGGTACTGAACATGTTCTTTACGTTGGGGATCCTTTCGTCTTTCCAGGCGGCCTTGACAATGTCCGGTATTGCCGGTATGGTGTTGGCATTGGGTATGGCTGTGGATGCTAATGTATTGATTTACGAACGTACCAAAGAAGAATTGCGTGCAGGTAAGGGTGTGAAGAAAGCACTCGCAGATGGTTACTCCAACGCATTCTCAGCTATCTTCGACTCTAACTTAACTTCTATTATTACAGGTATAATCCTGTTCAACTTCGGTACAGGTCCTATCCGTGGTTTCGCCACGACTTTAATTATCGGTATCTTGATTTCATTCTTTACCGCTGTGTTTATGACACGTTTGGTTTATGAGTACTTCATGAATAAAGATAAATGGTTGAACCTGACCTTCTCTTCCAAGATCTCCAAGAACTTGATGGCGAATGTACATTTTGACTTCATGGGTGGCAACAAGAAGTGGTTGACAATTACAGGTGTTATTCTTGTAATCTGTATCGGTTCACTCTTTGTACGCGGTCTAAGCCAAAGTATCGACTTCACAGGTGGACGTAACTTCAAGGTACAATTTGAGAATGCGGTAGAACCAGAACAAGTACGCGAGTTAATCTCCAGTAAATTTGGTGACGCTAACGTTAGTGTAATCGCTATCGGTACAGATAAGAAAACTGTACGTATCAGTACAAACTATCGTATTGAAGAAGACGGCAACAATGTTGACTCTGAAATAGAAGCATATCTTTATGAGACATTGAAGCCCGTATTGACGCAAAACATTACTCTGGAAACATTTATCGATCGTGAAAACCATACTGGTGGTAGTATCGTCAGCTCACAGAAAGTAGGTCCGAGCATTGCAGATGATATCAAGACTTCCGCTATGTGGTCTGTAGTACTTGCTTTGATTGCAATTGGCCTGTACATCTTGATTCGTTTCCGTAACATTGCATATAGTGTGGGTTCTGTAGCTGCACTGACAAGTGATACATTGATGATCTTGGGTGCTTATTCTCTCTGCTGGGGCTGGATGCCATTCTCACTGGAAATTGACCAGACATTCATCGGTGCTATTCTGACAGCTATCGGTTACTCTATCAATGACAAGGTGGTAATCTTCGACCGTGTACGTGAGTTCTTCGGCCTGTATCCGAAACGCGACAAGAAACAGTTGTTCAATGACTCATTGAACACTACTCTGGCACGTACTATCAATACTTCATTGAGTACATTAATCGTATTGCTGTGTATCTTCATCCTTGGTGGTGACTCTATCCGCAGCTTCGCATTCGCAATGATCCTCGGTGTTGTAATTGGTACATTGTCTTCTTTGTTCATTGCATCTCCTATCGCATACATGATGTTGAAGAACAAAAAAATAGCTGAGCCGGCTGCTGAAGTAGCTAAATAAGGACTATACAAGTTAACGATAAAAAAGGGAAGCCGAACGAATCGACTTCCCTTTTTATTTTGTAGTCCCGAGGGGAATCGAACCCCTATCTAA
>OGZX01002068.1_pt1 | contig 17284 bp, 10 predicted proteins | sample 1576881 | NCBI WGS metagenome assembly OGZX01 (sample SAMEA3541542, study PRJEB24748) | human gut metagenome | biome: human gut; feature: human-associated habitat; material: faeces | place: China | collected 2012
AATGCTGCCTACTGAATATCTGGAACGGTTCACGTGATAAATAACATTCTTTTTTGTGCATACGAAATGTTATCTGCCCGCTTTCCGAAGTCGAATTATGATTTAATTAGGTGGATAAACTAAAATTCTACCTCACTGGACTAATATTAGAGCCCTCTTCCTATTTAGGTGTTTACTTTTGTCGACGGTTTCACGACTATGAGATTCGTGAATATGGAAAACAAATTAAATGTTTAATCTTAAAGTTTATGCAATGAAAAAACAGAGGTTCTTTGAAGGACGCAGACTGAAAGCGTATATCGCTTTGGTAGTTTGTATGACTCTTCTGTTGAATGTTCAGTTCTTGAACGCACAAAATTCAGCAATCAATGTGAAAGGTGTAGTGGAAGATGCATTGGGACCGGTAATCGGTGCCAGCATTGTTGAAAAAGGCAACACGACAAACGGAACGATTACCGATATTAATGGTAATTTTACCCTGAAGGTACCTTCCAATGCCACGTTGATCGTTAGTTTTATCGGTTACAAAACACAAGAGATTCCGGTAGCCGGAAAGACTTCCATCAGCGTGAGGATGGCGGAAGACTCCGAAATGCTGGATGAAGTTATCGTAGTAGGTTTTGGTACACAGAAGAAGGTAAACCTGACCGGTTCTGTAGGCTTGGCAACAGCCAAAGAGCTCGAAGCACGCCCCGTAGCAAACGCTACTCAGGCATTGCAGGGTTTGGTTCCGGGTTTGCAGATTACTACGAACACAGGTGAGTTGGATAAGAATATGTCCATCAATATCCGTGGTAACGGTACCATCGGCGACGGTTCAAGCGGTAGCCCGCTGATCTTGATCGACGGTATGGAAGGTGATATCAATACGGTAAACCCGCAGGATATCGAAAACATTTCTGTATTGAAAGATGCCGCTGCTTCTTCTATCTATGGTTCGCGTGCACCGTTCGGTGTTATTCTGGTAACGACCAAGAAGGGTAAGTCGGGCAAGGCTACTATCAACTACAACAACAGTTTCCGTATAAATAGCCCGGTTAACCTGCCTGAAATGATGGATTCGTATACATTTGCCAACTACTTCAATGAAGCGGCACGCAACGGCCAGGACAATCCGCAATTCTCCAACGAGGTTATGCAGAACATGCTCGACTTCCAGGCTAATGGCGGTACGAACAGAGGCGGTCTGCTGACCGACGGTAATGTATGGGGTAAGCCTGCCGGCGACCCGTTCACCACTGCTTATGCCAATACGGACTGGTTCTCTGAAATCTACAAAGATTCTTCTTTCTCTCAGGAACACAACCTCAGCATCAGCGGGGGCGGTGATAAATTCAGCTATTATGCTTCATTGGGCTACTTGGATCAGAACGGTTTGCTGCGTCATGGCTCCGACGAGTTGAAGCGCTACAATGCTACCGCCAAGTTCGATGCGGAACTGACCAGTTGGTTGAAGTTCAATTATAGCTTGCGCTATGTCCGCCAGGATTTGAGCCGTCCGACTAATTTTGGTGGTGGCTTGTACGAGAGAATCGGTCGTCAGACTTGGCCTAACCTTCCGGTTTATGATGAGAATGGCTATTACTTTAACGGTAATGCCGATACGCCCGCCATGTCTCTGGCATTGGGTGGTGTACATGATGTACAGACTGATAAGATTTACCATCAGGCTGGTCTGGTATTCGAGCCTATCAAGAACTGGATTACCAATGTAGAATTCAACTACAGCACCAGCGAGTATGAAACCCGTGAAACGGGACTGCCTTATTACAACCATGATGTAGCGGGCAATATCGTAGATACTCAGGGAACATCCAGCCTCTATCAGGATTACAAGAAAGACAGTTATATGAACTGGAATATCTATTCTACCTACTCGCTGTCTATTGATGATGTTCATAACTTCAAGATATTGGGCGGCTTCCAGTCGGAAGAAATGCGCCAGAAGTTCTTTAAGGCAAAAGGTTATGGTTTGCAGGTGGAAGATCTGCCGGAACTGGATTTGATCTCCAATATTGACGGTGCAGGCAAGGATAAAGTTCCCGAAGTGGGTGGCTATCGCAACGAATGGGCTACTGCCGGTTTCTTTGGCCGTCTGAACTACGACTACGAAGGACGCTACCTGGCGGAAGCCAATATACGCTATGACGGTACATCCCGTTTCCGCCGCGGTAATCGCTGGCAGGTGTCTCCATCCTTCTCTTTGGGTTGGAATATTGCTCAGGAACATTTCTGGGAAGACTTTGCCGATGTTTGCAATCAGTTGAAACTCCGTCTCTCTTATGGTGAGCTGGGTAATATGAACACTACCGGCTGGTATCCTACCTATCGCGCCATGAAACTGGGGCAAGCTAACGGTGGTTGGTTGCAGAATGGTCTCAAGCCTAATACGGCTTATGTAGGCGACCTTATCAGTACAGCCCTGACTTGGGAAAAGGTACGCACCTGGAACGTAGGTCTTGATTGGGGATTGTTCAACAACCGTTTGACCGGTTCGTTCGATGCTTATATCCGCTATACGGACAACATGGTAGGTCCGTCTGTTGAATTGCCCGCCACTCTGGGTATTGCAACCCCGAAGACCAATAACTGTGACTTGAAAACCAAAGGTTGGGAACTTACCCTCGGCTGGCAGGATCGTACCCGATTCGGTCTGGGCTATGGCATCAAGTTCAACCTTGCCGATGCACGTACATACATCGACAGATATCCCGGCAATCCGACAAACTCTATCAATACTTATATAGCAGGTCGTGAAATCGGTGAGATCTGGGGATTTGAGACGGTAGGTATTGCTAAGACAGATGCTGAAATGCAGGCACACCTGGACAAAGTGGGCGGACAATCAGCCATAGGCAGCGGTGTATGGACAGCCGGTGATATCATGTATGCCGACCTGGATGGAAAACCGGGTATAACCAAGGGCGCACAGACTTTGGAAGATCACGGTGACTTGAAGGTGATCGGTAACAGCACTCCCCGCTACCACTTCGGTCTTGACCTGAATGCCAATTACCAGGGATTTGACGTTCGCGTCTTCTTCCAGGGTGTGATGAAGCGTGACTACTGGCAAGGTTCCAATATCTTCTGGGGAGTTGGCCAGTGGGGTATGTGGTGGTCAACCGGTCTGAAAGAACATGAAGACTATTTCCGTGCAGAACCGGTCGGCTTGTCGGGACATGAGATTGCAGCCAATCTTAATCCTTACTATGCCCGTCCCCGATTCGATAGCACTCAGAACCAGGAAACGCAGACCCGCTACTTGCAGGATGCTTCCTACATCCGTTTGAAGAACCTTCAGATCGGCTATACTCTTCCGAAGTCTTTGATTCGCCATATCGGTATCACGAATTGCCGCGTGTTTGTATCGGGCGAAAATCTGTGGACCGGTACAAGCCTGAGTAAGTTGTTCGATCCTGAAACAATCAGTGGCGGTAACACCGACAACAATGCATCTGCTCCTATCAAGAGCGCCGGTAATGCCTATCCGCTTTCAAGAACTTGGTCTTTCGGACTTAGCGTTTCACTTTAAACTATAAAAAAAGAATATCATGAAATCGAATTATAAACATATAGCTAAAGCTTTTCTGGCAATAGCCGTTGTTGCCGGAACGACATCCTGCGATGACTTCCTGGACAGAGAGCCGATGTCAACCATTTCTCCTGAAACTTATTACTCTACGGCTGCCCAGCTGGAAGCCAATCTGAATGATGAGTATCCTAACGTACTTCCGTCATTCGGCCAGTGGACTTACGGCATCTTCGGTGAGGACAAAGGCACCGATAACCAGATAGAGGTAAATGCCAATGACCGTTACACCCTCGACCGTTGGAAAGTACCCCATAGCGAAGGTGATAACTGGAAGTTCGAGCGTATCTACCGTATCAACTTCTTCTTGTCCGAAGCACTGCCTAAGTTCGGCGAGGATATGAGCGGTTCACAGAATACAATTTCAGGAAGTGTAGCTTCTATCAAGCACTACATCGGTGAGATGTATTTTCTCCGTGCTTACGAATACTTCAAGAAGCTCCAGCTTTTCGGTGACTTCCCGATTATAGAGAAACCGCTTGCCGATAATATGGAAGTTCTTCGTGAAGCCAGCAAGCGCTTCCCCCGCAATGAGGTGGCACGTTTCATTATTGCCGATCTTGACAAGGCCTATGCCTATATGAGCGACGTAGACATGGCTACTACCCGCATTAACAAGGATTTGGCGATGTTGCTCAAATCCCGCGTAGGATTGTTCGAAGGTAGCTGGTTGCAGAACTTCAAGGGTACGGCATTCGTTCCCGGTGGCGAAGGTTGGCCGGGTGCAAGCCTCTATGGCAACTACGAATATCCCAGTGGAAGCATAGATAATGAAGCCAAGTATTTCCTGGAACAAGCCACTGCTGCTGCCAAGATTGTAGCGGACAAGTATAAAGGTAGCCTGACTGTAAATACCGGTATGGTACAGCAATCTGCCGACGATCCTGCCAATCCTTACTTCGATATGTTTGCGCAGGAAGACCTTTCGGGCGTTTCCGAAGTCCTTTTGTGGCGTCAGTATGCACGTGGCCTTTCTACCCATAATATCAACGCTGCTGCCGGACGTGGTAACTACCGTATCGGTCTGACTCGCGGATTTGTACAGAACTTCCTGATGAAGGACGGTACTCCGGTTTATGCTCACGGAAGCTATGCCGATGGCGACGGTTACTATAAGGGTGACAAGACGATTGCCGATGTCCGCGTAAACCGCGACCCGCGTCTGAGCGTGTTCCTGAAAGAACCGGATCAAAAGAATATCCTTTTTGAAGTGGATAATAACGAAGGTACCGAAGTCGTAATGGTAGAGCCTTATCCGGCAATTACCAGTGGTGACGGCGAACGTGGCTATGCAACCGGTTATGCACTCCGCAAGGGTGGTTCGTTCAACCGTAAGTATTATGCCAATGGTGGCGGTTACACTGCTGCCGTATGTTTCCGCGCTGCCGAAGCTCTGCTGAACTATATGGAAGCAAGTTACCTGCTTAGCGGAACACTGGATGCCACAGCCCGCGAATACTGGACAGTGCTTCGCCAGCGTGCCGGCATCAGCACCGACATCGACAAGACTATCGCTGCTACCGACATGAGCAAGGAAGCTGAAAACGATTGGGGCGCTTATACCGCAGGAAATATCCTTTCGGACAAGACGCTGTATAATATCCGCCGCGAACGCCGTTGTGAGTTCCTGGCAGAAGGACTCCGCTATATGGACTTGCGCCGCTGGCGTGCTATGGACCAGCTTATCTCTACTCCCAGCCATCTGGAAGGTATGCACTTGTGGAATACTCCGATGGAGAAATGGTATCTGGATGATAAGGGAAAATCTACTTTGGTAGCTGACGGCACGGATAAATCGAACGTTTCATCAAAGGATAGAAGTGAATATCTCCGTCCGTTTGAGAGAACATCCAGCCAGTCTGCATTCAATGGCTGTACCTGGAAGATGGCTCACTACCTGAATCCTATTATGGCGAAGCAGTTCCAACTGACGACTCCAAATTATGGAGAAGATGTAGCAAGTGCTTCCGTGATTTATCAGAACCCGTATTGGCCGACAGTAGCCGACCAACCGGCAGAAAAATAAAGAATACATAGTACAATTCTCGATAGGTGTTTGAACATGAGGGATAGGAACCTTTCTGCTGCAAGACTGTGTCCTATCCCTCTTTTTAGTCTATTTAAAAAGCGTAATCTAATGACAAAGTTTAGAATGAATCGGGCGATAGCTATTTTCTGCTCTGTGCTGTTGCTGTTGCCTTCCGGGCTGCGGGCTCAGTCTAAGGGTGCCCCGGATAAAAGTAAAGAGATTGTTCCCGGTGGTGTGTGGAACGATGTGGATGGAAACTATATCAATGCCCACGGGGGTGGAGTGCTGTCCTATGGCGGTAAGTATTATTGGTTCGGCGAGCATCGCCCCGATAAGAAGTTCTCTACACAGGTGGGGGTGACGTGCTATTCTTCTACCGATCTGTGCAACTGGAAGTACGAAGGAGTGTCCTTGTCGGTATCGGACAAAGCGGGAAGTGACATAGAGAAAGGCTGCATCATAGAACGCCCCAAGGTGATTTACAATGCAAAGACGAAAAAGTTCGTCATGTGGTTCCACCTGGAGCTGAAAGGAAAAGGTTATGAAGCTGCCCGTGCCGGTATAGCCGTCAGCGATACGCCGGTAGGGCCTTACCGCTTTATCCGCTCCGGACGCGTTAATCCGGGAATTTATCCGCAGGATATGACTGCCGAGGAAAAGGCGACCGTATGGGACACAGAAGAATATAAGGAATGGTGGACGCCGAAATGGCGCGAAGCCGTAAACAAAGGCTTGTTCGTGAAGCGGGATTTGCAAAGCGGACAGATGTCCCGCGACATGACCTTGTTTGTAGATGATGACGGGAAGGCTTACCACATCTACTCTTCAGAAGAGAACCTGACGATGCAGATAGCCGAACTGACAGACGACTACCTGGGACATTCCGGCAAATACATCCGTATTGCCCCGGGCGGACACAACGAGGCGCCTACCATGCTGAAGCGCAACGGAATGTATTGGATGATTACCTCGGGCTGTACCGGATGGGCTCCCAACGAAGCGCGTATGTTCTCGGCACCTTCTATCTGGGGACCGTGGACACAGCATCCGCATCCGTTTGTGGGCAAGGGTTCTGAAAAGACGTTCGGCGGACAAAGCACGTTCATTCTTTCTCTTCCGGGAGACAAATATATATTTATGGCTGATATATGGAAGCCGGATAGCCTGATGTATTCACGCTATATCTGGTTGCCCATTGATTTTGATAAGTCCGGTAAACCGGTAATTGTATGGAAGGATAACTGGAATTTGAGTTTTTAATAGGTAGTGGTTTATAAGGAAGGGGCTTGTTCCGTTGATGGAACAAGCCCCTTTTCATTTCTACGTGATGCAGGTCAGTACTTGAATGCCTGTGATTTCACATACACCTTAAAGTCTTTGATGCCGCCCGGTACTTCACTTTCCATTCGGGGCAGATATTGGAGACCGCTCACTGTGTGGGTTCCGCCTAAATCAATTACGACGGTGTGCGGATATGCAGTACCTTTCGTAGTGCTCCAGTAAGTGGATTCCTGCAAGTCGAAGAGCTTGTCGGCCGAGCAGTTGACGTGGGATACATCTTCGCTGTCGGCATAGTTCACAATCCACGGCTCGCGCGACAGGCGTTCGCCGTTCTCATCCAGCAGATACATTTCGGCAATGCATGCCAGGTCTTTGCCGTCCTGGGCACTCAGTGCTTCGAGGCAGACGTAGCGTCCGGTGACGGGGCGGTCGAACTTGGCTTCCTGCCATCCGTTGCCGGGCTTGAAGCTGCCGGACAGTACTTCTTTCTCACCCGACAAATCGAGCTGTTCGCCTTCGTTGCGGTGTATGAGCGGTTTCTTTACGAGCAGTTGGTCGAGAAGCGGCTCTTTGAGTCCCTCGGACTTGGCTTCACGCGGGCCGACGATGTCGAACACAAGCACTTCGTTTTCGCCTTTCTTCAGCCAGCAGCCCGGTATGTAGAGGGTTTGCTGAGGCCCTATCTCCCAGATTCGGCCTAATGCATAACCGTTGACAAATACCATTCCCTTGCCCCAGGTCTCGAAGTTGAGGAAGGTGTCGCTTGGTTTCTTCACTTGGAAGGTGGCGCGGTAGCAGCCCGGTATGCGTTGGCCGAGGTCGTCCTTCAGTGAGCCGATAGGGCGGAACTTCATGCTTTTGTAGAATTCATATGTATCTTCCAGGTTGTAGACTTCCCAGTCCTTCAGGTCGCAGGTGAAGGGGCGGCCGTCCACGTCGATGGTTAGTTCTACGTTTCGCGTGATGCCTTTGAAGTCCTTGATAGCCCGTCCGAAGTTGATGCGTCCCATGGCTTCCACCAGAATGTCGAGTTGCGCACCTTTCCGGCAGGCGGGAAACTCCAACTGCTTCTCGCCGTTGCGGCGGTCCAGTTTGCCGATGTACTTGCCGTCTACGAATACCTGGGCGTAGTCGTGGGCATCGTTCACGGTGAGCAGGGAAGGCGTTTTCATTTCGGGCAGGGTGGTGCGGTAGAGGATGCTGCCGAAACCCTGGTCGTATTCTTCCATTGTGCGGATGTTACGGTCTTTCTTGGCGGCAGGCAGATTCTCGAACAGCGGCGCCATCTCCGTGAATTGGAATGCCGGAATGCTGATGGGCTTGATTAATGCCGGTACTTTTGCCAGCTTCTCGCCGTTCATGTGCTTTGCCATGGCTTTCCGCAATTCCCAGTATTTTGGGGTGGTCTGGCCGGACTCGCTGATGGGGGCGTCGTAGTCGTAAGAGGTTACGTCGGGGGCAAAGCCGGGTGAGTTGGCTCCCGCCCAATGTCCCCAGTTGGTGCCGCCGTGCGTCATATAGAGGCTGAAGGAGATGCCTTTGGACAGCATTTCGTCAATGCCTTTAATCATGTCCGCCGCCGGACGTGTCTCGTGGTTGGCGCCCCATTTGTCGAACCAGCCGCTCCAGAACTCGGAACACATCAGCGGGCTGGTGGGACGGAGTTCTCTCAGTTTGGTGAATTGCTGGTCTATATTGGCACCCGTACCGAAGTTCATGGTCCAAACCAGGTCGTCCAATCCGTTCAGGGTGAAGTTGGAAGCCCAGTCGCACTGGAACAGGGTGACGTCCGGGTAATTGGCGCGTACAAGGTCGCGCACCTGGGATATGTATTCCTTGTCTTCTCCGTAAGAGCCGTATTCATTCTCTACTTGTACCATGATGATGGGGCCGCCGTTCTGGATGGTCAGCCCGGCCACCTGACCGGCTACTGCCTTCTCGAAGATGGCTACGCGTTCCATGAAGTAAGGGTCCCGTTCGCGCAGGCGGATGTCTTTCTTCTTGAGCAGCCACCAGGGCAGACCGCCCATTTCCCATTCGGCGCAGACGTAGGGCCCGGGACGCAGGATGACGTACATACCGTTCTGCCGGCACAGGCGGCAGAACTCTGCCAGGTCGTTTTGTCCGGTGAAGTCGAACTCTCCCGGGCGCGGCTCGTGGGAGTTCCAGAAGACATACAGGCAGACGGTGTTCATGCCCAAGGCCTTACACAGTTTGATACGTTGGTCCCAATAAGGTTTGGGAATGCGGGGATAGTGCAGTTCGGCAGCTTTCACTACGAAAGGTTTGCCGTTCAATAAGAATGTACCTTCGCCCACGGAGAAAGTGCCTTTCTCTTCCTGCCCGGTACGCGGATTTTGCTCATAGGCGTGCTGGGTAAGGGCGCTTTGCGAACTGCTAATTACCGTTTGTGCTTTTGTAGAAGACAAACAGAGGAGTCCGGTTATAAGTGCAAGACTCCCGATAAACTTTCTTCTCATTAAAAGTTGGTATTAGAAATTAATAATTTGGGTTGTTGTTTGTTGGCAAAGGTAGGTGAATGTAAAAAAAAAGAGGGTATGCAAATAAGTCAAAAAGGAGAGATTATGGCTCTAATCTCTCCTTTTTATGCTGTTTTTCTGTCTTTATTATTTAGTTTGCACTTGGCGCATCACCCGCAGGAAGTTTCCGCCCCATATCTTGGCAATATCTGTTTCGGTGAATCCGTGTTTCAGCAGGCGGACGGTGATGTTGATAAAATCGTTGTCGCCGTTGCAGCCTTTCACGCCACCGCCGCCGTCGAAGTCGGAGCCGATGCCTACGTGGTCTATGCCTGCTACTTCAATCATGTGCAGCAGGTGGTTCATAAAGTCGCTGAGGTTGGCGCTCTTGGCATCCGGGTTCAGGAACTCGTCTACCAGGCAGGCTTGTGCCACGCCGCCGTGTGCGGCAAGGGCGCGCAGTTGGTCGTCGGTCAGGTTGCGGTCGTGCTTGTAGATGGCGCTTGCCGAGGAATGGGATGCGATGACGGGCTTCTTCGAATACTTCAGTGCATCCCAAAAGGTGCTTTCGGCGGCATGGGAGAGGTCTATCATGATGCCCAGGCGGTTCATCTCTTTTACCGCTTTACGGCCGAAGGGGCTGATGCCTTTCCAACGGACAGTGCTGTCGGAAGAACTGTCGCAAATGTCATTATTTCGGGTGTGGCAGAGGGTGATGTAAGTGACGCCCAGGTCGTGGAAACGGGCTATGTTCTTCAAGTCCTTGCCGATGCCGTAGCCATTCTCTATTCCGATGTAGAATGCTTTTTTGCCTTCGGCTTTCAGCCTAGGCAGGTCGTCGGGGGTACGGGCAATGGCGCACAGGTCCGGGTTCATCTCTACCTGGCGGTAGATGCCTTGTATCAGTTCGTCTACGCGGGCTACGGCTTTGCGGCTGCCTTCTTCATCGCAAGGACCTTGGCGTACCCAGCAGGCAAGGTATTGTCCGTCCAGTCCGCCTTCTTCCATTTTGGGGATACAGACCTGGGACTTCGCGCGCGTACCTATATTATAGGTGTCGTCAAAGTCGAGCGGAGTGTCCGTATGCGTGTCTATGGACAGAATGCGCCGGTGTATTTCCCGGGCTTTCCGGTAAGTGTCCGCCTTACTGATCAGGAAGTGGAAGAAGCGTGCCGCTACGCTGTCGCCTGCTACTGTCAGGGCTTCGGGATGGAACTGTACGCCCCATATGGGATATTCCCAGGCGGACTCGATAGCTTCGGGGATGCCGTCTGCCGTCCGTGCCGTAATCTTGAAGCCGGGAGCGGCTTGCTTTACTGCCTGGTGGTGATGGGTGTTGGTGAAAAGTTGTGTCCCGCCTATGATGGAAGCCATTGCGGAGCCGGGTTCAAAGTGCACCATGTGGGTGGGCACGCTGCTCGGTTCGTCCTGGTTGTGGCAGACGGTGGTGTCGGGATGCTGCGAAGGAATGTCCTGATAGAGCGTCCCGCCGAATGCGACGTTAATCAGCTGTTCGCCCCGGCAGATGCCCAGCATCGGCAGGTTGCGGTGGGCGGCAAGGCGGATGAGGCTCATATCATAGACATCGCGCAGGGAGTCCACTTCGCCCAGTTGCTCTATGGGATCTTCGTTGAAGTAAGAGGGGTGTATATCACCGCCGCCTATCAGGACAATGCCGTCGAGGCGCTTGATAACGTCCGCCAGCACCAGGCTGTCGGTGGTAATGGGGATGAGCATCGGAGTGCCCCCGGCACGGATTACGGATTCGGTGTACGTCATCCGGGTAGATGAATTATAACCGGGATGTGAGCAGGAGATGCCGATGAGGGGGCGTTGCTCCGGTCGTTTCTGACTGATTTGTGCCGTCGCTATATAGGGGCATACCGCCAGCAACGCAGTTAATAGTAGCTTATTCATGATGATGGGAGAATTGTTTCCGGGTGGCAAAAATACGAATTTCTTTCATATCATGAACCTTGCTAAGTTACTTTTATAAATATTCTTTCCATCCATGCATTTCTTCCTTTGCACTATTCCATGTTGTAGAACATAGCTCCCCTTGTTGGTTTTTTGTTGATTAATGTCTAATTTGCGCCTCACTTAAAATGAAGTATGCGAAGGCATACACAGTTATTCACTTAAAATCTTAATATATCATGAAAGTATATCAGACAAATGAAATTAAGAATATTGCCCTTCTTGGCAATGACGGCTCGGGTAAAACCACTCTCACAGAAGCGCTGCTCTTTGAGAGTGGTATTATAAAACGTCGCGGCAGAATTACTGCCAAGAATACAGTCAGCGATTACTTCCCGGTGGAGCAAGAATATGGCTATTCTGTGTTTTCCACCGTTTTCCATGTGGAATGGAACGGAAAGAAGCTGAACATCATCGACTGCCCGGGTAGTGATGACTTTGTAGGCGCGGCTATGACGGCACTGAATGTGACGGATACTGCCATTCTGCTGCTGAACGGCCAATATGGACCGGAAGTAGGTACGCAGAACCATTTTCGCTATACCGAGAAGTTGGGCAAGCCCGTCATCTTCCTGGTGAACCAGCTCGACAACGAAAAGTGTGATTATGATATGGTGTTGGAGCAACTGACAACGATTTACGGCTCGAAGGTAGTGCCCGTACAATATCCGTTGGCTACAGGCCCGAACTTCAACTCATTGATTGATGTACTGTTGATGAAAAAATATTCGTGGGGTCCCGAAGGGGGTGCTCCCACCATCGAAGATATTCCGGCAGAAGAGATGGAGAAAGCATCGGCGATGCATAAGACCTTGGTAGAGGCTGCTGCCGAACATGATGAAGGCTTGATGGAAAAGTTCTTCGAACAAGATTCACTGACAGAAGACGAAATGCGTGAAGGTATTCGCAAGGGATTGGCTTCCCGCGGTATGTTCCCCGTATTCTGCGTTTGTGCCGGAAAAGATATGGGTGTGCGCCGTTTGATGGAATTCCTGGGTAACGTGGTGCCGTTTGTAGACGAAATGCCGCCGGTACACAACACACGCGGCGAAGTGGTGAATCCCGATCCGAACGGACCGGCTTCCCTCTATTTCTTCAAGACTGCCGTAGAACCGCATATCGGTGACGTTCAGTACTTCAAGGTAATGAGCGGCAAGGTACACGAAGGTGATGACTTTACCAATGCCGACCGAGGTTCCAAAGAACGTATCGCACAGATTTACGCTTGTGCAGGTGCCAACCGCATCAAGGTGGAAGAAATGGTGGCAGGTGACATCGGCTGTACCGTGAAACTGAAAGATGTGCATACAGGCAATACCCTGAATGGCAAGGGAACGGAGAATCGTTTCAACTTCATCAAATATCCCAATTCCAAATATTCACGTGCCATCAAACCGTTGAACGAATCGGATACGGAAAAGATGATGGTTGCCCTGAACCGTATGCGCGAGGAAGATCCGACATGGGTTATCGACCAATCCAAAGAATTGCGTCAGACCATTGTACACGGACAGGGTGAATTCCATCTGCGTACCTTGAAGTGGCGTCTGGAGAATAACGAGAAACTGCAAATCAAGTTCGAAGAACCGAGAATACCTTATCGTGAAACCATTACCAAAGCTGCCCGCGCTGACTATCGTCACAAGAAGCAGTCTGGTGGAGCAGGCCAGTTCGGCGAGGTACATCTGATTATAGAACCTTATTACGAAGGCATGCCGATGCCTGATACTTATAAGTTCGGCGGACAGGAATTCAAGATGAATGTGAAGGGTACCGAAGAAGTTCCATTGGAGTGGGGCGGCAAGCTGGTATTCGTGAACAGTATCGTGGGTGGTTCTATCGACGCCCGTTTCATGCCGGCTATCCTGAAGGGTATCATGTCTCGCATGGAGCAAGGTCCGCTGACCGGTTCGTATGCCCGTGACGTTCGTGTCATTGTATACGACGGTAAGATGCACCCGGTTGATTCCAATGAAATCTCCTTTATGCTGGCAGGACGTAATGCCTTTAGCGAAGCCTTCAAGAATGCCGGTCCTAAGATTCTGGAACCGATCTATGACGTGGAAGTATTCGTTCCGTCCGATAAAATGGGTGACGTGATGGGTGACTTGCAGGGACGTCGTGCCATGATTATGGGTATGAACAGTGAAGCCGGTTATGAGAAACTGAGCGCTAAAGTGCCTTTGAAGGAAATGTCTTCTTATTCGACAGCACTTAGCTCATTGACCGGCGGACGTGCTTCGTTCATCATGAAGTTTGCCAGCTACGAACTTGTTCCGAGCGATGTACAAGATAAGTTGATCAAGGAATTCGAAGCTAAACAGGCAGAAGAATAATTTATTTGGTAGTTAGTGGTTACTACTAACTACTATTTACTAACTACTGTTAACGCCGTCATTGCCTATATACAGGTAATGACGGCTTTTTTTATTAACGCTGATTAAGAACATAAGGAAATGTGAACGTGAACAATTAATTTTTTATTAAATTTGCAAACCAAAGGTCTCCCTTTTTGTTATAATGCTCATAATGCAACCTAAAAAACGGTCTTCGGTTAATTTACGAGAACGTCCGGTTAAATCAGGTTAATTTGTTAGGAGTGTTAATTAGGGAGTGTTAATTTTGTGACTATGAAAAAGTCAACAATATGGATATTAGGCATCGTTATGGGGCTTTCCTTCCTCAGTTTGCTGTATCTGCAGATCAGCTACATCGAGGAAATGGTGAAGATGCGTAACGAACAATTTGATGAATCGGTGAAGAGCGCATTGATGGCTGCTTCAAAAGATGTGGAGGCTGCGGAGGTTGACCGTTGGCTACGGGAAGATATCTCCGAAGCCGAGAAAAAGGCGTGGGAACAGTCGCAAGGCAGCGGTGGAATAGTACAGACCCAGCGGTATATGATGACATCACCGGATGGCTCTCATTCCACCATTGAACTGAAGACCTTTAGTAATAAACCTTCGGAACTGCCCAGGGCTATGATTTCGCGTAAACATGGAACGAAGACGATTCCCCAGACTTCGCGCTCGCAGATCGAGATGGTCAAAAATCGTTATCTCTACCAGCGTGCATTAGTCGACGAGGTGGTCTTTCAAATGATTTATCGTGCCAGAGACAAGCCGATTGAAGATCGTGTTAATTTTAAGAATCTGGATCAGTATCTTAAATCGGGCTTGATAGACAATGGCATTGATTTGGACTATCACTTTAAAGTGATAGACCGGGACGGCAGAGAGGTGTACCGCTGTTCGGACTATAGCGATGAAGGGAGTGAAAGCTCTTATTCACAGCCGTTGTTCCTGAACGACCCGCCTGCACGCATGAGTATTGTCAAGATACACTTCCCGGGCAAAAGGGATTATATTTTCGATTCGGTAGGTTTCATGATACCATCGATGATATTCACTTTCGTACTGCTGATAACGTTCATTTTCACGATATATATCGTGTTCCGTCAGAAGAAGTTGACGGAGGTGAAGAATGACTTTATAAATAATATGACGCACGAATTCAAGACGCCGATCTCGACGATTTCGCTGGCGGCGCAGATGTTGAAAGACCCGGCTGTGGGTAAGTCCCCGGCTATGTTCCAGCATATATCGGGTGTCATCAATGATGAAACGAAGCGACTGAGGTTCCAGGTGGAAAAAGTGCTTCAGATGTCGATGTTCGATCGTCAGAAGGCTACCCTGAAGATGAAAGAACTGGATGCCAATGAACTGATAACGGGTGTTATCAATACGTTTACACTGAAAGTGGAACGTTACAACGGAAAGATTGAGTCGGAACTCAATGCTACCGACCCGGCTATCTTTGCAGATGAAATGCATATTACGAATGTGATTTTCAACCTTATGGACAACGCAGTGAAGTACAAACGTCCGGATGCTGATCTGCTGCTGGTTGTAAAGACTTGGAATGAACCCGGTAAGTTGATGATTTCTGTTCAGGATAACGGCATTGGTATCAAGAAAGAGAATCTGAAGAAGATATTTGATAAGTTCTATCGCGTGCATACAGGTAATCTGCACGATGTGAAGGGCTTCGGCTTAGGACTGGCTTATGTGAGGAAAATCATCCTCGATCATAAGGGAACCATCCGGGCGGAAAGCGAACTGAACGTAGGAACTAAATTTATTATTGCATTACCTTTATTAAAAAATTGATTGATATGGACGAGAAACTGCGTATTTTACTGTGCGAAGATGATGAAAATCTTGGCATGCTTTTAAGAGAATATTTACAGGCGAAGGGTTATGCTGCCGAGTTGTTTCCCGATGGAGAGGCCGGATACAAGGCTTTCCTGAAGAATAAATACGACTTGTGCGTATTCGATGTAATGATGCCTAAAAAAGACGGATTTACATTGGCGCAGGAAGTACGTGCAGCCAACGCTGAAATTCCTATTATCTTCCTGACAGCCAAAACGCTGAAGGACGATATCCTGGAAGGTTTCAAAATCGGTGCCGACGATTACATTACCAAACCGTTCAGCATGGAAGAGTTGACTTTCAGAATTGAAGCTATCTTGAGACGTGTTCGTGGCAAGAAGAACAAGGAAAGCAACATCTACAAGATTGGTAAGTTTACGTTCGACACGCAGAAACAAATTCTGTCGACTGCCGAAAAGCAAACCAAACTGACTACCAAAGAGTCGGAACTGCTGGGGCTGCTTTGTGCACATGCCAACGAAATCCTGCAACGTGACTTTGCGTTGAAGACCATCTGGATTGATGATAACTACTTCAATGCCCGCAGTATGGATGTGTATATCACCAAATTGCGTAAGCACTTGAAAGAGGATGATTCTATCGAGATCATCAACATCCACGGAAAGGGATATAAACTGATTACTCCGGAATCCGAGTCATGATAAGGCTTGGGTTCCCGGTAGGGAAATAAAAAAGGCGATTGCAATGCAACCGCCTTTTTTATTTCTTTTTCTTCTATGATATCAATCTGCAATTCTTTTATTGATAGCAATATAAGAAACCAATCCTATTACTACCAAAACAGCTGATGTACCTAAAATGGTATTGTTGTTAACATTGCCGGTGAAAGAACATGCAACCAGGATTACAGCTCCTATCACGATTAATACCAAGCCCAGATTTTTTAATAAGCCTTTCATGTGTATGTATTTTAATAGATTATTATATTCTTGTCACAAAGAAAAGCATAATTCTTTAACAAGCGAAATTATTTTTGCAAAAAAACTATTATTCAGCGTAAATAGTTGGTTTATCGGCCTTCCGGTGTACGGTTCAGGTCAGTCTTTCGTATTGAAGAATATCTTTCTTAGAACTTCCTGGCTTACACTCAGTTCCTCAATGGTGACGCCATGCAAGGCTTCTTTGAGGGTTTGATTGGCAATGACGCGTGCACGCTCTTCCAGTTCTTTTCCGTCTTTGGTAAGGTGAATCAGGTTGGTGCGGCGATCTTTTTTATCCGATATGCGCACTACCAGGTGCTGGCGTTCCATGTTGTCGATGAGGCGTGTCATGCTGGGCTTGTCCTTAAAAGTTGCATTGCACAACTCTTGTTGTGTCACTCCGTCTTTTTCCCATAAAAAGATGAGAACAGTCCATTGCTCCGGAGTGATTTCCAAACCATTCTGGCGGAAGTTACGGGATAGTTTACGGTTAATGGCAGCCGATACCTTACCGTTCAGTATGGCAAAAATAAGTCGGATATCAAAGTTGAATTGCTCTATCATGAAATTATTGTTTAAACAACTTTGCAAAGATAGTGCAAGCTGAAGACAATACAAAATAAGCTGGCTTATTTTTATTGTTGAAGCGAAGCCTATCTTATTTAAAGATACTTCTCTTCTATGATAAATCCTATATCGGGACACAAAAAAACATTAAATGTTTGTAGTTCAAAATAAAATGTCTACCTTTGCACCGCATTTTTTAAACGAAT
>OGZX01002070.1_pt1 | contig 17277 bp, 16 predicted proteins | sample 1576881 | NCBI WGS metagenome assembly OGZX01 (sample SAMEA3541542, study PRJEB24748) | human gut metagenome | biome: human gut; feature: human-associated habitat; material: faeces | place: China | collected 2012
CGGATTGTTTCCAGCATTCCGCCTGCCAGCAGGGTGATGATGATAAGTTCGCCCATACCCGTGATACCCGTCCCCATGGCGCCGAACCAGTCGAAGAAGGCAGTGCTTATACTCGTATTTACACCGTAAAAGATGCCTGTTGTGGCAATACCTATCCCGATAATTCCTGTCGAAACAATGCCCAGCAGTAGCACCAGCATCACGTTGACGCCGGCGATTGCCGTACCCAGCACGATAAGGTAGGGGATTACCTTCACCCATTCCACGTCTTGTACTTCTGTCGGGGCAGTTACCGACAACCCCTGAAAAATGTAGATGCCCAGCACAATCAGCGCAGCCGGCACCACAATCATGAAGTTCACCCGAAACTTGTCCCTCATCACACAATCCTGTGTTTTGGTCGAGGCGATGGTCGTGTCCGAAATGAACGAAAGATTATCTCCGAAAAACGAGCCGCCCACCACGATGGCCACCATGTAGGACAGGTCTATCCCTGTCTTTTCAGCCAGTCCCACGGCTACGGGCGTCAGCGCCACAATCGTCCCCACGCTGGTACCGACGGAAAGGGAAATGAAGCAGGCGGCAATGAAGATACCCGCCAGCAGCAGGTTGTCCGGCAGTATGTGCAGCGTCAGATTGACCGTTGCGTCGATGGCCCCCATCTGTTTCGCGCTTTGTGCAAATGCTCCGGCAAGAATGAAAATCCATACCATCAGCATGATGTTCTTATTGCTGGCACCCACCGAGAACTGGTAGACGCGTTGTTCCAGTTTCAGTCCGCGCGTGATGGCAATGGCATAGCACGATGTTACCAGAAATGCCACTGTGATAGGCACTTTGTAGAAATCGTTCACCAGGAGAGACGTCACCAGGTAGAGGCATAGAAACACTGCCAACGGGCTTAATGCCCACCAGCCGCCTTTAGGCTTTTGAGTTGTATTTGTAATCAAAGACATATATTCATCCAGTTAAATCGGCTGCAAAGATACAAAAAAAGAGCCGCTCTAAATGAATTACGCGGCCCCCTCAGTCTTAATTTTTAAATCACTTCTTATAATAAAACTCAATATTTTCTTTCGTCAACAAGTCAATCGGCATAAAGTTCTCTCTCGCAACCTCTTTCTTCAGAATCAGGTGTTCGCATAGTGACTTGATGCCGTCGAATCCTTGCAGGGCGGGCTGTTGTGCAATGAGGAAGAAAATGCTTCCTTGCTTCAGGCAGTCCACGTTCCTTTGTAGCAGGTCGTAGCCCATAAGGTTGAAATCCTTTTTCTGTTTCTTCAGCAGATATTCCCCGATGATGTACGCTTTGGAGTTGAACGTAATACCGCTCCTTACCGCCGGATGTTCGCGGAAGAAGTCATCCAGCATTTGTGCATCTTCGCTGTCGCGTTTGGCGTGCAGGTCCAGTTCCCAGATGTGGCAGGCGGGATGATGCTCCTGCATGTATTCGCGGAAACCGACTTCACGCCGTTCCTGCTGGTTGGATCCCACAACCCCCTCGTTTATCTTGCGGAAAATCACAATTTCCTGCGCATCCTCGCCGGCAAGCAACATCAGCATCCGTGCGGCAAAATATCCGCTTTGGTGCGAGTTCTGTCCGAAGAAGGAGAGGGCAGGCTCTTCCCTGATGTCCGAGTCTATATATATATAAGGTATATTGCGCTCTGTCAGTACGTCCGTAAAAGGCTTGGTGTGCTGCGGAACGGTAGGGGCGAACATCACTCCGTCCGGCTCCATCCCCAATATTTTGTCCGAAGCTTCTGCAAACGAATCATAATTATACGGATCGTAATAGGAAAGTTGCACGGTGACGTTGAAGTCCGAATAGGCTTCCACGGCATTCTGTATCCCTGCTTCCACCTCAGTCCAATATTCGCCTTTCTGATGCAATGGCAGCAGGCAGGCAAAAGCATATTTCTTGTTGGAAGCCAGTGCGCTGGCATACATATTAGGCTGGTAATCCAGTTGTTTCAGTATTTCTTCCACCCGTTTCCGGCTCGATTCTGAAACGCCGCTGCGTCCGTGAATCACGCGGTCTACAGTTCCCACAGATACGTCCGCCATTTTGGCGATATCTTTTATTCTGACCCTTTCCATTTACAATCTATGTATTTACGAATATAATTCAGTCCGATTCTGATTTCTTCCTTGTGTCCGCACACAATTATAATTTCAATATATCAGAGACAAATATATGATAATTTCTTGTATTCAAAAAATTGTTTTATCTTTGTGCTCGCACACGGAGATCAACGAATTAATAACATACTAAGTAAAACGTAAAATAAATTATGGGAAAGAAAGTCGTTACATTGGGTGAGATCATGCTGAGACTGTCCACTCCGGGAAATACCCGTTTCGTACAGTCCGATTCTTTTGATGTAGTATATGGCGGCGGTGAGGCCAACGTTGCCGTCAGCTGTGCCAACTACGGTCATGACGCCTATTTTGTAACCAAACTGCCGAAACACGAGATAGGGCAGTCGGCAGTGAACGCCCTGCGCAAGTATGGTGTGAACACGGACTTCATCGCACGTGGCGGCAACCGTGTCGGCATCTACTATCTCGAAAGCGGTGCTTCCATGCGTCCCAGCAAAGTCATTTACGACCGTGCACATTCCTCTATCGCCGAAGCCGATCCGGCGGATTTCGATTTCGATGCTATCATGGCGGGTGCCGATTGGTTCCACTGGTCCGGCATCACTCCCGCCATCTCCGATAAGGCTGCCGAACTGACCCGCCTCGCCTGCGAAGCAGCTAAACGCCACGGCGTCACGGTGTCTGTCGACCTCAACTTCCGCAAGAAACTGTGGACGAAGGAGAAGGCCCAGTCCGTCATGAGACCTCTGATGCAGTATGTCGATGTCTGCATCGGCAATGAGGAAGATGCCGAACTCTGTCTTGGCTTTAAGCCCGATGCCGATGTCGCAGGCGGCAAGACCGATGCCGAAGGCTACAAAGGCATTTTCAAGGCGATGGCCGAGGAATTTGGTTTCAAATATGTAATCTCCACGCTGCGCGAGTCCTTCTCTGCCAGTCACAACGGCTGGAAAGCCATGATTTACAACGGCACGGAGTTCTACGAATCAAAACGCTACGACATCAACCCCATCATCGATCGCGTAGGTGGTGGCGACTCTTTCTCCGGCGGCATCATCCACGGCCTGCTGACGAAGGACAATCAAGGGGATGCCCTCGAATTTGCCGTTGCCGCCTCTGCCCTGAAGCATACCATCAACGGCGACTTCAACCTCGTCTCGGCAGAAGAAGTCGAAGCTCTGGCGGGTGGTGATGCCAGCGGACGAGTACAACGATAAAATGTATAAAAATCAATAGTAATATGAGTAGGTTTGATAAGATTGCAGTATTAAATAAGATCGGTTCTACCGGCATGGTTCCCGTTTTTTATCACAAAGACGCAGAAGTAGCGAAGAAAGTGGTGAAGGCCTGTTATGAAGGGGGCGTTCGCGCTTTCGAATTTACCAACCGTGGCGATTTTGCCCACGAAGTATTTGCCGAAGTAGTGAAATTCGCAGCCCGGGAGTGCCCCGATATGGCTATGGGCGTAGGTTCTGTTGTCGATCCTGCAACTGCGACCTTGTATCTGCAACTCGGGGCTAATTTTGTAGTCGGCCCGTTGTTCAATCCCGAGATTGCCAAGATTTGTAACCGCCGCCTCGTGGCCTATACCCCCGGATGTGGAAGCGTGTCCGAAGTCGGTTTCGCCCAGGAAGCCGGTTGCGACCTCTGTAAGATATTCCCGGGCGATGTACTCGGTCCGAAACTCGTGAAAGGCCTGCTTGCTCCGATGCCCTGGTCCAAACTGATGGTAACGGGTGGTGTGGAACCGACCCGGGAGAACTTGACCTCATGGATAAAAGCCGGAGTATTCTGTGTAGGCATGGGTTCCAAACTCTTCCCGAATGACAAAGTAGTTGCTGAAGACTGGGCATACGTCACTGAAAAATGCAAGGAAGCCCTTTCCTACATTGCCGAAGCAAGAAAGTAGTGTCCTATAAGTGTTTATAAGTGTAAAAGCTACGCTTTAACTCTAAAACTATGTTATAAAACATACGAAAAGCGATGCTACTGTTTGCAAGTGCGCAGAAAACCTTTACCTTTGCAGCGCAGTTGGGAAACTGTATTTGGATTTTAAAATTAAAATAGTTTTCAATACGCATAGTATTAGTTATTAGGTAAAAGGATTGATATTTTTTCATAAGCTAAATGTTTTTGAATAAAGAAAATTAGGTAAATTAGGTAAAGGTAAAAAGTTGAAATTCTAAAGTTTTCAAGTAAGGTAATTGAAGTTTTTTTTCTCAGGTAAAAAGAAAGATTGATTTTTGGGTAACAATTTGGATGCAATTAAAAAGAAAAGCCTCTAAGGCTTTTCTTACAGGAGGCGAGGGGTTCGTGAGAGCTTGCTCGTTTTTTTATTTAATTTCTTATACCTTTTTTATAAATTCTGTCTGCGCTTTACATCTTTTTATTATCTTTGTCCACGATATCCATTAAAAATGAGCATAAAATGCTTTAGTTAAAACCGGTAAGTTTTGGAACAGATACTGCATATACTTGATTGGCTTTTATTCATCCTGTTTGCTATAAACATACTTTATCTTTTGGTTTATAGTCTGGCATCGCGTCGTCCCGCCTTGCCTCTGTCGCCACCGGCAAAAGAGCATAAACGTTTTGCCATACTCATTCCCGCCTATCATGAAGATGCCGTTATACACGAATGTGTGCACTCCTGTCTGGATCAGGAATATCCCACCGACTGTTTTGATACCGTTGTCATCTCGGATGGCATGAAACCCGAAACCAATGCCTCTCTTGCCGCACTCCCTATCCGTCTGGTCGAAGTCCATTTTGAGCAAAGCACCAAATCCAAATCCCTGAATGCCGCTATGGCTGCCATCGGCAACGATTATGATGTCGCTGTGGTGCTCGATGCTGACAATGTCATTCCCTACGACTATCTGAACGATATCAACGACCTTTTTGCCAATCCCGATGTCGAAGTGGTGCAAACCCATCGCATCGCCAAGAATCTGAATAACGACATGGCATTGCTCGATGCCATCAGCGAAGAAATCAATAACACCATTTTCCGTTTGGGACATGCCAAACTCGGTCTATCTGCCGCCCTTATCGGTTCCGGCATGGCATTCCAATACGACCTGTTCCGCGATACTATGGCGGATATCAAGGCAGTAGGCGGTTTCGACCGCGAACTCGAACTGACGTTGCTCTATCGCGGCAAGCGCTTTTACTATCTGCCCGAGACATTTGTGTTTGACGAAAAAATCCAGAATACCGGAGACTTCTCCCGTCAGCGCCGCCGTTGGCTTTCCGCCCAGTGGCACTACTGCCAGGTATTTGCCAAACTTCTGGGCAAGGCCATCGCCGCCCGGAACTGGGATTTCTGCGACAAACTTTTCCAGCAGGTTTCCATTCCCCGCCTGTTACTGATGGGCTTCACCTTCTTCTTCTCCGTTGCTTTTACCCTTTATTATTGGGTTTGGGGCTTGAAGTGGTGGTTGCTCCTGATACTGCTTGCCGTCGCCCTGCTCGTCGCTGTTCCCAAGAGGTTCTGCACCAGCCGCCTGGCCATGTCCCTGCAAAAATTGCCATATACCTTCCTGTTGATGGCAGGGAATATTTTCAAGTTGCGTGGAGCGAACAAGAAGTTCATACATACGCAGCACGGAGTGGCGGAATGATATTAACCATATACAAAAACAAATGATATACGGAAAAATCTCCTTTCAGGATTGGCGCACTGCCCGCATGAAGGGCGAGGAGCCTGAATCTTTTTTTGAGAATGAGGATTTGCGGCTGTTCTTCTATGGAACTTTGTACAATAGGGATGCGCTCCAATCCACTCCCGATGACAGTAATGCGAAGTTGGCTGCTACCGCTTATCTGGCTGATCCGCTCTCCGGCTTTTCCCGTTTGGACGGATCATTTATCATAGTATACTACTCAGATAATGAATGTGGAGTAGTTCGTGACCATCATGGCACCCATTATCCCATTTACTACACTTCTGATGGAACTTATGCCACTTCCTGGCAACTCTTGAAAGAACAGATCGGAGAAACAACCGGCTATAATCCCGTTTCGTTGAGTGCATTTCTTCAGCGGGGAATTTTGAAGAAAGATCATAGTGCTGTTTCCGGCATTTACTCTTTGGCTGCCGGTGAACAGATTCACATTCTGAAAGAAGCTTCCAGCGCCCTCAAACATGATGCCGTTTTTCCTCATGAAGTCAAAGTAGTTATTGATAAAGTTCCCGATATAGAGGCCTATTCCCGCCGCTATGGAGAACTACATGCCCAGGCCATCCGTCGTCGTATTGGAGACAGTCGTCGGGTCGGCATTCTTTTGAGTGGTGGTTATGATTCCGGTTCCAATCTTGCCGCTTTACGCAGCATTTACGACGGTGATATCGATTCATACTCTGTTGGTTTCAAGGGAGATACCTGGACAGAACTTCCTATGGCGCGGTTGATGTCCGATACTTTCCATACCCGTCATCATGAGTATGAGATAGATGGCACGGAAATTAATGCCTTGCCCGATATCGTCCGGTTCCTGGGCGAACCATTCGTTGAGGGCGGACTGATGGTGAATTACTGTGCCATGAAGATGATAGGTGACGATAAACCCGAAGTGATTCTGGGCGGTGACGGTAGCGATCAGTACTTCGGCACTTCCGGTCGTGAGGTAGCGCTTCATTATCTGGCGGCACGTGCAGGCATACGTCCGTTGATGCGTGGCATGAGCCATATCCTGGGTAGTAAAACCTTTGATACCGGCGGTAAACTTTCCCGTATCAACTTCCACCTTGACAAGATGCTCCATGTCCTGGAAGGCGAACGTTTTGGCTTTTCCGATTCTGCCATGCAGGAACTATTACAGAATCCGAAAGTAAATTTCATCTCCTCAGTATCTCCTAAAGCAGATACCCGTAGCTTTGAACATCTGTATGCGCAGCACGCGCTTGTTTCCGATTTGGAGATAGTCATCGATCGCATTATTCTTTTCAAGGCCTCTCGCATGGCGCAGATGTTCGGCAATAACCTGACATTTCCTTTCATGGATTTAGATCTTTTCCACTTCCTGCAAGAATTGCCAGTTAGTTTGAAGTGTAAGGGTGACAGCGCTTTGGACATTGCGCGTGGACGCTCAGTCTCTAAATATTTGCTGAAGTATCACTACAAACCATTGCTCCCGGAAGCCATCACCTCTAAGAAAAAGCAAGGCGGTTTTGCACCGATGCCGTTGTTCTTCCGCGATCCGTTGCAGCGTGCCCGTTTCAAGGACTTCATCCTTTCTTCCGGCATTATGGACGAGTATCTTCGTCGTGATGTTGTGGAGAAATTCCTTACGGACTACGACCGCGAAGCAGGGCAAACCGGTGGCTGGTTCTGGCATCGGCAGAACAAAGCATTGCAATACTTCAATCTGCTGACCCTTGTTGTGTGGTGGGAGGAGTTTGTGGTAGGACAGGAGGTGAAGTTCTGAATCAGACGGAAATAAAAGGATTTTATTGTTTTCGTTAAAGCCTGTGTTCTTTCTTGCTTATATCTGTTGAAAGGGTTATATTTACAAAAGAAATAGGCATATATATCGTCAATTATGAAAGTATCTGTTATTATCCCCGTTTATAATGTTGTCAAGTACATAGAGCGCTGTTTGCTCTCTGTCTTGAATCAAACTTGGCAAGATTTGGAGGTCATTCTTGTGGATGATTGTACTCCGGACAATTCAATGGAAATAGCAGAGAAGGTGATTTCTGCACATCCGCGTGGGGGAATAGTGAAGTGCTTGGCACATGAGCGAAATAAGGGACAATCAGCTGCACGCAATACTGCCATAAGAGTGGCTGCAGGTTACTACCTTTACTTTTTAGACAGTGATGACTACCTGCCATTGGATAGTATTTCTACCCTGATGGAAGTCGGAATAAAAGGCAATTATGATTTTGTCTCAGGTAATTATGAAGTTGTAGGAAAAGATCGTCAGATTCCTTCTTTAAAGATGAATTCCGGACCTTTACTTTCCAATAATGAGATATTATCAGCTTATGCCTATGATAAGTGGACGCGAACAGTTTGGAATATGTTGATACGTAGGGAGTTCATATTGTCTGAGAAATTGTATTTTGAGGAGGGTATTATCCATGAAGATGATTTGTGGACGTTTATATTGGCATGTAAAGCAGGTTCTGCCTATTTTATAAATAAAGTAACTTATTATTATTATACGCATTTCCATTCTACAACAGGCAACCCGACTCTGTGGAATTTGCAATGCCGGGTTCGTATTATAGAATTAATGTACGATTATATTGTAGCATCTGAGAGTTTGAAAAAGAACCGTTATGTTTATATAACGTTTGAAGAGGCGAAAGCCAAATACTTTGATCGTATATTGTATTTTACTCAAGACGAAGCATTTCATTTTCAAAGTTATCAAATCTTTCGTGAGAAAAGGTATCTTTCATTTATACAGTCAATGTTTGGTATGAAACCAAGCATAATGATAATGATTAGAAATCTGCATTATTGTTTTCCGTTGCGTTTTGGGTATATGTACTTTAAGACATTTGTGCGGATGGCCTATTATTGGAAAATACTGCCTATCAAAATTAAACAGCTATTTAGGTTAAAGTAAGCCAGTTATGAAGCAAAAACCGGAAATATCAGTCATAGTCCCGATATATGGTGTCGAGCAATATTTGCCTCAATGTATCGATAGTATTTTGATGCAAACCTTTGAGAACTTTGAGTTGCTGCTTATTGATGATGGAAGCCCTGACCGGAGTGGAGAAATTTGTGATGATTATGCACTTAAAGATGAACGTATACGTGTATTCCATCAAAAAAATGCCGGGTTGAGTTGTGCGCGTAATGTGGGAATAAAAGCTGCTGAAGGGAAATATATATCTTTTATTGATTCAGATGATTATGTGAAATCTGACTATTTATACGATCTTTATAAGGCTTTGCCTTCTCATGGGAGAGGAGTAGTGGTAGGAGGATTTGAAAGAATTTTTCCGGATAAGACACTTCCTTACTGTGTTCCTGAGGCTTTGTTATATCCGCAAGATTTTTATCGCTTGGTCACTGAGTTTATAGATAAACGGGTAATGTATGCATGGAGTAAGTTGTTTTGTAAAGAATTGATAGACTCTAATGGAATAATGTTTGTTCCAAACGTATCTGGATTGGAAGATATGCTATTTGTCTTGGATTACTGTCTTCATGCAGATTACGTACTGATAAAGAATCTTAGTAACTATTGTTATCGTGTGAACTATTCATCAGAAACCTTGTCGTCTCGTATAAATTCATACCAGAGTGAAGTTTTGGCGTATAGAGAGTTCGTTAAGAGGTTGAAACTATATCAAGACTATTTTGGATTGGCAGATAAGGATTTGGATCAGTCTTGGCAATCGTTAACCATATTCTTTCATAAAGTAATATTATCTCTTTATAGCAAGTCTAATCAATATCCGTATGCAGAGCGTGTCCTAAATTTGCGCGAATTGCTATCGAATGATAAGGCAAATATACAAAAGTATTTTCTACCGGCTTATGTGGCAGACAAGATTGGTAAATACATATTGCTGTGTGGTGGTAGCATTAGCTTTGATATATGGATGCGTTTCTTATATGGGATAAAGTTTAAAAAAATGTTTGGAGTAAAATAGTAGAATATTATGAATATATTATTTATCTATCCTTTAGTATTTCATCCTCAACGTGGCGGAATTGAAAGAGTGAGTATTCTTTTGTGTCGCGAATTCATGAAACGTGGACATCATGTTTTCTTTATGCATAATGTTCGGGATAAAGACCGTATGGACTACCCATATCCTGTTCCGCTTTATTTCTTTCCTAATCCGGTTCAGGAATTAGACGAAAATGGATTATTCTATCGCAACTTTTTGTGCGAACAGCATATTGATATTGTTATAAATCAAGATCCATTGGTTTATCATGACTTATGTCGTTTTTCTAAAACACTACCGGAGATACATACTATATCAGTGATGCATCAACACCCCCTTGATATATATAATCATTTTTTTGAATTTATAATGTGCGGGGTGAAAGGGAAAAACACCATAATGGGAAAAATCAGAAGAGTAGCCCGTATTGTAAAGGTGCCTATATTAAAATATAATTTTGTACGCACATTGAGATCTAACTATAAGGATACTTTTGCTTATACGGATTTACTGTGTTTGCTTTCTTTGAAATTCATTCCTGATTTAAAGCAGATATACTCAAAAGATATGGATCGTGTGATTGCCATCCCCAATCCGAATACATATCCTGCTCAAGAAGGAATACATATTCCGAAGAAGAAGCAATTGCTATATGTAGGTCGAATAGAATGGCGTCAGAAGCGTGTTGTGCGGTTGGTTGATATTTGGAAACATATATATAAGGATTTTCCCGATTGGGAATTAATCATTGTAGGTGATGGCTCTGCAAGGCAAGATTTGGAACTGAAATCATCAAAGTTAGAACGCATTGTTTTTACTGGTTGGCAAGATCCTGAATCTTTCTATCGCAATGCAAGTATTTTATGTATGACGAGTGATTTTGAAGGTTGGGGAATGGTTTTGACCGAAGCCATGATATTTGGAACCGTACCGATAGCTTATAACTCATTTGCTTCAGTAACTGACATAATAGAAGATGGACAGACTGGAATGCTGGTACCTCCTTTTTCGCGCAAACAGTATATCCAAAAACTGGAGATGCTAATGAAGGATGAGGAGCTGCGTACAAGAATGTCGGATGCTTGTATGCAGTCTGTTAAGCGTTTTGATATACAAAATGTTGCCGATAAATGGGAAGAGGTATTCAAAAGATTGAAAGCAAAGACAGATTAATGCTTCTTCTTTAGAATTCTATATGTGAATGCACGTATTCCAGGGGTTAGGAGATAAAGTAGAAAATAAGTAGATAACCCATAGACAAAGGTAATAATAGCTCCATAGCGGATCCAATGCATAAATGATTTTTCAGGAGTAAAGTTGCTACTTGGGAAAAAGTAATAGCAAGCTATTGCTGGAATTAGTATAATCAGCAAATGTTTTATATAGCCGGTCCAATAATGGAAAACAGGAATTTTGAACCCCTGCGAATACAAGAAATAGGGTTTCCAGATAGCTACGATGAGTAGAAGGCTGGTTATATTTCCCAGCAAGATACCGGGTAGGCCCCAAAAATGTCCGCCCACAATAGCAACTGTCAGATTGATACTTGCTTCGGCAAGAGGAGCCCATGTATCTTGAAATAGACCGTATCCGTAAATAAATTGGTCTGTAGCTCCGCGTGTATAGCTGATGAATGAATTTATGATAATCAAATATAGGATGTATTGCGGCATTACATATTCACTTCCTAACCATAGTGAAATGAAGGCACTGGTTAGTTGCAATAATGTGAATGAAATAGTTCCGGCTATAAGAAAGCGTATACCCATTAATTCCCAAAAGACTTGTTGAATACGCTTTTTGTTACCTTCGGCGATAAGATTGCCTACTCCTGCATCGGTACTTCCTAATAGATGGGTGACGAATAGGTTTATCTTACTTATAATGAGGGTATAATTTCCGTAATATGCCACTGTCTTGAGAGAAACGAATGCATATACCAGGAATGGGGTCGTTTGGAACTGTACAAATCCGCCTATTCTATGTATAAATATTTGTTTGGTGTATCGTATCACTTCCGGGTATTTTTTGAAAAGTAACTTTCCTTGTTTCACTTCGCTCTTCAGCCAAGGATATACTTGGTTGACTTTCCAATTTAAAATAATGGAGTATGTAATTCCTAATAGAAGTTCTAAACTTATCCATAGATAATAATTCCCCGTATAATATACTAACCCCATTTGCAATATGGTTTTTACTAATACGGCACTTTGAGAATAGGCTGTTACTACATAGTTTTTCTGATCAGCTCCCAGCAAGGTTTGCTTGTAATTTGCGAAGTAGCCAATCAGTGATGATGTGAGGTAAGAAAAAAAAGCAAAATAAATAACGCCTAAGTCGAAAACATTATTTGGAAAAATAAGAGGTAAAAAGCATGCCAATATGCAGCCTGCACTTAGAATAATGAAACCTATACGTTGGTAGATAAACCCAAAAACGGATATTATTTCGTTGATTTTGCTTTCGTCATGTTCATAGAGCGGTTTGTATAAAACGTATCCTATAGCTGTGCCAATGCCTAATTCTGCAAGATTCAGGAAACCTAAGAGATTATTCAAGGTTCCGATTAGTCCCATAAAATCTGCCCCCAATGTATCCAGAAATATTTTTCTGGAAAAAAAAGATAGAGCCAAACTCAAAAAGTAAAAGATGAGGTTGACCCGGGCATTGAGTAATGATTTCTTCAGGCGCGATTCGTATGGCATAAAGCGATGTTTTCGCAAAGATATATATTTTGAGGTTTGATGCGGCTATTATAATACGATTTTTCTTTTTGCTTTTCTAAATATTATTATCTTTGTTGCATCATAATTAACGGTGAAAGCGGATATGCAGAAATGGTTGAGTTTTATTGTGCCGATTTATAATGCAGAGAAATATCTTTCAGAATGTGTGGAGAGTTTATTGAATCAGAATTTCCCAATGGAAATGTATGAGATCATTTTGTACGATGATAACTCTACGGATAGTAGTTTACGTATAGCAAAAGAATATGCAGAGAAATATGCCAATGTGCGTGCTTTCACACATCCTAATGCTGGTGTATCTTACACACGTAATGAGGGATTACGAAAGGCAGAAGGTGAGTATGTGTGGTTTGTGGATAGTGATGATTATATTTTTAAGGATGTATTGCCTGTCTTATACGAATGGATTTTAAAAGAAAAAGTTGATATATTGATATTTGATTCTGTGAGATTTACGGGAGATAAATATTGGAAGTTGTTGGATTTCATTGTTAAAGAGACTCCTGTAATAAGTGGTGTAGAGGCATTCCTGAATTTTTATTACGATCCGGTTCCATGGAATAAATTGTTTCGACGTGCATTCCTGGAAAAGTATCAGTTGTATTTTGCTCAACGATTATCAGAAGATAGTGAACAAGGAAGCCGTTGTTTTTATCATGCCAAGAGTGTTAAGGCTGTTTCTATAGATGCTATCTATTACCGTGTTCATGAAACTTCTCTTTCACATAATAAAGCTAATCAGAGAGCTTTAGTAGATGCTCTATTGGAGTGCTTGGAAAATCATTACAAATATATGTTGGAACATATTGGAACTGTTTTCTGGATGCGTGCATGTGTCTTGGATATACGTCGCCTTCATGCTATAGGGCTGGGCAGAGTCGTTTGCACTAAGGAAGAGAAAAGAGCGTATCTTGTCAGGGAAAAGGAAATTGTTAGAAAAATAGTCCATTATTTACCAGTATCTCTAAGTGTAGATTACGTGGTATTGCTGCTATGTGCTGTTTCTCCTACTTTGATATTAAATCTTCAGTCTTTTCTCAGAAATGTGAAGCGGCTATTTTTTAAAACTAAATAGATATGATACCTAAAACAATTCATTACTGCTGGTTCAGTGACGCACCTTTGCCCCCAAATCTACAAATGTGCATGCGTACTTGGAAGAAACGTCTTCCTGATTATGAATGGAAATTGTGGACATTGCGTTCTTTTGATGTAAATGCATTAGCATGGACGAAAGAAGCACTTGAGGCAAAAGCTTGGGCTTTTTTGACGGATTATGTAAGGCTTTATGCGCTCTATATGGAAGGAGGAATTTATTTGGATACAGATGTGTGGGTGACGAAATCTTTTGATTCGTTATTGGCGGATCGTTTCTTTACAGCCATAGAATATCATCCGGAAATGATTGAGGGGGATGCTTTAGCCTCTGAACGGTTGGAGCCTGATGGTACGAATCGCTTTCCGGGTACTCGCGTTCCGGGGCTGGGTTTACAGGCTGCTATATTTGGAGCAGAAAAGGGACATCCTTATTTGGAACATGTTATGGAGTTTTATCGCTCACATCATTTTATTCAACCGGATGGGAGTTGGTATACTAAAGAAATAGCGCCTGATATATTGGCTTTGGCCGCTGAAGACTTCGGATTGAAATATGATAAGGATATAGAGCAGCTTCTTCAAGACGGAATGAGAATTTATCCATATCATAAATTGTGTGGTGCTTGTAAGCAAGTGACTCCGGAAACTATTGCAGCGCATCTCAGCGCCGGTGGTTGGCGGCAACGCACTTGGTATAAGACATTGATGACAAGACTGAATTTCTATAAAAAGATATATATAACCAAACGAAATAGTAAGTAAAGCAGAGAGGCGTACAACAAAAATCTGTTGTACGCCTCTTCCTTTTTACCACCTCTCCTTCTTCACCTCAAAACACGGACATTGTTTCGTCCATTCCATCGGTTCTATTTCTCCGTCACCATTCAGATCAGGGCTGAGGTCGCGGTGTCCTACAGCTTTCGCTTCGGGATAATCCATCAGCAGAGCGCGGACCAAGACGCGCAGGGAGTGACGCTGCCATTCGGTTCGGGTATCTTTGGGGTTGCCGTAATGATCCAAACCGCCTTCATAGCAGATGCCGATGCTGTGTGCATTGTAGCCGCGGGCGTGGGCGCCGGCCCTCTCGACCGGACGTGTGGTCAGGATTCTGCCGTCACGGAGGACGTAAAAATGATAGCCTATACCGGCCATTCCACGTTGACGGTGGGCGGCAGCCAGGGCCTGCTCGGTAAAGGGATGGTCCTCGCACGTGGCGCTGCAATGTATCACAATCAAATTGATGAAACGCATGGTTTTAGTGATTAGGGGTTAGTGATTTGGGTTAGAAGCCGGTGGTCATGGCATTGGCGCTGAAGGCGCCGATTAAAGCAGAAGCTACTGCGATGATCACTTTCAATACTTTGTCCCAGGTTGATGATTTTGTACTCATTGTTTTTAGGTTTTAGGTTTGTAAAATGTATGAATTTATTTTATCCCATCGGGTTCTCGTCCAAATCTCCGTCCGAACCGCTGCCACCCGAAGAACTTCCGCCACCGGCGGAACTGCTGTCTTCCGATACGAGTTCAAACACCAGGTTGTTGGCTCCACCCTTGGTGGTGGCATTACTGTCATTCACCAGGCGCAGGGTGTTGGCTACCTTGAAGCGGATGTTGACGCGTTCGATGTTCTTTACCGTACAATCTTTGGCAACCTCGGTGGCACGACATTTAAAAGTGGTGTGGAAGATACCGAAACCGTCCAGACGGACACTGTTGCCGTCGGTCAGGGTTTGGCGCATCTGGCGTACGATGGCTTTGCCTACGTGCTCCACGTCTTCGGCGGACATGGCGCCCAGGGCTTCGATATCCCGTGCAATACGGGCAAGGTCAAAGATTTTGGCATCCTGCGACTTGCGTTTTAGAGTGTAAACCATCGGAGATGTATTGTCTCCGATTTTCTTGTGGCGCTGTGTGCGCACTACTAATGCTACTGACATAATTTTTAAATTAAGAATTAAAAATTGAAAATTAAAAAATGCAACGGGACGAGGGTGGGGGGAACTGTTCTCCGCGGCGATGCGTTCCTGCTTCGTTTCGTTGACACAAAGATACGACGGCGGGTTTGGGGGGACGGAGCTTAGAAGAGGTTTACAGAGGTTGAGGGAGGATAACTGAGGATAAAGAAAGAGAACTGGCCAAAAGAAAGGGGAACCTTAAGAAGGCTCCCCAAAAACATCTACCATCAGCCGCACTTGTGCGGGCGTATACCGTCGGCACAGGGGCTTCATTCCGGTTTGGAGCAGGCGCTGTTCCAAACCGGGGGCGGTGCGTATCCACTCGTTGAATTGGTTGACGGCGGTTTGTTGTGCTACCCCCGGAAGGTAGTACATTGCCAGTTCCCCTTTACCGTAACTGCGGATGGGGAAACGGGCGTCCAAGGCAGGATCATTGATATTCATCATACTTAAAGTTTAGGTTGCTATTGATCGTATTTATTACTACAAAGATACTCTTTTTTACGCGAATAACCGCGTCTGTTCTTCAGAATATTTCATGTTTTCTTCACTTTTTTTCAACCAATCCTCGTTGTCGAATTTCGTGTTTACCGGTCCCGGTTTTTCCCCTTCGGGCGTGGAGACAATCGCCTCTTCGCAGGGCCAGTAGCGCCCGTTCACACGGTTGAACACGAACTTGGCATCGGTGTGGGCGCTGCCCAGGTGCTTGAAGCGGACTTTGTCGATGTAGATGGTAACGATCTGTTTTTCATCGTTGCGGTCTACATCGATGCAGAAGTCGGACATATTGGCGAAGTTGGCCGAACCGTTGATGTCGTTCATCTCTACACGGCGCAGGGTGCCGTCCTTCTCGTTGCGGTTCACCTTGCGGGGGTGTGCCACGAGGATGACGAGGCAGCGGTTTTGGGCGGCAAAACGTCCCAGTTTGCTCAGTACGGAAGTGATGTAACTCATCTCCGTCTGTCCCGGTTCCAGTTGCTGCTCCAGGCGGTTCATCGGGTCGATGACGATGGTGCGCGCCCCCCGACGGCGTACTACCTGGCGGGCTTTCTCCAGAATGGCGTCGATGGTATAGCTGCCGTTGTCCGGCAAGATGTGCGACACATTGCCGGCAAGCCAGCCGACAGTCCGGTTGTAGATTGCTTCCGTCATGCCCGGACCAGACGTGAAACGCTTCCCCGTCAGTTTCTCCGCCAACTTGTGCTGGTGGTAGGCGAGGGGCATATTCTCGGGACTGAAGAATGCGATTTTCCATTCGTGCCGCAGGCAGAGGCGCAGCACCAGTTCGTCAATGAACTCGGACTTGCCTTCGCCGGGACGTCCAGTCACCACTGCCAGTCGTCCCGGCTCAAAGGTGCAATGCTCGTCGAAGTTCTCCCAACCCGTGTCGGCACCGCGTTGCAGGCCGTTTTCGTAGAGTGCGCGCAGGTCGTCCAGGCAGTCTTCTACGGTGAAGATGCCTTCCAGCGGCACTTCCTCGGCTTGCTCAATGCAGATGCGAAGGCTCTCGGCACCAAATTTTATCAGATGCTCGTTTCCATCTTTGCATCCCTCGCCGAAGTGCACGATGCGGCAACGTTCGGCTCCGAGTCGGCGCACGAGTTCCTGCCGCAACAACTGCCCCGCCTGGTCCTCGTCTACGGCGATGTAGATGGTTTGTTTGTCCTCGAAGTGAGTCTCGATGAAGCGGTCCAGCCACGTCAGGTTGCTCTGCGCGCCTGCGGGCACGGAG
>OGZX01002077.1_pt1 | contig 17233 bp, 16 predicted proteins | sample 1576881 | NCBI WGS metagenome assembly OGZX01 (sample SAMEA3541542, study PRJEB24748) | human gut metagenome | biome: human gut; feature: human-associated habitat; material: faeces | place: China | collected 2012
TGGAAAAGAAGTTGATTCAATATCTTCCCAAGCAAAAGTCTTCACTACTCCCTCCTTTTCAGGAGCGACGATATCAAGACCATAAAGAACATGACGCTTTTTTAAGGCAATAACTAGATTAGAGCCCACAAAACCGTGAATTCCTGTTATTAGTATATTCATGAAATTAAAATAGTCCTCAGATATTAACCAACTTACTTTTTATTGATGTCAGAGTTTTCCAATGCATGTGTATTCAAAACCTAATTCTTGCAATTCATTCTGATCATAAATATTACGGCCATCCATCACCACCAACTGCTTCATTGTTTTCTTCAAGACTCCCCAGCTTGGCATCCTGAACTCTTTCCATTCGGTCACTAGCAGTAAAGCATCGGCATCCAATACCGCATCATACATATCCGTAGCATAAATAACTTTATCACCTATTCTACGATCACATTCTTTCATGGCAATAGGATCATAGACTTTTACCATTGCACCAGACTCTATCAGTTTATCTATCAAAATTAAAGCAGGTGCTTCACGCATATCATCCGTTTCAGGTTTGAACGCCAATCCCCACATGGCTATTTGTTTGCCCTTCAAATTACCTTTGAAATGCTTCAACAATTTTTCAAAAAGAATACCCTTTTGGTTTTCATTCACTTCCTCCACAGCTTTAAGCACTCGCATCGGATAACCATTCTTTTCTGCTGTTTTTATCAAAGCTTTTACATCTTTCGGGAAACAGGAACCACCATAGCCACAACCAGGATAAAGGAATTTACTGCCTATACGACTATCCGCACCAATACCTTTACGTACCATATTTACATCTGCACCTACCAATTCACACAAATTCGCAATGTCATTCATAAAACTGATACGTGTAGCTAACATTGAGTTAGCAGCATACTTTATCATTTCAGCGCTGGGAATATCTGTGAATATCAAACGGTAATTATTCATCATAAAAGGCTTATAAAGCCGTTCCATAATATCTTTTGCCTTATCAGATTCAATGCCAACCACTACACGATCCGGTTTCATAAAATCATCAACGGCATCACCTTCTTTCAGAAATTCCGGATTGGAAGCTACATCAAAATCAATTTTCTCATCACGTTTATCAAGCTCTTCCTGAATAGCAGCCTTTACTTTTTGTGCAGTACCAACAGGAACTGTACTTTTAGTAACTACCAGTACATATCTTTTCATGTTGCGACCAATAGTACGGGCTACTTCAAGCACATACTTCAAGTCGGCACTCCCATCTTCGTCGGGAGGGGTACCTACGGCACTAAACACAACTTCTACATCATTCAGGCAATCTGCCAGATTCGTCGTAAAATTCAATCGTCCGGCATTATAATTACGATGCACCATATCCTCCAATCCCGGTTCATAAATAGGAACAATCCCTTTCTTCAGGTTTTCAATTTTACTTTCTTGCACATCTACACAAGTAACGTCTATACCCATTTCAGAAAAACAAGTACCGGTAACTAAACCGACATAACCGGTTCCTACAATTGCTATTTTCATAATTTCCTAACAATTTTTTATAGTTGATAAAAAGAGCGATACCACTCTATCGTCTCTTTCACTCCTTCTTTGATAGGTTTATCGGGTTTAAAACCCAATTCATTTTGTAACGCTGTGGTATCCGCGTTTGTCTGATAAACATCACCGGGTTGCATCGGAAGAAATATCTTCTCTGCCGGATGACCTATAGCCTCTTCTATAGCCTGTATAAAATCCATCAACTTTATAGGATGCGAGTTGCCAATATTATAAATCTTGTAAGGTGCAGTGGAAGTGCTGGGATCCGGTATTTCTGCACACCAATTAGGGTCAGGAGACGGGACATGATCTATCACCCGCAACACACCTTCTACAGTATCATCAATATAAGTAAAATCGCGAAGCATATCCCCTTTATTGAACACTTTTATAGGACGATGATGCAACATAGCATCTGCAAACAGGAAAGGTGACATATCCGGACGCCCCCAAGGACCATATACCGTAAAAAAACGAAGTCCTGTAGAAGGAATACCATATAGATGGCTATACGTGTGAGCCATCAACTCATTAGATTTCTTCGTAGCAGCATATAAACTTACCGGATGAGCAATACTATCTTTCTCTGAGAAAGGAACCTTACCATTCAAACCGTATACACTACTGGAACTAGCATATATCAAATGTTTCACTTTATAATGACGACATCCTTCCAATATATTAAGAAAACCATCGATATTACTTTCCACATAAGCATAAGGATTCTCAATAGAATATCTTACTCCCGCTTGAGCTGCAAGATTTACTACCTTATCAAAGTGTTCATTAGCAAACAACATCTGCATAGCTTGTTTGTCCTCAAGATTCATGCGAACAAAACGAAAAGAGGAATATTCAGAACTTTCTACAAACTTATACCAGTCTATATTTTCCTTAGAGATGCCCAATGTGTCCAGACGACCATATTTCAAGTTTACGTCATAATAATCATTCAGATTATCCAACCCGATGACTTCATCACCACGTTCCAACAGACGCCTGCATACATAAGAGCCAATAAAACCGGCTGCACCGGTAACTAAAATTTTCATGCTTTACTCAACTGATTATATATTTCAAGATGTTTCTGTATTACATTCTCTATAGAAAAGTCCTTTTCTGCCAACATACGTGAGTTACGCCCCATATTCTGCCTCAATCCTTCATCTTCAAAAAGGATTTTCAGTCTCTCCGCTAAAGTATCGCTATCTTTTATTGGGATTAGATAACCATTATAGCCATCTATCACCGTTTCCTTGCATCCGATTGAATTCGTGGTCACTATAGGGCGACCTACAGCAGTGGCCTCAATCAGTGATTTTGGAAGCCCCTCTTTATAGTAGGAAGGAAATGCCACAATATGACAAGATTTCAATAGCTCTAGCACATCCGTACGATAACCTAACCACTGGATATACTCCCCATCACACACAGTCTTCAGTTCTTCCTCCTTTATCGCTTTCGGATTGTCATCCAACCCACCACAAAGCAGAAATTCCACTTTATCTTTATATTGTTCTTTAAGTTTCAAAGCAGCATCCACCAGCACAAACACCCCTTTTTCTACGATCATACGGGCTGTAAACAAAACCCTAACCTTTCTATTCTCAGGTTCAGGCGTATAGCAATATAGATTCAAATCTACTCCTGATCCTTTTATCATAAAAGCCTGCTCTTCTTTTACGATTCCATTTTTCAAGAATAAACTTTCATCTTCATTATTTTGAAAAATTACAGCAAGCTTTTTACGATGATGAGAAAAGCGAAGTACTTTAGGGAGAAGTTTTGAGACTAATGATTTGTTTTCTTCTGAGAAAAAGATTCCCAATCCGCTAACAGCATTGACTACTCCGTGTACTTTTGCTAGCTTTGCAGCTAAAGTTCCCCAAAGTATAGTCTTTAACCCTACATGATGAACAATATCCGGTTTTTCGTAGCGATAAAGGCGATACAAAAACCAGCACGTATGCACCTCTTCTAGTATGTTTTGTCCGGAACGGTTCATTGGTAAATCAATCACCTTTAAACCCGAAGCCTCAATAACCGATTTCTTGCCGGTATCTTTCGTCACAATAGTAACATCATAACCGGCTTTTTGAGCACTTAAAGCAATGTCCTTACGATGAGAGAGGAAAAACCAATCGACATTGACAATGATGAATAATTTAGTCATTAATAATATACTTAACAATTTTGCGGGATTTCCAGCAACGATACAGTTATCCGAAACATCCTTAACAACGACACTATCAGCACAAACTATGATATTATTACTTATATGGACATTTCCAATAATTGTAACATTTGCTCCTAAAGTTACATTATCGCCTATTTGCGGTAATCACGACGGCCCAACACGATTTCGCGAAAGAACTTATGCAATTAGCGTTCTCTTTAGTTATCTCAATGCCGTTGCGTAACTTCAGATAGAAAGAGACGACATTCTCTTCAACCAAAGAAAGGGGAGGTACACAACGGCGAGCGCGAGAAGGGACTGATTCAGGAGCACCACTAACCGTGATAGGCAAGACACGGATTTCACCCATTTCGGATTCACGAAAGCGTTTCTTGTTCTCACGATATCATTTGATAAAATTACGATATTCACCCCCTTCCTAAATACAGTAAGCTTTGATCGAGAGTTTACAAGGAGTATCATCCGTTTGATAACGGAACAAAAATTCACTCATGTTCATAATAATCATCTTTTAAAATTATGAAAGCAAAGGTAAATACATTAAAGATTCAGGGCAGAAGCCACACAATGAGTGCTTACAATATTTATTCGGCAGAATACTATATGTCAAAACTGGACGCTAACCCTTAATTCATCCAACAGGTATTATTTATTTTTCTATATAACCTTTCCAACATGGATGAGCATCAAATTTCCACTCAGCTTTTGGTTGGAAATCTTTCAGATGAGACACTGTTCCATTATAATTGATTAGTTCACTCTCGAGTTCTGCTTCCGACTCATAGCCCATCCTGACATATGTCAGAGGATTACAGAACATATTAATCTTACTCTTGTCAAAGCCCATGATTTCACACATCGTCCTATCGAACAACAATGAGTTATCAGCCATCATGATTAATCCAAGTGGTTTCGGATGAGGACCAACGGGGCCTGCACCTTGACCGGATACAATCATATCTGCAATAGTCAAAACCTTTCTCTGAACACTATCTCTTATTATACCCTCTTTATCAGCATGCAACAGAATATAGTTCAAATCGATAGAGGTACGCCAAATTGTATCGTTCCCATACCAGCTGCCAATACGATACTTGTCGCCAGTTGTCAAGCAACCAAGTATATAGCAGGCCTTCATAATTTTATCATATCCCCATGCGGATTTGTATTTTCCGGAAGTAGAAGCAATGGTCTTCTTTTCGTCAAAATACTGCATCCAATTCTTCCATAAGCTCTTCTTCATATAAGTATCGCCACCACTCTCTTTGTCTCCCTCCTTTCGGTGTGGCAGACAGGCCTTCTCGTATGTTATACCCACCATATTCTTGATAGCAGCAGTCATTCCTGCCAAACGATGGGTCTTTGGTTTAGGTATATTGATGATCACATCAGCAATAATTGGAGCCTTACTAACTTCGTAAGCATGAAAAGTGTTATGATGATAATGAGCTGTATCCTGCTTCTTATATTCAGAAACCTTATACTGTGGATTGAACTTATCATTCTCTGCATGGAGAGAGTAACTATCTAAATGTACAATTGTAGATTCTGGGCTATTCTCTGTCATCTTCGGTGCTGTATATACACCTCTAGAAATTGCAGTAATAGAATACTTGCGCAAATCGTATATGTCCAACTGTTTATGAAGCTTATCCTGATAGAATCTGAACAACTTATCAAACCCCACGATTCGAAACATATCCTGAATATCACATTGTTGCATTGGAGCATCAGCAAGCATAACCCTACCTGCTCCTTTCAGCGCAATGAACACATAATCTAACACCGCTCTTACTACAGAAGGATTAGTGACAAGACATGCAAGATAATCGTTCACTTCCTTGTTGCTATTCTTGTTCTCCACCCAATTTGGTTTAATGAGAACAGTCTGCCCAGGAGTAATAACATCACCAAGCGGATTCCATGACTTCGTTCCATAATGATCTTTGTCATAGCCCGAGAGGTGAAGACATTCTCTCACCAAATCATAAACATTATTCTCTTCTTTTGCTATATACTCTTCTCCCCAAGGGTATTCTGGATATGCAACGCTTGGTGAGAAATCATACTCTCTGCTTGGATATTTGATAGTATCAGGATTACCGACTAATGTTATTTTTGCCATCCTTTATCATATGTATTAAATGTAAACATGTCTCCCAAAATCGTATCATACTCATCTGGTGTAAAAGTCATGTAGCCGCTACCATCGTAGAATGTTATTTCGCCAAAATAGATTTTGCCTTCCACATCGTAAAGATCTATTCTTGCTTCCGGGAAAGGCTTTGCCAGACGTTCTGCAATCGCCTTAAGCTCTTCATAATTCTCTGGCATTGGTATTTTGCGCATAAGAGGACTCTCATCAGCTCTTGTCACTGGCATCTGTTTAAAATCAGGAGTAAATATGCCTAAGCCAGCGGCCTTACCTAGTACACGATCTGCTACAACATAAAGGAATTTAGTTTCGCCATAATTACAGAAGAACTTATAGTCGATAAGACCTCCTTTCTCCAGATCAGCCTCAATGAACTTTTCAATGATGATCCGATGCTTACGTCCATCATACACCCACTCTCGACCTGGGTGTTTCTTATCGCTTGGTTCATTCGCCCAAGCCTGCATCTGCTTCATGAGTCTAGGCATATCAATCTTACTCTTATCCTTAATGATTACCACAGAATTACCGCCTCCGCCAAGAGTGTCTTTTATCACAAATTTATTCGGAAGCTTACTGAAGTCAATATCATCCGGAGAATCAAAAACACCGAAGCAGTCGTTCAATATATTTTCCAACCCTTGCCTCTCTATATACTCCCTCACGTCATACTTATCCACACATTGCTTCATGACCAAATCTCGATAAAACAATTTGTAGAACTGCAATTTCTCGGTGAAACGCTTAGGATTCTTCAAGTTTAAGACCTCTCCTGTCTTCATTCGATATTGTAGCTTTACCATCTGTATATCAGGAATAAAACTCAAAAAATACAATATCTTACAACGAAGACTTCTTGATAGTAATTTTCCCATACTAACTTCTTTATTCAATTATTAAATATCTCACGCTTTTCTGAGCTTATATTTGACAGCCAGCAACAAAAGCAAAGCACATTTCCACTTAATCAGCAGATAGAGCATATACATCTGCAAAGGCAAGCTGCGGTCAATTTTATCCTTGAACGCTCTTCTGCTTTCGTCTGACGCAAGAATATTCCGTATGAGTTTCAATCGTTTGATAGACGAAAGATCTTGAGCATAAACAGCAGCAATGCGAATGTCCAAATAGACAACTCTTCGATCCTCTTGTTTCCACCGTTCTACTACTATAGGATATCCACTCGTGTCTTTTAGAAGTTTTATCATGAAACCACGCGTCTTTTGCCGCTGAGGGTCATTGATTGCCTTGATGCTCTTCGACAGGGTGTCTGTGTTATAAATCATATAATGATAGAAAGTATTCGGTAACACAAACATTCTCTTTGAGTTGAGAAGCATTTCGATAGAAAAAATCACATCCTCACCGCTACGAAAGTCTGTAAAGTGAATATGATTATTCACAACGGTATCCTTTAAGAAAATATAACAGTAACATCCCCGCAGTAGCCGATGGTCAAAATTTTTTTCTCTCTCGGGAGCAATCAACAGAGGGATAAACTCCTGTTCTATTCTGGTTTTGTCTAACACTTGATTACAAAACGGAGGATTCCATCTTTCCCTGACTTTACCGTTCCGGTGCATCACGACGTTGCATCTTACAACATCGCAATCATTGCGGATGGCTGCATCATACATTTTTTCAAACATATCAGCTTCAATCCAGTCATCAGCATCCACAAAACCAATGAAATCTCCATCACACTGGTAGATCCCATTGTCGCGAGCCTTGCCAGCTCCTGCATTCTTCTGATTGATAACATGGAAACGAGAGTCTGTGTTTGCATATTGCTGACACACTTCCAGCGAATTGTCGGTAGAACCATCGTTCACAAGCCAGAAGTTTATGTCTGTCATTGTTTGGCTTAGCAAAGAATCCAAACAAATAGGCAACGACTTTTCTGCATTATAAACAGGTACTATGATACTAAGTTTCGGCATATTTATTTTCGTATTATTGATTTCACAATTTTCTGCAAGCCGAGGAAAACCAGCATCCATCTCGCTCCTGCGATTAATTTGCTTTTTAACGGCACCTTGAAATATGCGGCAAAAAATTCCATCTCCTTAACAAACCTCAACCGGTCAAAATCAACCAGATTACCCTTATGATTAAGAAGGTCATTTTTCTCAAAGAACTGGCTTGAAATAAGTTCTTCACGTTCCAAAATCGTCACATTGCTCAGATATGCTTTTGCCCGTTCAGTCCATACGGCAATTCTGGTTATACCTGCTTCAGGTTTTGTCAAGCCTTTATAGCTGGCATGATAATAGTCGGCAATGGTCAAGTCGCTCTTGTGGTTTCGGCGAAATTTACAATCTGAACAACTGGGTCGTGCTATGCTCCCATTTAGGAACGCATACATATACGGATCGCTTTGGCTGGAAAAATAATACCATTTACCACCTCGTCCACTTTGAGTTTCAACAGCCAATGTGGGGAAGAAATACCCATAGCGTTTGCTCTTGAATTGTATATTCCTTATCTCGCCATACTTTCGTGCTATGTGCTTTTTATACAAATCGAAAGCCGTTGGAGCCGCTATGGAATGACAAAGGAAATCGACACAAAGCAGATTGGAATAATCCTTCCTGAGAAAAGATTTAAGACCTGCCACCTGACATGGGGTACCTGAAAATAGTACCTGTTTACCCTCTCGCAAGTAATCCTTTACGGTCTTAAAAATATCATTCAATTCACTCTGAACATATTTTGAGCCACTTAACAATTGGAGTTCCTCCTGTTTCGAGCAAGTGATATGACAGACGTTGAGATTACTGTCATAAGCTGCTCCTACCACTATGCCCCCTTCGGCTATAAACTGTTGTGCTATTGCAGTAAAGATTCCTCCTGATGCTGATTTTTCGAGAATCCTCTGGTCTTTGGCTTGAGCAACAAATGCTAACAATGGAACAAGATTATCAGAATCTGGCTTGATGACAGGACATATAAACTCACATAATCCACATCCAACACATTTGGTGCTGTTGATTATAGGGTATCTGAAACCAGCCGTATTTGCCCGCATATCTATTGCACTATGCGGACATATTGAATAACAAGCCGTACAGCCGGTACAGGTCTCGGCTGTCGCCAATTTTATCTGATGGTTATTCATTTTTTAGAGCCTTAATGAGGTATTCCATCGACTCACGGCGTTTAGCGTCAAGGTTACGTTTGACCACATTGTAGTCAATATCTTTAAACAGTTTTTCGTTGGCTTCCTCAGTGCCACTGAGCAATCTACCTTCTATATTCGTCCATTTGAAAAGCGTGGTCAACCGATCATTGGTTGACATAATATCGGTATCCTTAAAACGACGGAACGCAAAAAACTCACGTTCAAAGAGGATGGAGAACACACAGCAATGGAAACTGTCTGTCAATACACACTTAGCATACTTAATGAGATTTATAAACTCAAACGGACCTGTATTGAATGGAACCTCATCAATATATAGGCTTACATGACGGTTGTATCCGGCTCCATGAACAAGTCCGACAAGTTTCACGTTCATCCATGTCTTGAGTCTCTTTGCAAACTTAAGATACTGCTCGTTGTCTCCCAAAAAATAGCACAGCACATAATCATCCTTTATCATTCTCTCGCCCACATGCACATCCCACTCTTCACGTGTGAACAACATTGTGGGATCACAGACAACAGGCACATCAATGCCTGTCAAACTCTTGATGAGTGCTTTGCCCTTCTCTTCTCTTACGGAAAGGTGATTGATTCGTGGAAGAAATTGTTTTGCCTTTTCTGCCTGGGACTTAGGCAATGACGCAACGCCAAAACTGGTTGAATAGGCGACTTTGTTCACTTTGTCAGGAACAAACTCAAGTGTATAGTAGCCGCCCTCAATGTTTGCAGGACGCCATAACTGGTCGCTACCTACCACAACAGAGCTATAATCCAAACACATTTTTGATATTTCATCCCAACCATATCCTATCTTCGAAAATTTAAAGTTTTCCTTTCGGAACACCTCATACATAGCGTTCCTTTCTGCCATTTGCCGTGCATAGGTTCTATCTAATTTGAACCTTGCTACGCCTTGAATGCTTACGAGATAACTCCTCAACTCACTCAGATTGAATGCCCTACGCATGAAATATTTCCTTCGTGCCAGATCTATTTCTTTCTGAACACCATCAATGGAAATCACTTCAGTTTCATAACCAAGATTTTTGATGACTTCAGAGGTCGCATACGACTGGAGATAACTGCCGAAGTTGTTCATGTAAGTAACAACTGCCAATCCTACCTTTTGTTTCATATATTACGTTCTTACCTATTTATATTATGTTCATACGTTAACAGTTCCCGTTTTTTTGCTTCAAATCATTCCAAAAGCGGGTAAACCTGCTTTTTTGAATCTCATCACTATATAATTGCAAAAACAAGGAACGTGACTGATTATTCACGAAATCAGGATAAATATTCTTTAAGTTTTTTACATAGTCCTCTGCTCTTTCACATAACAACATACATCTCTCATCCATTTCATACCCCTCAAACGCCTCTTTAGACCCCAAAATAGTTTTACCGTACATCAAGGCCTCAGCCGTCTTGGTCTTCATGCCACCACCCACATGTATGGGCGATACTACCATACGGGCACGATAGTAGTAGTCGGATAGGTCATCTACATAACCATGGATATGTACACGATTGGTGACGTTATGAAACAGTGCTTTATTCATGCCTTTCCCTACCACATGGAAATGTCCATCCACCATCGGCATCACATTGTTTATGAACCATTGCACTGCTTCCACGTTGGCAAAGAACGACACACCCACAAAGAGATAATCAATAGGTTCTTTATCCTCTCTCATAACAGATCTCTTTGCTCTCGTTTCATTAAACAGGTCAGGAAAGGATGTAGGCAGTTCCAGGTCTGAATGTCTACCATATATATCCTGCATCAATCGGGAGTCCCGACCATTCAGCGTGATGCAATAGTCAGCAAAACGGACGCTTTGTTTTTCCCAATGCTTTATGGCGAGATAGAACGGCAGGGCTTTCCACCCATTTGTTTTCATATACTCACTTGCAAAATGAATCTCTATGTTGTGGAAAAACATGATGATTTTTACGCCGAGATAGTTACTCTTGATGTGCTTACACGCCCTGCCCAAGTGGGAGTGCTTGATGAAAACGAAATCAAAATACTGTTTGCCTATCACCCTGTCAATCTCTTTCAGATAAGCATCAGTGGCTTTAAAATACATTTTCGAAAACCTACCACCAACGAAAGGTAAATAGGTAACATCGCCAACGCATTCAAGCAACTCTTGGTTTCGGCTGTTAACTAAGTCGGCTCCAGAGGTAATCTTCGTGATCTTCTCACCAAGATACAATATTTTATTTTTCATATTCTACTGAAAGATAGTCTGAAGAGGTTGAGAAAACGATGTTTATAATCGAATTGTCCATATAGCTCGAACAATATCCTCCGCCGATCGTCCTAGCTAACGTCCATCTTAATGTCATCAGGAACATGAAGACCACAAGGCATTTCATTATTCTTCGGACATTATAGTTACATGATGCTTTTTGCACATACCATATCAAAATCAGCGCAAACAGCCAATGAGAAAAAATCGAAAAACGAAGGTATGCCGTTAAGTTATAGTAGTTGAGAACACTGACTATAAAATACAAGATTACAATGTTTACAGCATCGTTAAGACGTTCATCTTTCCCTTTGTTCTTACACAAAAGAAAGAGCGCTGAACACAACATGGCCATTTGAATGGCAATATAGTGCAACGTTCCTGATTGACTAATGTCATAATCTCCAAAACGATCTAGTAGCAAGTCAAAATACCCACCTCCAGGCAGAATATTTATCAACAAACCTAGCACATTGGACATCTGTGAAATTAATAACACAACGAAACTTATTGCAAGTACTATCTTTGTGTTGACTTTTCTATATAACAAAAGAGGTAGCAACATAATGACAGAAGGATGGATACCTATAGATGCGATTATCAAGCCAATGACAGCCGCTTTATTTCCATTGGTCATATAAAGTGTGAAACCATAGAAGAAAACGGTAAATGCCGCTGAGTTCTTCAACAGTTCAGTGATTTGCACAAAAACCATAAAACAGAATGTGGTTATAAGAACCACGTTCGCAAATTGCCTCGGCGTGTAACAACCGTAAAATATCATCAATCTCCTTATGCTCATGTACATAAGTAAATACACGACAAACGTCCATAGGAAACTAATCGATTGAACATTGCCGGTAATAGATATCACCAATACGCTTGCCGGCATAAACACAAAGTTGAGTAGTTCTAAAATATTGAGACTACTTATGGCATAAAGAGGTTCTATGCCTTCAAATAATTCAAAGTACTCATAATATCTAATGCAGTCTGTATCTTCTATCGCCAAGGACTTTTGCGTAAAAGCCAAAATTCCCCAAAACATTGAAATAACGACCAAGCACAACGTTGTCTCTCTTTCAGAGATATTACGAGAAAACAGAACTATCAACGAAACGACAAAAGCTACAAAAGGACAAAAAAGAAATAATAAAGGAAAGATAAAATAATATCTCATAAAATCTCTTGAAAATTTATTTTTCTCACAATATATTTCAAAGAAAGCCTCAAAAGGAATAAGTATATCCAAATTAAAACCCAAACAAAAAATACAAAAATCAACGACATAAGTTTATATATTTATCTGACACGTCCACCCAAGACTTCGCTACATCTGATTGTAAATATTCAAATATATCTATTTGAGATTTTGAAGTTTCTACTCCATCCAGTATTTTTTTCACTAAATGTAATTCATCACTATCTATGTAATAGCAAACTTTATCAAATTTTGAAGAAGTCCATGGTCCTTTAGTTGTAATAACAATAGCACCATTCAGCACAGATGCCAAGAAACTACCTCTCCTTTCAGAAACTCCATCATGAAAGGGGAGATATGTGTATCTACAATCATTTAATAATTCTGCAACCTCCTCATTTGACTTATTCAGATGAAATTCTATACAAGTCTCTTGGGCTTCTTTTCTTAAAAAATTCAAAAAGTCCTCACTTCCTTCAACTATCATACCTATAATTTTAGCACTAATACATTTATGTGAAAATTCTATTTTTTTTACCAAATCAATAAAATGTTCGATATTTCTATTAGGAGAAATCAAACCAAAATAAGCAATATCACAATTACGCTCATTAGTAGCTTTAAATACATGAGCTTTGGCTATGTTAGAATAAATCGGAATAACAACAAATTGATTCTTCCGAAAAGGTATAATGTTAGACGCATACTTCCTTTCTACTTGTGTAGTAAAAATTACCTTATTAGCAAACAGTAAAAACATAATTGCAGCCAAACGGTAACATAATCCCATTCGCATAAATTCATGAAGAGTTACCATAAAGCGTTTATCCGAAAAAAACGCAATATATATACATAGTAAATGAGGGATCAAACTCCCATATGAAGCCTTTGTCGGATACTGTAAATTAATATATCTCACATTACTTTTCTTGATAGAGCAAATAAGTTTACAAAGTCCAGAAAAAGTCCAATCTTTCCAAACAATACATTCCCAATGGCTTTCATCCGCATGAACTAATTGACTTGAATAATCTCCTATTCCACACGCATCAGGAGGATAAGCACCCACTATTAAAATAATTTTTTTATTCATTTCCAATTCTTAATTACAACTCAGATTCTTCATTATACATAAATATTACCGAATCAAATAATCCTCCAACTTTTTCAACAATATCCCTACTCAAAAATAAATCAGTACCAGTCACGCATTCAACTCTGTAACGCACACAATTATATCGAATTGAGTCACTTTTTTTAACTCCTTTACCAAAGGAGTCATCTTGATCGCTTCGGGACATGTCCCGAAGGCTAGCAATATTTTCTTCATATTTCAATTAATTTCCTTAACAGATAAGCCGATCATACCCTATGATAATATGATAAATCACCCGTATCTTTTATCTTACAAGCAGGAATACCCACAACCGTTATATTATTCTCTGTAAAAGATTTGTTTACAACACTGCCAGCACCTATTATCACGCTATTTTCTATTCTTTCACACCCTCCTGCATAGATAAGCACTGTCTTATCCAACAAGTGTGCCCTATTATAAGAAGGAATAATTACCGTGATTCGGGATTCCATAAGTCATTTTGTAATTTTAGTGAATACCTCGTCGAGTTTATGTATGTAGGCATCTATGCCATAATGTTCCGCATAGAAATTATGCAGTTTCTGTTTTGCCTTAAAAGTTAAATATTTCTCTGCCTGTTGCTTTAGTTGCGCAAGAACATCTGCTGGATTATTGGGGCTTTTGATTATGTCTACACCTAACTCTTTTCTATCGTATAGTTCTAGCACCGCACCAACATGGTTGCCCAATACTGGTACACCTGCCGATAAGGCTTCGAGTGTCACCATCTCAAAGCCTTCGTACATGGAAGGAAAATACATAACATCACCTTGGTTGTAGAAAGCATTTAATTGGTGTTGTTGCAAGCCTACATGAATGTTTACGCAGTCACACTTTTCCAGTTCGCCAATATTCATATCATTATTTGTTGCAATAATCAATTTTGCCTTGGCACTATTCATATCTATATAGTGAGCCAATTCAAGAAGCTTGTCCATTCCTTTTCGTATTTCTACTCTGCCGCAAAAGACGATTTTTAAGACATCGTCTTTTGCCTTCGCAATGGGGAAATAAACATGTTCATCAACCATATTGTTGACTACTAAAAAATTACCTTTTTGATATTGATAAAACTTCTTGGTCTCCTGTACCGCTAAATGTGACACGGCAATAATGTTTTTCGCATTATTTACAGCCCATTTTTCATATACGATAGGCAGATTTGAACGAAACGTTTTTTTTACCCCAATTGCCGTGTTATGCCCTTTCATGGTTCCATGAATGAAAAGTATATCAGCACAAGCCAGCGGACAGTTGAAACCATTGGTTATCACAATTGCCCCTCTCTTTTTCTTTTGTATGACATAGATGGATGATAACACGCAAGATGCAAGCAAAGGAACTTTGCCGAAGAAGAAAGCAACCAGTTTGCCTAACCAGTAGTTTTCTATTGTGTCTTTATCAACAACCTTGACGGCATAACCTTTCTGTTCTACGATCTTGCTAACATAATAGCATACTCGTTCAACACCTCCAGCATTTGACAATCCATTGTATGACACTAAATAGCATTTATTCATATTTCCACAAAATTTAAGTACGACTTGTTTTATATGTAACCGCTCAATAACATGGTATCATATCATTTCCAGCAAGAGCAGCAACCTCAAAAGTTCTATTCCATTATTATGTTACATAGTTTCAATAATCATTTTCATTTAAAAATCTTACAAATATCACTGAATACGTTTCTTGAGAAAGCCATAATCATCGTTATATACGTTATTATCCCTGTAATCGTACCCATAATAATCTGAATATACGCATTAGCAATAAATGAAGTTACCATATATACACAACTATACGAGATCATAGCATACAACATAATTGGAGATAGTATCCTCATTTCTTGAATAAAGTTGAGTCCTACCACTCTTTTAACATAAAAACTGACAATGATCAAATCTATAACATTGTATACCGCCAGTCCCCATACCATGGCTGTAAGTCCGCACAAGCTGGTTACGATGAGAATGATTAGAAGTGCTATCTTCTTGTATAGTTCAGCATGGAAAGAATATTCAGAATGACCTGTGACATTAATGACATTGGCGTTGAGACGCATAACAGGGTCAAACATATAAGCTATAGCCAATATTTGCATAATTGGTACACATGGCAGCCATTTGTCCGTCAGTATGATGGATACAATGGGAAACGCAAGTGAGGCCAACAGCACCATAAGTGGAGCAAGAGCTGCAAATGAAACCTTTATATATTTTAAAAAATAGAATCTAAGTTTTTCTTGATCATCCTGTACCTCGCACAAGACAGGATAACTGGCCTGCGTCATGATATTTGAAAAATTGGAAGGGATAATATACGACATCGACTGCCCCCTACTATAGAAGCCAAGGTTAGTGGCATTGAACATCTTACCTATGACAAAAGTATAAATATTGGAAGCTATAACGTTGAGCATATTCGCACCTAACAATTTTGAACCAAAGTTGAATATCCTAATGAAAGATGCTGTTGAAAAGCCCTCCGACGGAAACCATTTACCTAAAATCCACAAACATACAGTACGAATAGTTTCCACTATCAAATAATACCAAACTAAAGTCCAAACTCCAGAACCGTTGTAGGCCATTATAATAGCAATAATTCCTCCAAAAAGTATTGCACCTAAAGAAATCAATGCTATAATACGAAAATTATAATTAATGTAGTAACGTGATTTCTGAACGAGCGAGACTGAAGAGATAACGAGTGAAATGCCATATACTCTCGTCACATTCTTCAATAACGGTTGCTTGAAGTATTCTGCCATATAGGGTGCAGCGATGTACAACAACAAATAGCACAGTATCGCTACTCCCACATTCGTATAGAACGCTGTAGAGAAGTCCTTCTCTGTACGTTCTTGATTCTGTATAAGAGCATTGGAAAAGCCACCATCAATAAACACAGTCGCCACTGATATGAAGATATAGAGGATTGCTATCACCCCATAATCTTCTGGCATCAATAACCTCGCAAGTATAAGACCGATGACAAATCCGACACCTTGCACTGAAATCTTTTCGGCAAAGCTCCAAATTACAGACTTTGCTGCTTTATCCTTTATATTTGATGAGACTGTCATGCGACGTACCTACAACGCATATTATGAAAATAACAAAGAAGTGACAATTATCCTTGTACTATTTCTCAAAAAGGTTATTATACTAGATGCCAAAATAAGATGTTAACCAAAAGAAAAACAACACATGACTAATCATTATCCTTTCACTTCCTCAAACGGATACTGATTCTCCTCAAAATCCTTCAACTCCTCCACAATCTCCGCCTGTTCCAAAGTCAGCTCCTCCCTATTCCAAGTGTTAATAATTTCATGAGCCTCCTTCGCTAAACTCTCATCATAAAATTCACCATAACAATACGTCAATAGCCTAACCTTTAACAACGAAGGAGGAAGTTTTGGAAGCACCTCCCAGCTACGATCCAACACACTCTGAATACATTCCTGCTTACTACCATTATCATAAATAGTAGCAGCAAAAGCCACCAACAAGCCAAGACAAAGTTCAGCCTCCTCCTCAACCGTAGTTCCACGAGTATTATAAAGTTCAATAGCTCGTTCGTAGACAT
>OGZX01002079.1_pt1 | contig 17230 bp, 10 predicted proteins | sample 1576881 | NCBI WGS metagenome assembly OGZX01 (sample SAMEA3541542, study PRJEB24748) | human gut metagenome | biome: human gut; feature: human-associated habitat; material: faeces | place: China | collected 2012
GACGTGTCAGTGCCAATGCCGATGAGAATGGAAAACTTATTTGTGAAAAAATTGTCAGCTTTGACAGTGTGCCGCAGAAGCTCTGGATTCGTTTTGCCAATATGGCAGAATATCAGGAAAAGCAGGAGGAACTGACAAAGATACTCGCACCGTCAGACGGACACGATAGTGTCATCATTTACTGTGCCGAGGAAAAGCTAAAAAAACAGCTCCCGCCGTCCATGAATGTCAAAGTAGAAGCCGGGCTGGTTGCACAGCTCCGGGAAGTGTTCGGTACAAAAAATGTCGAAACAACCTAGAAATTATATGGAAAATTGACAGAAATCATAGAATATTCATATTGAAATGCACATTTTTATGAGATACAATAGAAAATAGCAGGAATATAACAGATGATTGAGAAAGGAAGGGGAAGTTCTTATGGCAAAACAGATAAAAACAATTGGTATTTTGACAAGTGGCGGTGATGCACCGGGAATGAATGCGGCAATCAGAGCAGTTGTAAGAACGGCAATTAACAAGGGGCTGAAGGTAAAAGGAATCCAGAAGGGATACAATGGATTAATTAATGAAGAAATTATTGATATGGATAAGCGCAGTGTTGCCGATATCATCCAGCGTGGCGGTACAATTCTTTACACGGCAAGATGTATGGAATTTATGACACCGGAAGGTCAGAAAAAAGGCGCAGAAGTCTGCAAAAAGCACGGGATTGACGGTATTGTCGTTATCGGCGGCGATGGTTCATTCCGAGGTGCACAAAAGCTTGCGGAAGCCGGAGTCAACACCATCGGACTTCCGGGAACAATTGATTTAGATATTGCCTGTACCGATTATACAATTGGTTTTGATACGGCAATCAATACGGCAATGGAAGCCATCGACAAAATCCGTGATACATCGACTTCCCATGAGCGTTGCAGTATTATCGAGGTTATGGGCAGAAATGCAGGTTATATCGCGTTGTGGTGTGGCATTGCAAATGGTGCGGAAGACATTTTACTGCCGGAGCGTTATGACAATGACGAACAGGCATTAATTAACCATATTATAGAAGCAAGAAAGCGCGGAAAGAAGCATCATCTGATTATTAATGCAGAAGGTATCGGACATTCTACCGGCATGGCAAGAAGAATCGAGGCAGCCACAGGCATTGAAACAAGAGCAACCATTTTAGGCTACATGCAGCGAGGCGGTTCACCGACCTGCAAGGACAGAGTCTATGCTTCTGTAATGGGGGCATATGCGGTGGATCTGCTCTGCGAAGGCAAGAGTAACCGTCTGGTAGCGTATAAAGACGGTAAATTTGTCGATTTTGACATCGATGAAGCACTGGCAATGACAAAGGATATTGACGAATACGAGTTTAATATCAGCGCATTGCTTTCAAAATAACAGATAAGGATACAAAAAATTATGATTACAAGTACAAGCAGCAGTCAGGTAAAAACAGTCGTTTCCCTGCAAAAAAAGGCGAAAACCAGAAAAGAAACGAAGCAGTTTGTGGTCGAAGGCATGAAAATGGTGTCGGAAGTACCACAGGACAGACTGGTGAAAGTCTATTTTTCGGAAAGCTTTGCAGCGGCAAATGTATCGTTTTTAAACAAATTTGCAAAAGAACATCGAGCGTTCGGATGATCACCTTCTTTCCGCCCATCGTCTGTAGCACCTGACGGTACGTGTTAAACTGCTCAGTCTCATCCGGCAGCGCGGTCTTTCCGAGATACAGTAACTCACTGCGGAACAGGCCGATGCCCTCCGCGTCATTTTCCTGTACATATGCGACATCTGAAACACTGCCGATGTTTGCATATACGTTTACCTTCCGGCCACTCTTCGTCACCGAAGGACGTCCCTTGTAGTTTGCAAGCAGCCGCTTCTGCTCTGCCGCCCTCGCCTGCATCTCGTGTGCAGCAGCGATGGTTGCCTCATCCGGATCCACGCAGAACACGGCATCCTTGCCATCGACGATGCCCATCGTACCGGAATGGAGACTGTCGAGCTCCACCGGCACACCGATCAGCGCCGGGATGTTCATCATACGCGCGAGGATCGCGGTATGGGAGTTCGTCGAGCCATGGACGGTGACGAACGCAAGGATCTTACGCTTATCCATCTGCACCGTTTCACTCGGTGTCAGGTCATCCGCCACGATGATGGACGGTTCCATATGCGCCCAGTCGAGCTCCTCCTCACCACTCAGATTCCGGATCAGACGATTCGAGATATCCTTCACATCCGCGGAACGTGCCTGCATGTACTCATCATCCATATTCGCGAAGATCTCGGCGAAGTTATCTCCGGTGACCGCCACCGCGTACTCAGCATTGAGCTCCTCCGTCTCGATCATCGAGTGGATCGCATCCTGGTAGTCCTCATCCTCGAGCATCATCTGATGCACCTCGAAGATCTGCGCGTTCACCTCGCCAACCTCCTGAAGCGCCTTCTCATAAAGCGCGCCGAGCTGGGCCTGCGCCTGTTTCTTCGCATCCTCGAGACGCTGGAGCTCTGCCGCTACATCCTCGACATGCTGACGCTTTACGATGCCATCACTCTTCTTCAGAACATTGATCGGACCGATCGCCGTTCCCTTATAAACGGACTTTCCGATGTATTTTTCCATTTCCTGTCCCCTCAGATTCTATATCGATCGATGAATTACAGATTTTCCTGGAAGAACTTCTCGAGTGCCTCGAACGCAGCATCCTCATCCGGACCCTCGACCTGCACGGTCACCTCATCGCCCTGCTTGACGCCCATGCTCATGATGGCGATCAGCTTGCCGGCAGCTGCGGTCTTTCCCTTCGCCGCGAGCGTCGTAGCGCTCTGGAACTTCTTCGCTTCCTTCACCAGCAGTCCGGCTGGTCTCGCATGCAGTCCGAGTTCTTCCTTGATCACATATGTAAATTCTTTCATCTTTATCTATCCTTTCTTTTCACTGCGTGAGCTCATACGTAAGTCCCCTCTGCAAATAAGCGGGATTCCTGCATACGTCACCATGTCATCTAAGTCATCATGTAAATAAGTTCTCATTATAAACAAAACTTCCCGCACGGTATAGTACTTTCCGGATCTCGAATTCACTATGCATGCAGGAAGTCTGGATATTTTTTCAGGGGTATGCCACAGTGCCCTGTGGTATTTTAAAGAAGTGTATCGCTCTGTTTAGAGAATGCCCAGTGCACCCATGACCATGCCGAAGAGGACGATGCCGATCAGCAGGACGTTGGTATTGACCTTCTTCTGAACGAGATTGTAGATGCCCAGCGTAAATACGAACGGAAGCATCTTCGGGATGATGGAATCCAGCATATCCTGGATGACCAGATTCGTACCACCGGTGGAGAAGGTAAGCGGCGTGGTGACGGACACCATGCTGGCTACCATACCGCCGACGACGGCGAGACCGACGATGGATGCGAAGTGCATTACGCGATCCATAAGTCCTTCCTGGTACAGCTTCGCGAGGTATTTATTACCTGACCTGTAGCCGAAGAAGGTTGCATTGTAGGCAAACAGCAATGACGGAATCGCGAACAGCAGTACTGCGAGAATCGGTCCCAGGATGCTGCCCTGCTGTGCGAACGAAAGGCCGATACCGAAGGTGATGATTCGGATGGTTCCCTGGAAGAAGCTGTCACCGATGCCGGCGAACGGCCCCATCAGACTGGTCTTGATCATGGAGATCGACTCGGTCTGGAACTCACCCTCTTCTGAATTTGCGTTCTGCTCCTCCATGGAAGCGGCGAGGCCCATGATAAACGGTGTCAGCTGCGGTGTGCAGTTAAAGAACTCCATATGCCGCTGATACGCTTCCTTTTTTCTCTCCTCATCATCTGCATACAGCTTGTCAAGCACCGGTGCCATGCCATACATGAAGCCCATGTGCATCTGACGCTCATAGTTCCATGAGCACATAATCGCGAGGGAATGCAGGAAGACCTTACGTAAGTCTTTATCGCTTACCTTCTTTAATGCTTTCTGATTTTCCATTATGCATTTGCCCCCTTTCCATACAGAACCTTATCCAGGATGAATGCCAGGATCGCGGCGAACATGGTCACACCGATCAGGCTGAGACCGGAATATGCGACGATCAGGAAGCCGAGAAGGAAGTACGGGAACATCTTCTTCGACAGCATTGAACTCAGCAGCATCGCAAATCCGAGGGCCGATAAGAGGTTACCAGCGACTGTGAGGCCGTTCATGATGACCTGCGGAATCGCAGCTACCAGGTTCGTAACTAGATCCGTACCGAAGTAAACGGTCAGGAAGATCGGGATGAAGTAAACCAGCGCGTTGAAGCCGAAGGACCACCAGAGGTGGATATGAATCGCCTTCTTGAACTGTCCGTTCTCGATGGCCTTATCCGCTACATGAGAGAACTGCGCGATCACCATACGCATGATGACACTCAGGAACTCGCCAATGACGGCGACCGGAACGGCGAGGGTCAGTGCCGCTTCCGTGGAGGCACCGGAAAGAATCGCAAACGCAGTGGCGATGATACTTCCGAACTGCATGTTTGGTGGTCCGGCTGCTCCGATCGCTACAAATCCCATGGAAATAAGTTCCAGGGATGCACCTAAAATTACACCCTGTCTGACATCGCCTAATACGAGGCCTGCCAGTGTACTCAGGATCAGTGGTCTGCCGATGTTCTGACGTCCGATCAATCTGGAGTCGATGACACCGACGATACCAACTAAACCGAGTAAGATCGCTTTAATCAGCATACGACATCTCCTTTTTTAATTCTCAAATGATGCATGCTCGATCGGGGAGGATGGCACCATCTGAATATAGATCTTCTTTCCCATCGAAATCAGTTCCTGGGTGGCCTTCAGCTCTGCTTCATTTAAGTACACGGCCTTACCGTACTCCTTCGAACCGGCCTTCTTCGCCACACCGCCATAATTGATTTCGGTCACCTCTGGAAGCTCCTTCGCAAGCTGAAGTGCTTCTGCCGGTCCCTTTACGATGATCATGATATTCTTGCTGGCATTCTCATCCACCAGCTTCCGAAGCTGTGAAAACGGAATGATACTAAGCTCACAGTCCACCGGCTTCGCGATGCTGAGCGCCATCATGCTGATCGGATCATTCGGAACCTTATCATCGGCGACGATGATATAGTTGGTGCCTACCTGCTTGGTCCAGGAAAAAATCACCTGGCCATGTAAAAGACGATGATCTACACGAACTAACTTAATCATACATTTCCTCCATTTAAAAAGTTGTTGTACAGTACGATGCTCTGGGCTGCACTCTTACAGGTATCATCGAGGTCCAGCTCCTCCCATGTCGTACCGCTCTTCTTCATTGCCATGATTTCCAGTACCAGCGGGAGATTTACACCCGCGATCAGTTTTCTCGACGAGCTCATGAATGGTAAGGCGGTATTCGCCGGCGATCCTCCCGGAAGGTCCAGAAGGACGACCAGATTCCGATCCTTATATCTCTCCTCGATCGTCGCACGGATTGCTTCTGAAAAGTCATCCAGTGACTCTCCGTTTTCGAACGACAGCGTCCCGAAATCATCCTCGTCGATATCCAGGATCAGCTTCAATGCATCTGCATATCCCTTGCACAATCCTGCATGTGTAATCATCAGCACATCAAATGCATCTTTCATGTTTCGTACCATCCTTACTTAATTCTTCTATGATTGGAACAGCCTCTGATAAAGAGGCGATAATCTTTATGGCCTGTCGCTTCTGGACTTCCGTCGGCGGCATCAGATCCGGCACCATGATGACCGGGATCCTGGCATTCCAGGCTGCCTGGACGCCCACCTTCGAGTCTTCGAAAACCAGTGCATCCTCCGGTGCTGTATTCATCTTCGCAAGCACCTTCAGGTACGCTTCCGGCGAAGGCTTCCGCTCGACGACCTCATCACCACAGCAGATATAGTCAAAGTACTGTATGAGCTGTAAGCGAGTCAGGCGCTCCTCCGTCAGTGATCGACTGGTGGCGGTCGCTACCGCACACGGAAGTCCGGCCTTTTTGATGCAGTTCAGGAGTTCCACGGCACCCGGTTTTGCGGTGAGCTCACGCTCCAGACGCTCTACTCCATGCTGACGGGCGACTTTCATGAATTCCTCTGTGGAGCAGCGTCCACGGAACAACTCTTCCATGTAATCATACACCGGCTGTCCACTGCGACCAACCACATTCAGAAAGTCCTCTCTCTTCCAGTCGTCGATCCCGAAGTCTCTTGCCGTATCATACCATACATCCTGCCATACCCTCTCTGTATCGAGCAGCAGTCCATCTACATCAAAAATAACCAGTTTAAGCGACATATATTTTCCTCTTCGTACTGTATCTTAGTACTGCATCTGCCACATATAACGACGAACATCGAGTGAGTGACCACGCTCGAAGGCGATCGCCTCTACGAAGTGACGGATCACCACGCCGGTAAGGATGGCTGCAACATATGGCTTCGCCTCATCAGCTACCGTAGAAAGATCGAGATCCTTCTGATCGAGTACGAGCAGATCCTCTGTAAACTTCTTTGCGAAGTTCTCTACACGCTCATCGAGGTGTCTGGTGTGACCGATGGACTTTACAAGCATGAATGGAACATCATAATCGGTTACCTCGAACGGGCCATGGAAGTACTCACCGGAGTGGATGCATCCGGAGTTGATCCACTGCATCTCCATGAACCAGCACATCGCGGTGGAGTAAACCTCACCATAGTTGATGCCGCTGCCGATGGTGTAGATGGTCTTCTCACGCTTGTTGCGCTTCGCCCATGCCTTCGCCTGTGCATCGTACTGTGCCTTCGCCTGTGCAGAAAGATCGGTCAGCTTCTCGAGCTCCTTCAGGCATACATCCCACTTCGCATCTGGAGCGAGTACGGAAAGAAGGCTGAAAAGTAAGCCGTAAAGGATACCCTTATTCTTATCAGAATCGCTTACTTCCTTACCCCAGTCATAGTGAACAGGATACTCTGCTGCCTCCCAGAGTGGAGAACCCTCGAGGTTGGATAAGCAGATCGTAAGGGCGCCCTTGGAACGTGCAAGCTTCGTTGCCTCTACGGTCTCCGGTGTGTTTCCGGAATGTGAGCAGGAAATCACGACGGAGTTCTCATTGAGACGCTTCGGCGTATCATATACGAACTCGTTCGCGGTGTATACGTGGGAAGGGATCGAACTCTCCTTATCGAACATATACTGTCCAGCCATAAGCACTGCCTGGGATCCGCCACAAGCGACGAAATAAACCTCATTGACCTCCTTTCTGGCTTTCACTGCCTCAACTGCGGCCTTAATCTGTGATGCATGTAAGTCTCTCATAATTCCTCCTTAAAAATGATAATTGATTATATATCATTATATGATTTTATAAGTCTTATTATATACATGTAGCACAAATTTGCAAGTACTTTTTTCTTTTTTGTCGGGAGTTTTACACTTCTTTTTTTAGTGTTTTAATACAAATCCTTTATTTAAGCCATTTACGGCTTATTTTTTTGTCAAATTTTATGATTTTTATAGTGCCCGTCTTTAGGATTTAGCACTTTATTTTTTGAGAGTTAATGAAATATATTTTATCCTCAAGTCAGCATATTTGCTGGCTTTTTTCTTTGTTTTAAAAACTTGACAAATTTTCTTTTTTATACTTGCTTTTATGGTGCTATGGTGCTATACTATAAGAGGGTGACTTTTATGGCATATTTTCTTAAAAAAACTAACAACAAAAATTGTATCTGGGGCTGGCCGTCGCGCTAGCGACTTGGTACAATATGATGATATGGCATTTAATTATATCATCGCTGATGCGAAGGGGAGATGGAAACAATGATGATCATGGATAGCAGCAAGCCGCTGTATCTGCAGGTGGAGGCAGATATTAAAAACCGTATCCTGTCGAAGCAGTACATGCCGGGAGATAAGCTTCCGACGGAGAACGAGCTAAGTGACCAGTATAATGTGAGTAAAATCACGATTCGAAAGGCGATACAGAATTTATCCGATGAGGGATATGTCAATAAGGTCCAGGGAAAGGGCACCTTCATCAATTTCAAGAAGGACAAGCTGTATCTGAATAAGACCAGCGGCTTCAAGGAAAGTCTGTCGAGCCTTGGACACGCGTCCAGACACGATATCATCCAGGCATCGTTCCTGAACGCGGATGAGGATATCGCAGAGAAGCTGATGATTCCGATGGGGACGAAGGTCGTCTACATCGAGCGTCTGGTCTGGCAGGATAACGAACCGATCGCGATCGATAAGATCTACATCGAGGATGCCCGCTTCCCGGACTTCATCACGACACTTTCGAAAGATCGCTCGTTCTACCAGGTGATGGATGAGTGCTATCATATCCGGCCGAATCATTCCGTCCTCGAAATCGACGGAAAGGCTGCGCAGAGCCACAGCGCAGATACTCTGAAGTGCAACGTCGGCGACCCGCTGTTTTCGATTCATAAAATCAGCTATGATCAGGATGGTAAGCCGATCCACTACTCGCTGACGACGGTCCGCTGTGATCGCGTCACCTATGTCGTTTCCACAAACGACTCCACGGTCATGGACGAGAAGATCAAGTCGAACTGAGCTTCGATCCACAACAGAAGGACGCTTCAGCCAGAACCAGCACAAACACAATCACAGATTTATCTCCATAAAGTTCAGAAGGGGCACCGACACATCTCGTGTGGTTGCCCCTTCGCTTCGTTTATTTATCGTTTATTTATCTTCTGTTTTTCGTGCTATGAACGGCGTTACGCCATCTCACAAATCTTACTGCGCACGCTGAGCACCATAGATGGTGCGACACTCAGCTCATCGATGCCCATCTCGACGAAACGCTCCGTCAGGGTCGTGTCAGCACCGAGCTCACCGCAGATGCCGGCCCACTTGCCCGCCTTATGCGCGCCATCGATGGTCATCTGAATCATCCGAAGAACCGCCTCATGATGTGGATTATAGAACTCGTCCAGCTTCTCATTCTGGCGATCGATCGCAAGTGTATACTGCGTGAGGTCGTTGGTGCCGATGCTGAAGAAATCGACGAGCTCTGCCAGCTCCTCACAGATCATCACTGCTGCCGGCGTCTCGATCATGATGCCCTGCTCCGGAATCGCATACGGGATTTGCTCCCGCTTGAGTTCTGCCGCCACCTCTGCGACGATCTCACGGATCCGAAGCACCTCATCTACGGAGATGATCATCGGATACATGATGGCGAGGTTTCCGTACTTCGCCGCACGAAGCAGTGCGCGGAGCTGTGTCTTAAACACATCCGGCTGTTTCAGACAGATACGGATCGCGCGATACCCCATCGCCGGGTTATCTTCCTTTCCGAGTCCGAGGTAATCGACGTTCTTATCCGCACCGATGTCGAGCGTTCGGATGATCACCTTCTTTCCGCCCATCGTCTGTAGCACCTGACGGTACGTGTTAAACTGCTCAGTCTCATCCGGCAGCGCGGTCTTTCCGAGATACAGTAACTCACTGCGGAACAGGCCGATGCCCTCCGCGTCATTTTCCTGTACATATGCGACATCTGAAACACTGCCGATGTTTGCATATACGTTTACCTTCCGGCCACTCTTCGTCACCGAAGGACGTCCCTTGTAGTTTGCAAGCAGCCGCTTCTGCTCTGCCGCCCTCGCCTGCATCTCGTGTGCAGCAGCGATGGTTGCCTCATCCGGATCCACGCAGAACACGGCATCCTTGCCATCGACGATGCCCATCGTACCGGAATGGAGACTGTCGAGCTCCACCGGCACACCGATCAGCGCCGGGATGTTCATCATACGCGCGAGGATCGCGGTATGGGAGTTCGTCGAGCCATGGACGGTGACGAACGCAAGGATCTTACGCTTATCCATCTGCACCGTTTCACTCGGTGTCAGGTCATCCGCCACGATGATGGACGGTTCCATATGCGCCCAGTCGAGCTCCTCCTCACCACTCAGATTCCGGATCAGACGATTCGAGATATCCTTCACATCCGCGGAACGTGCCTGCATGTACTCATCATCCATATTCGCGAAGATCTCGGCGAAGTTATCTCCGGTGACCGCCACCGCGTACTCAGCATTGAGCTCCTCCGTCTCGATCATCGAGTGGATCGCATCCTGGTAGTCCTCATCCTCGAGCATCATCTGATGCACCTCGAAGATCTGCGCGTTCACCTCGCCAACCTCCTGAAGCGCCTTCTCATAAAGCGCGCCGAGCTGGGCCTGCGCCTGTTTCTTCGCATCCTCGAGACGCTGGAGCTCTGCCGCTACATCCTCGACATGCTGACGCTTTACGATGCCATCACTCTTCTTCAGAACATTGATCGGACCGATCGCCGTTCCCTTATAAACGGACTTTCCGATGTATTTTTCCATTTCCTGTCCCCTCAGATTCTATATCGATCGATGAATTACAGATTTTCCTGGAAGAACTTCTCGAGTGCCTCGAACGCAGCATCCTCATCCGGACCCTCGACCTGCACGGTCACCTCATCGCCCTGCTTGACGCCCATGCTCATGATGGCGATCAGCTTGCCGGCAGCTGCGGTCTTTCCCTTCGCCGCGAGCGTCGTAGCGCTCTGGAACTTCTTCGCTTCCTTCACCAGCAGTCCGGCTGGTCTCGCATGCAGTCCGAGTTCTTCCTTGATCACATATGTAAATTCTTTCATCTTTATCTATCCTTTCTTTTCACTGCGTGAGCTCATACGTAAGTCCCCTCTGCAAATAAGCGGGATTCCTGCATACGTCACCATGTCATCTAAGTCATCATGTAAATAAGTTCTCATTATAAACAAAACTTCCCGCACGGTATAGTACTTTCCGGATCTCGAATTCACTATGCATGCAGGAAGTCTGGATATTTTTTCAGGGGTATGCCACAGTGCCCTGTGGTATTTTAAAGAAGTGTATCGCTCTGTTTAGAGAATGCCCAGTGCACCCATGACCATGCCGAAGAGGACGATGCCGATCAGCAGGACGTTGGTATTGACCTTCTTCTGAACGAGATTGTAGATGCCCAGCGTAAATACGAACGGAAGCATCTTCGGGATGATGGAATCCAGCATATCCTGGATGACCAGATTCGTACCACCGGTGGAGAAGGTAAGCGGCGTGGTGACGGACACCATGCTGGCTACCATACCGCCGACGACGGCGAGACCGACGATGGATGCGAAGTGCATTACGCGATCCATAAGTCCTTCCTGGTACAGCTTCGCGAGGTATTTATTACCTGACCTGTAGCCGAAGAAGGTTGCATTGTAGGCAAACAGCAATGACGGAATCGCGAACAGCAGTACTGCGAGAATCGGTCCCAGGATGCTGCCCTGCTGTGCGAACGAAAGGCCGATACCGAAGGTGATGATTCGGATGGTTCCCTGGAAGAAGCTGTCACCGATGCCGGCGAACGGCCCCATCAGACTGGTCTTGATCATGGAGATCGACTCGGTCTGGAACTCACCCTCTTCTGAATTTGCGTTCTGCTCCTCCATGGAAGCGGCGAGGCCCATGATAAACGGTGTCAGCTGCGGTGTGCAGTTAAAGAACTCCATATGCCGCTGATACGCTTCCTTTTTTCTCTCCTCATCATCTGCATACAGCTTGTCAAGCACCGGTGCCATGCCATACATGAAGCCCATGTGCATCTGACGCTCATAGTTCCATGAGCACATAATCGCGAGGGAATGCAGGAAGACCTTACGTAAGTCTTTATCGCTTACCTTCTTTAATGCTTTCTGATTTTCCATTATGCATTTGCCCCCTTTCCATACAGAACCTTATCCAGGATGAATGCCAGGATCGCGGCGAACATGGTCACACCGATCAGGCTGAGACCGGAATATGCGACGATCAGGAAGCCGAGAAGGAAGTACGGGAACATCTTCTTCGACAGCATTGAACTCAGCAGCATCGCAAATCCGAGGGCCGATAAGAGGTTACCAGCGACTGTGAGGCCGTTCATGATGACCTGCGGAATCGCAGCTACCAGGTTCGTAACTAGATCCGTACCGAAGTAAACGGTCAGGAAGATCGGGATGAAGTAAACCAGCGCGTTGAAGCCGAAGGACCACCAGAGGTGGATATGAATCGCCTTCTTGAACTGTCCGTTCTCGATGGCCTTATCCGCTACATGAGAGAACTGCGCGATCACCATACGCATGATGACACTCAGGAACTCGCCAATGACGGCGACCGGAACGGCGAGGGTCAGTGCCGCTTCCGTGGAGGCACCGGAAAGAATCGCAAACGCAGTGGCGATGATACTTCCGAACTGCATGTTTGGTGGTCCGGCTGCTCCGATCGCTACAAATCCCATGGAAATAAGTTCCAGGGATGCACCTAAAATTACACCCTGTCTGACATCGCCTAATACGAGGCCTGCCAGTGTACTCAGGATCAGTGGTCTGCCGATGTTCTGACGTCCGATCAATCTGGAGTCGATGACACCGACGATACCAACTAAACCGAGTAAGATCGCTTTAATCAGCATACGACATCTCCTTTTTTAATTCTCAAATGATGCATGCTCGATCGGGGAGGATGGCACCATCTGAATATAGATCTTCTTTCCCATCGAAATCAGTTCCTGGGTGGCCTTCAGCTCTGCTTCATTTAAGTACACGGCCTTACCGTACTCCTTCGAACCGGCCTTCTTCGCCACACCGCCATAATTGATTTCGGTCACCTCTGGAAGCTCCTTCGCAAGCTGAAGTGCTTCTGCCGGTCCCTTTACGATGATCATGATATTCTTGCTGGCATTCTCATCCACCAGCTTCCGAAGCTGTGAAAACGGAATGATACTAAGCTCACAGTCCACCGGCTTCGCGATGCTGAGCGCCATCATGCTGATCGGATCATTCGGAACCTTATCATCGGCGACGATGATATAGTTGGTGCCTACCTGCTTGGTCCAGGAAAAAATCACCTGGCCATGTAAAAGACGATGATCTACACGAACTAACTTAATCATACATTTCCTCCATTTAAAAAGTTGTTGTACAGTACGATGCTCTGGGCTGCACTCTTACAGGTATCATCGAGGTCCAGCTCCTCCCATGTCGTACCGCTCTTCTTCATTGCCATGATTTCCAGTACCAGCGGGAGATTTACACCCGCGATCAGTTTTCTCGACGAGCTCATGAATGGTAAGGCGGTATTCGCCGGCGATCCTCCCGGAAGGTCCAGAAGGACGACCAGATTCCGATCCTTATATCTCTCCTCGATCGTCGCACGGATTGCTTCTGAAAAGTCATCCAGTGACTCTCCGTTTTCGAACGACAGCGTCCCGAAATCATCCTCGTCGATATCCAGGATCAGCTTCAATGCATCTGCATATCCCTTGCACAATCCTGCATGTGTAATCATCAGCACATCAAATGCATCTTTCATGTTTCGTACCATCCTTACTTAATTCTTCTATGATTGGAACAGCCTCTGATAAAGAGGCGATAATCTTTATGGCCTGTCGCTTCTGGACTTCCGTCGGCGGCATCAGATCCGGCACCATGATGACCGGGATCCTGGCATTCCAGGCTGCCTGGACGCCCACCTTCGAGTCTTCGAAAACCAGTGCATCCTCCGGTGCTGTATTCATCTTCGCAAGCACCTTCAGGTACGCTTCCGGCGAAGGCTTCCGCTCGACGACCTCATCACCACAGCAGATATAGTCAAAGTACTGTATGAGCTGTAAGCGAGTCAGGCGCTCCTCCGTCAGTGATCGACTGGTGGCGGTCGCTACCGCACACGGAAGTCCGGCCTTTTTGATGCAGTTCAGGAGTTCCACGGCACCCGGTTTTGCGGTGAGCTCACGCTCCAGACGCTCTACTCCATGCTGACGGGCGACTTTCATGAATTCCTCTGTGGAGCAGCGTCCACGGAACAACTCTTCCATGTAATCATACACCGGCTGTCCACTGCGACCAACCACATTCAGAAAGTCCTCTCTCTTCCAGTCGTCGATCCCGAAGTCTCTTGCCGTATCATACCATACATCCTGCCATACCCTCTCTGTATCGAGCAGCAGTCCATCTACATCAAAAATAACCAGTTTAAGCGACATATATTTTCCTCTTCGTACTGTATCTTAGTACTGCATCTGCCACATATAACGACGAACATCGAGTGAGTGACCACGCTCGAAGGCGATCGCCTCTACGAAGTGACGGATCACCACGCCGGTAAGGATGGCTGCAACATATGGCTTCGCCTCATCAGCTACCGTAGAAAGATCGAGATCCTTCTGATCGAGTACGAGCAGATCCTCTGTAAACTTCTTTGCGAAGTTCTCTACACGCTCATCGAGGTGTCTGGTGTGACCGATGGACTTTACAAGCATGAATGGAACATCATAATCGGTTACCTCGAACGGGCCATGGAAGTACTCACCGGAGTGGATGCATCCGGAGTTGATCCACTGCATCTCCATGAACCAGCACATCGCGGTGGAGTAAACCTCACCATAGTTGATGCCGCTGCCGATGGTGTAGATGGTCTTCTCACGCTTGTTGCGCTTCGCCCATGCCTTCGCCTGTGCATCGTACTGTGCCTTCGCCTGTGCAGAAAGATCGGTCAGCTTCTCGAGCTCCTTCAGGCATACATCCCACTTCGCATCTGGAGCGAGTACGGAAAGAAGGCTGAAAAGTAAGCCGTAAAGGATACCCTTATTCTTATCAGAATCGCTTACTTCCTTACCCCAGTCATAGTGAACAGGATACTCTGCTGCCTCCCAGAGTGGAGAACCCTCGAGGTTGGATAAGCAGATCGTAAGGGCGCCCTTGGAACGTGCAAGCTTCGTTGCCTCTACGGTCTCCGGTGTGTTTCCGGAATGTGAGCAGGAAATCACGACGGAGTTCTCATTGAGACGCTTCGGCGTATCATATACGAACTCGTTCGCGGTGTATACGTGGGAAGGGATCGAACTCTCCTTATCGAACATATACTGTCCAGCCATAAGCACTGCCTGGGATCCGCCACAAGCGACGAAATAAACCTCATTGACCTCCTTTCTGGCTTTCACTGCCTCAACTGCGGCCTTAATCTGTGATGCATGTAAGTCTCTCATAATTCCTCCTTAAAAATGATAATTGATTATATATCATTATATGATTTTATAAGTCTTATTATATACATGTAGCACAAATTTGCAAGTACTTTTTTCTTTTTTGTCGGGAGTTTTACACTTCTTTTTTTAGTGTTTTAATACAAATCCTTTATTTAAGCCATTTACGGCTTATTTTTTTGTCAAATTTTATGATTTTTATAGTGCCCGTCTTTAGGATTTAGCACTTTATTTTTTGAGAGTTAATGAAATATATTTTATCCTCAAGTCAGCATATTTGCTGGCTTTTTTCTTTGTTTTAAAAACTTGACAAATTTTCTTTTTTATACTTGCTTTTATGGTGCTATGGTGCTATACTATAAGAGGGTGACTTTTATGGCATATTTTCTTAAAAAAACTAACAACAAAAAAGGTACTTATCTTCAGATTTATTCAAGCTTTTACGATCCTGAACGCAGGCATACTGCCCACAAGGCTTATAAACCTATTGGTTATGTTCATGAGCTTCAGGCAAAGGGCATTGACGATCCTATCTCCTTCTACAAAGAAGAAGTTATCAGACTGAACCAGGAAGCAAATGCTGCAAAAGCCGCAAAAAAAGCGAAGCAGATTTCAGATGATTCGCCGGAAAAACTCATTGGCTATTTCCCGATGAAAAACATTAACGACAAGCTTTCTGTCAAAAAGTATATTGATCTCATGCAGACCGCTACTGACTTCCGCTTTAATGTTTTTGACATGATCTCTGCCCTTGTTTACGCAAGGCTTGTCCAGCCATGTTCAAAATCAAAGACTTATGACGAAGTGATTCCAAAGCTTTTTGAATCCTACGATTTTTCTTTAAACCAGCTCTATGACGGGCTGGAGTATATCGGTTGCGAATACGAAAAGATCATTGAAATCTACAATCATCAGATCCAACAGATGTATCAGTTTGATACCTCTCATACTTACTTTGACTGCACTAACTTTTACTTTGAGATCGACAGGGAAGATGATTTCCGGAAAAAAGGACCTTCCAAGGAAAACAGAAAAGAACCGATTGTTGGTCTGGGACTCCTGCTTGATGCAAATCAGATTCCCATCGGCATGAAGCTGTTTCCGGGCAATCAGAGTGAAAAGCCGGTGATCAGAAATATCATTGATGATTTGAAAAAGAGAAACTCTGTGTCCGGCAGAACCATACAGATCGCCGACAAAGGGTTGAATTGTGCTGAAAATATCTTCCATGCGCTCAAAAATGGGGATGGATATATTTTCTCTAAGTCCGTAAAGATGCTTCCGGAAACGGAAAAGACCTGGGTACTGCTCCCTAATAATTACAGGGATGTAAAAAATGCTGCCGGGGAGACTTTGTATCGCATTAAGGAATGTGTAGATGAATTTGAATATAAATTTACCGAGTCTGAAACAGGCTCTTTAAAAAAGTTCCGGATCACAGAAAAAAGGATTGTTACTTTCAATCCAAAACTTGCCAAAAAACAGATCTACGAAATTAATAAAGAAGTTGAAAAAGCAAGGCTTCTGAAAGCTTCGCAGGCTAAAAAATCCGAGTATGGTGATTCTGCAAAATATGTCATTTTTACTGCTGCAGATAAAAAGGGCAACGACACAGATGGTAAAGTAAAAGTCACCATGAATGAGGAACTCATTCAAAAATCCCTGGAGCTTGCCGGATACAACATGCTGGTCACTTCCGAGATTTCCATGAAAGATAAGGATGTCTACAATGCATACCACAATCTCTGGAGAATAGAAGAATCCTTCCGGATCATGAAGTCACAGCTGGATGCCAGACCGGTATACTTGCAAAAACAGGATACCATTGTTGGACATTTTTTAATCTGCTATCTGGCCGTATTACTGACAAGATTACTGCAGTTCAAGATATTAAAAAATGGTTATAGTTCCGAAGAGCTGTTTGAATTCGTACGTGACTTCAGAGTTGCCAAAATATCAGACAGAAAATATATAAATCTATCGCATGGTACATCATTTATCAGGGAATTGTCAGAGCTGTGCAGCTTACCACTGACATCGTATTTTTTGAACGAAGGAGACATCAAAAAAATGCTAAGCCACAGGTTTTAATCCTTGGCTTAGCACCATGTTTTATACTTCAACTCCGAAAGTCAGGCTTGACGTAAATTAATTCAACGACTTCATAAAAAGTTTACATTTCCTCACTTATT
>OGZX01002088.1_pt1 | contig 17176 bp, 13 predicted proteins | sample 1576881 | NCBI WGS metagenome assembly OGZX01 (sample SAMEA3541542, study PRJEB24748) | human gut metagenome | biome: human gut; feature: human-associated habitat; material: faeces | place: China | collected 2012
CCTGGCTTACATGTACTGGAAAGAAACCGGTGACCTGTCTGTGTGGAAAGGTATTGCACAGGATGCACTGATCATGAACATCGACGACCTATTATGCGTAGGAGCTGTCGATAATATCCTTGTTTCATCCACCATCGGACGAAATAAACTGTTGATCCCGGGAGAGGTAATCTCCGCCATCATCAACGGAACAGACGAACTGTTGGCCGAACTGCGTGAAATGGGCGTCGGTTGCTATGCAACAGGAGGTGAAACAGCCGATGTCGGCGATCTGGTTCGCACAATCATTGTAGACAGCACCGTAACCTGCCGTATGAAACGTGCAGACGTTGTAGACAACAGCAAAATACAAGGTGGCGACGTCATTGTCGGCATGGCATCCTACGGACAGGCTACCTACGAAAAAGAATATAACGGCGGAACAGGCAGCAACGGTTTGACCTCTGCCCGTCACGACGTATTTGCCAAATACCTGGCTGAAAAATATCCGGAAAGCTACGATGCAGCAGTTCCTGACGAGTTGGTTTATTCCGGCGGTCTGAAGCTGACAGAGAAAATCGAAGAACTGGGTATCGATGCCGGTAAACTGGTATTATCCCCTACCCGCACGTATGCGCCGGTAATCAAAATGTTACTGGATAAACTACGTCCACAAATCCACGGAATGGTACATTGCTCCGGCGGAGCACAGACTAAGGTTATGCACTTCGTAGAAAACAAGCGTGTTACAAAGAATAATCTGTTCCCGGTTCCTCCTCTTTTCCGTATCATACAGGAACAGAGCGGCACCGATTGGAGTGAAATGTATAAAGTGTTCAACATGGGACACCGCATGGAAATCTATCTGTCGCCCGAACATGCAGAAGAAGTGGTCAACATTGCCAAGAGCTTCAACATCGATGCACAGGTGGTCGGCTTCGTGGAAGAGGCGGATAAGAACGAATTGATTATTGAGAGCGAAAAAGGTCGCTTCATATATTAATCTGATAAATGGCTGAAAATAACTTATTAGGAAGATTAGACGGACTGGTAAGCCGTTTTGAAGAAGTCGGAACACTGATTACCGACCCGGCAGTGATTGCCGATATGAAACGGTTTGTAAAACTCAATAAAGAGTATCGCGATCTGGAGAAGATCGTGACTACCCGCAATGAATATGTAAACACGTTAAACGGGATAAAAGAAGCCCGGCAGATGCTGGATACGGAGCAAGATCCTGAAATGAAAGAAATTGCCCGCGAAGAGTTGGATGCCTGTAACGCACGTGTTCCGGAACTGGAAGAAGAAATCAAGCTGTTGCTTGTACCCAGCGATCCGGAAGACGACAAAAACGCGATCGTTGAAATACGTGGAGGAACGGGAGGCGATGAAGCCGCCCTTTTTGCCGGTGACCTGTATCGTATGTATGTAAAATACTGCGAAACAAAAGGCTGGAAAATAGCTCTCTCCAGTTGCAGCGAAGGTTCGTCGGGCGGATACAAAGAAATCATTTTCACCGTCAGCGGCGAGAAGGTGTACGGCACACTCAAATATGAGTCGGGAGTACATCGCGTTCAACGTGTACCTGCTACCGAAACCCAGGGACGTGTACATACATCTGCTGCAACCGTAGCCGTACTCCCCGAAGCAGACGAGTTTGATGTTGAAATTAACGAAGGTGAAATTAAGTGGGACACTTTCCGCTCAGGAGGTGCCGGCGGTCAGAATGTGAACAAGGTCGAATCGGGCGTACGTTTAAGATACGTCTGGAAGAATCCGAACACCGGCATAAGCGAGGAAATCCTGATCGAATGTACGGAGACACGCGACCAACCGAAAAATAAAGAACGGGCCCTTACACGCCTGCGTTCTTTCATATATGATAAAGAACATCAGAAATACCTCGACGACATTGCCAACAAACGTAAGACAATGGTTTCGTCGGGCGACCGATCCGCGAAGATCCGGACATACAACTATCCGCAAGGACGTATCACCGATCATCGTATCAACTACACGATCTATAATTTATCAGCTTTCATGGATGGCGACATACAATCCTGCATCGACCAACTGACTGTTGCCGAAAATGCAGAACGTCTGAAAGAGGCCGAACTATAACAATTTCACTATTTGACACAAGACAAGATGAACAAGCAACAATTATTCGAAAACATTAAAAAGAAACAATCTTTCCTTTGCGTAGGATTGGATACAGATATAAAAAAAATCCCGCAGCATTTACTCTCTGAAGAAGATCCGATCTTCGCTTTCAACAAGGCAATCATCGATGCTACAGCCGATTACTGTGTAGCTTACAAACCGAACCTGGCTTTCTACGAAAGTCTGGGCGTGAAAGGTATGCTTGCCTTTGAAAAGACTGTTACTTACCTGCGTGAAAACTATCCGGACCAGTTCATTATCGCCGATGCGAAACGTGGCGATATCGGCAACACATCCGAAATGTATGCCCGCTCTTTCTTCGACCATATCAAGGTGGATGCCGTTACAGTGGCTCCTTACATGGGTGAAGACAGCGTAAAACCGTTCCTGATCTATCCCGAAGCATGGGTAATCCTGCTGGCGTTGACTTCAAACAAAGGCTCACAGGATTTCCAGATGACGGAAGATGCCAACGGCGAACGTCTGTTTGAAAAAGTATTGAAGAAGTCGCAGGATTGGGCTACCGACGAACAGATGATGTACGTTGTCGGTGCAACTCAGGGAAAAATGTTTCTGGACATCCGTAAGTATGCTCCCAACCATTTCCTGTTGGTTCCGGGTGTCGGAGCACAGGGTGGCAGCTTGCAGGAAGTGGCTCAATACGGAATGAACGATCAGTGCGGTTTGCTTGTTAATTCTTCACGTGCGATCATTTACGTAGACAAATCGGAAAATTTCGCATCATTTGCCCGTGAAGCAGCACAGGCAGTACAACGTGAAATGGCAGGATATCTGCATGATAAAGGAATTATTCCCTGTAAAGCATAGGCTATCCCAATAATTTTCACCATTTTTGCAAACTGCTTTGTTCTTAGTGGAGCAGTCTCAATTCAAATACAATTAACAAAATAAGTAATGGAGTTATCAGCCCAACAAATAGCGGACTTTCTTGGCGGAACCGTTGATGGCAACCCGGAAGTGAAAGTCAGCAACTTCTCAAAAATAGAAGAAGGACAACCCGGAACACTGACGTTCCTGGCAAATCCTAAGTACGAACATTATATCTATAATACAGAAGCGAGCATTGTTCTGGTAAATAACGACTTTTCTCCGGCTGAACAGATTACTGCTACTTTAGTAAAAGTAGAAAATGCCTATTCTGCTCTTGCTATGTTACTCAATCTGGTAGAACAGTCAAAACCTAAAAAGACCGGAGTTTCTTCAACCGCATTTATCGCAGCTTCTGCCACACTGGGAGAAGGTTGCTTTGTCGGCAATTTTGCATATATCGGGGATAATGTCAGACTGGGAAAGAATTGTCAGGTATATCCCAACGCATATATCGGGGATAATGTAACTATCGGAGATAACTGCATTCTTTATCCGCACACGACTATTTACAACGGATGTAAGATCGGAAGCAACTGTATCCTGCATGCCGGTTCGGTAATCGGTTCGGACGGATTCGGGTTCGCCCCCGAAGGAGAAAATTACAAGAAGATCCCGCAGCTGGGAAACGTCATACTGGAAGACAACGTAGAAGTTGGAGCCAACACGACGATCGACCGTGCCGTAATGGGTTCTACCATCATTCATAAAGGTGTGAAACTGGACAACCTGGTTCAGATCGCCCATAATGTGGAAGTTGGAGAAAATACGGTAATGGCGGCCCAGGTAGGTATAGCCGGTTCTGTTAAGATCGGCAGTCACTGTATGTTCGGCGGCCAGGTAGGTCTGGCAGGACATATCCATATTGCCGACCATGTAGTATTCGGTGCCCAGGCAGGTGTGATCAGCGACATTAAGGAAGCAAAAACCGTTTTGGGTGCTCCTGCTATCGATGCGAAAAACTTCATGCGTTCGAGTGCCATATTCAACCGTCTGCCGGATATGTACCGCACGATGGGACAGTTACAACGCGAGATCGAACAACTAAAGAAAGAAATCAATAAATAATTATATAATATGCAGAAACAAAAGACGCTAGCCAAAAGTTTCTCGATGCAAGGCAAAGGCTTGCATACCGGACTGGACATTCAGATCACGTTCAACCCGGCACCAGAAAACCACGGATACAAAATTAAACGTGTCGACCTGGAAGGAGAACCTGTTATCGATGCATTGGCAGAAAATGTGGCCAGCACACAAAGAGGTACCGTTCTATCCAAGAACGGCATTCAGATCAGCACTGTCGAACATGCTATGGCAGCTTTATATGCCTATGAGATCGACAACTGCCTGATTGAAGTGAACGCACCGGAATTCCCTATCCTGGACGGCAGCTCACGCTTCTTCTCCGAAGAAATCCAGCAAGCAGGGATCGTTGAACAAAACGCTCCGAAAGACTTCTATATAGTAAAGCATAAGATTGAAGTTAAAGACGAAGAAACCGGTTCTTCACTCATCATCCTTCCGGATGAAAAGTTCAGCGTAAACGTACTGATCTCTTTCGATTCTCCGGTATTGTCCAACCAGTTCGCTACACTGAACGACCTGAGCGAATTTCCGGAAGAAATTGCAGCTTCCCGTACATTCGTATTTGTTCGCGAAGTTGAAATGCTCCGCCAGAACAACCTGATCAAAGGCGGAGACCTGGATAACGCGATCGTTATCTACGACAAGAAGATGCCGCAGGAAACACTTGACAAACTGGCCGACGAAGTAGGTATCCCTCATAAGGATGTACACGACCTGGGATATATCAATAATAAACCTCTGGTGTTCGACAACGAACCCGCCCGCCATAAACTGATCGACGTACTCGGCGACCTGGCATTGATCGGCAAGCCTATCCGCGGACGTATCATCGCAACCCGTCCGGGACATAAGATCAACAATCAACTGGCCCGCATGATCCGCAAGGACATCAAATTAAACGAGGTACAGGCTCCGGTTTACGATCCGAACGCCGAACCGATCATGGATATCAACCGCATCCGCGAATTACTCCCGCACCGTTACCCGTTCCTGTTGGTCGATAAGATCATCGAAATCGGCGGTAACTACATTGTCGGAATAAAAAATATTACCACAAACGAACCGTTCTTTACCGGACACTTCCCGCAGGAACCTGTTACACCGGGTGTTTTGCTGGTTGAAGCAATGGCACAGACAGGCGGTTTGCTTGTTCTCAATTCAGTAGACGAACCGGAACGTTATTCCACTTACTTCATGAAGATCGACGGCGTGAAATTCCGTCAGAAAGTGGTTCCCGGAGATACATTGATCCTACGTCTGGAACTGCTGGCTCCTATCCGCCGCGGTATTTCAACGATGAAGGGGTATATCTTCGTAGGTGACAAACTGGTTTGCGAAGCTGAATTTATGGCTCAGATCATTAAAAACAAATAATAATAAAGAAGGCAATGAATCAATCCCCTTTAGCAGTCGTTCATCCCGAAGCAAAGATCGGTGAGAATGTAACGATAGATCCTTTCGCAGTGATTGAAAAGGATGTAGTAATAGGCGACAATTGTCATATATATTCACATGCAGTCATTCTCGACGGGGCACGGATAGGAAACAACTGTTCCATTTTCCCGGGAGCTGTAATTGCCGGTGTTCCACAAGACCTCAAGTTCAAAGGTGAGCAGACAACCGCAGAAGTCGGAAACAATACGACGATCCGCGAATGTGTCACGATCAACCGCGGAACTGCTTCGAAGGGAAAAACCGTTGTCGGAAACGATTGCCTGATCATGGCATATTCCCATATTGCACACGACTGCGTACTGAAAGATCATATCATCATCGGGAATGCATCCCAGATAGCCGGCGAAGTGGAGATTGACGATTTTGCTATTGTCAGCGGCGGTAGCCTGGTTCACCAGTTTACCCGCATTTCGAAACATGTGATGGTTCAGGGCGGCTCACGTATCGGTAAAGATATTCCTCCTTACACACTGATCGGCCGCGATCCGATCGTTTACTGCGGTATCAATATCGTAGGATTGCGCCGCCGCGGATTTACCAATCAACAAGTGTTCCTGATCCAGGATATCTACCGTACGTTATATACCCGCGGTTTGAACAATACGGAAGCGTTGAAAGCTATCGAGACCGAATACGAACCCAGCGAGGAAAGAGACTTGATACTCAACTTTATCAAGACTTCCGAACGTGGTATCGTCAGAGGTTCCATCGACGAGTAAACGATAAGAAATACAAACTATTTCAAAAGGCTGTCAGCTTCTTTCAGGACTGACGGCCTTTTGTATTTATTTACTTCACGTAATATGCCTCTTTTTTTAGACTGTTATATATGGGTATTGATATTTTTTACTACTTTTGAACCAACAAAAAACTAAAAAGACTATGGTATTCAGATTCCTCATTCTATCAGATGAAGTAGATGACTTCAAACGCGAAATCAAGATTGATGCGGAAGCAACTTTCCTTGACCTGCACGATGCCATCCTGGACTCGGTTGGCTACACGAAAGATCAAATGTGCTCTTTCTTTATTTGTGACGACGATTGGAGCAAAAATACAGAAATTACATTAGTTGAAATGGACACCACTTCGGAAGTGGATAACTATATAATGGAAGAAACTCGCCTGGAAGAATTGCTTGAAGACGAACACCAGAAACTTATGTTCGTTTTCGACTATATGACCGAACGTGCCTTCTTTATGGAACTTCGCGAAATAGAGCCGGGCAAAGACCTCGACAAAGCAATGATCAGCAAGTCTATCGGTCTTCCTCCCGCACAAACGGTCGACTTCGACGAGTTTGATACCAAAAGTACAACAACAGATATCGGCGAAGATTTCTACGGCGATTCTGAATACGACATCGACGAACTGGATAAAGGTGGTTTCGAAGGCTTAGGCGACGGACCGATGGAAAATCCATACGACGACGAGCGTTTTTAATAAATGAATTCCCTTGTCATATTATTAGGGCCGACAGGAGTCGGAAAAACAGAACTGAGCCTGCGTGTAGCAGAACATTTCGGTTCTCCTATTATCTCATCCGACTCCCGTCAGCTATATAAAGACCTGCCTATCGGTACTGCCGCTCCTACCCCGGAGCAAATGGCAAGAGTAAAACATTACATGGTCGGCACACTCGAGTTGACCGATTATTACAGTGCCAGTAACTTTGAAGAAGATGTTATTTCCTTATTAAATACACTTCACCAGACAACTCCGACAGTGGTTATGACCGGAGGTTCCATGATGTATATCGACGCCGTATGCAAAGGGATCGACGATATTCCTACTGTCACTTCCGAGATACGTGATGCCATCTACGCCCAGTTCGAACGTGAAGGGTTGGAACCTATCCTGGCAGAGTTAAAAGAAGCAGATCCGATTCATTACGATGAAGTAGATCGCATGAACTACAAACGGGTTATCCATGCCGTAGAGATCTGTCGGATGACGGGAAAGCCCTACTCCTCTTTTCGTACCAATATAAAAAAAGTACGTCCTTTCAATATTATTAAAGTAGGATTGACCCGCGACCGGGAAGAGTTATGCGACCGTATCAACCACCGGGTCGACCAGATGATGGATGACGGACTGCTTGAAGAGGCACGTAAAGTGTATCCTTACCGCCACCTTAACTCGCTTAACACAGTCGGCTACAAAGAACTATTCAAATATTTTGATGGGGAATGGTCTTTAGACTTCGCAGTTGAAAAGATCAGACGCAACTCACGTGTTTATGCCCGCAAGCAAATGACCTGGTTCAAACGGGATACGGAGATCGAATGGTTCCATCCGGAAAAGGAAACAGAGATTATGAATTTTATAAAAAAACAACTATAAAACCTGATATCTATACCTAACAAACTTATACTCATAACAATCCACAACCTCAATATGCCTACCTAAGATTAAAAAACAACCTTTCTAATTAAATAAACACAGAAATACCAATAGCGAAAACGGCTATAAAAAGAAACTCTTCTTCTAGCCTTAATGCAACATAATAGATACAATAGAACTCATACTCCTATCTTCTATTGATATTTTAGTGAACAAATGATAATTCAGGGATAAGTCCTAAATGGACTATGGTTTATTTGTGACAAATATATGAAATATTTATTTAATCATGTTTTGTTATTAAAAAATATACACATACCCAAGAATGTTTTTTAACACATCCTTATCTATAACCTCGAAAAAAGCCCTCTACAGCCTTATTCTTCACCAAATATTCATTAGCTACACCAAGAAAAATATTGTCTAAGAAAAATTCAACCATAGTCCATTTAGAACTATGATTTAACACAAATCCTACATGCCAAATCTAAAAAGTAAAATCTGTTTTGGTTCATGGGATAGAAAGATTTATACATCAAATATTATTTTTAATCTAAATTTCCATGCGAAAAAAATTAAATTTAGTTAGCTTTATTCTACTGGCGGGAACACTAGCTTCCCCAGGAACAACTTTTGCAGGAACTACACCAGCAGAGCCTAGTACCAGTATTTCCCAACAAACGGGAAGAGTGACATGCGTTGTGGAAGATGCTCTAGGCCCAGTAACCGGAGCATCTGTGATTGTGAAGGGGACAACTACGGGTAATGTATCCGATACCGACGGTAAGGTTGTTTTAGAAGGTTTGAAGCGCGGAGACATCATTCAGGTTTCTTTCGTCGGTTATATCACACAAGAAATCCCCTATACCGGACAGTCTACTATCAAGATCGACCTGAAAGAAGATTCTCAAGCTTTGGAAGAAGTTGTAATCGTTGGTTACGGCGTTCAGCGTAAAGAGAGTTTGACAGGTTCATTACAGACTTTGGGAAAAGAAAAACTGACAGATATCACGACACCTTCGGTTGAAAATATGCTAAACGGAAAAATTTCCGGAGTATATGTTGCTCCGGGGTCCGGACAGCCTGGAGCAAGTGGTGCGGTAGTAGTCCGGGGTAAAGCGACATTAAACGGTTCGACTGCCCCTCTGTGGGTAATTGACGGGGTAATTGTCGGAGATGGAGCCGGACTGTTGAATCCTTCTGATATCGAAACCATGACAATCCTGAAAGATGCAGCATCCACTGCTATTTACGGATCGGAAGGAGCCAATGGGGTTATTCTTGTAACGACCAAAGCCGGACGAAGTGGGGATCTACAGGTCAGTGCATCTGCCAAACTAGGAATCAGCATATTAAACAACGGCAATATGCAAATGATGAATGGTGCAGAGTTATACGATTATTATGCCTCATTCAGCAATGCCGAAACACTCAATTTCCCTCGTTGGAATCCCGAGCTACGTAACTCCAATTTTGATTGGTGGAATCTGGCTACTCAAACCGGATTTACACAAGACTACAATATCTCACTTTCCGGTGGTACCGATAAGATCAACTCCTATTTTTCTTTAGGTTATTACGATGAAGAAGGAGCCGTAAAAGGATATGACTATTCCCGTTATAACTTTCGCTATCGTTCGAATTACAAGCCTTTCAAGTGGTTAACAATCAGGCCCTCAGTCGCAGGTTCCATGCGAGACGTAACTGATGCCCAATATTCTGTTACCGCAATGTATTCTATGCTTCCGTGGGATAGTCCATATGACGAAAACGGAAACCTGGTTCCTCACTATTATTCAGGTTGGGTCAATAATACACCGACAAACTATTTATTGGATTTGTCGTATGGCAATCACACAGACTATAAAACATATGAGTTTTTAGGAAATGTCGATTTCGATATCAAAATTACCGATTGGCTGACATTTCATTCAGTGAACAGTTACAAATATCAGAGTTATTATTATCATTCTTATACAGATCCTCGTAGTAGCAGTGCATCTGGAGTAAAAGGACGAATTGATGAATATCAGAGTAATATGGCTCGTCGCTATACGAATCAATATTTGTCGCTTAATAAAATATTCAACAAACACTCGTTAACAGCCGTATTGGCATATGAGTTTAAAGACTACCAGAGTAAAGTTATACAAGCTAAAGGGACCGGATTTGCTCCAGGATTTGAGGTGTTGGATGTCGCTGCTTTACCGGAAGCGACAAAAGGAAGCTTAAGTGAATGGGCCGTACAGTCATATTTTGCCCGTGCCAACTATTCATATGATAATAAATATGTGGCAGAAGTATCTGTTCGCCGTGACGGTGCTTCCAATTTCGGAGATAATGCTCGATATGGTAATTTTTATTCAGTAAGTGGTGGTTGGAATATCCACCGTGAAAATTGGTTTAAGGCCGACTGGGTAGATGTTTTAAAATTACGTGCATCGTCTGGTACGATGGGAAACAGGCCGGGAGAACTTTATCCGCAGTACGCACTCTATTCAGTCTCTGCCAATTATAACGGTGTTCCTGCAACATTGATCAACCAGGTAGGGAATCCAGATTTAACTTGGGAGCAAACTTCTACGTTCGGCATCGGTTTGGATGCGAATCTCTTTAATAACCGTTTACGTATTATATTCGATTACTATAACAAATACACGAGCGATGTTCTATATAAGACACCAGTATCCGGTTTAACCGGTGTAACCAGCCGCTGGCAGAATGTCGGTGAAATCAGCAACAAAGGAGTTGAACTGACAATCGGTGGAGACATCATCCGGACAAAAGACTGGAACTGGAGTTTGGAAGCTAATCTGGGACATAATAAAAATACAGTAGAGAAATTGTATGGCGATGATCCTGATATGCAAATAATAAGTGCTGGAGATATTAATATTGCAGGAACTGCAAGTAAGATTCTGAAAGTAGGCTACAGTAGCGATGCCTTTTATATGCAAGAATGGGCAGGCGTTAACCCAGAAACCGGAGCTGCACAATGGTATACAACGGCAGAAGATGGTAGCCGTGTTATTACTGAAGACTATGCAAAAGCCGATCAAGTAATTTGCCCTCCTTCCACTCCGAAACTGTTTGGAGGTTTCAGTACTTCTCTAAGTTGGAGAAATATCGATTTAAATGCTGTATTCGGTTATTCGATCGGTGGAAAGATTTACAATTATTCTCGCCTGGAATACGACTCCGATGGTGCTTATACGGATCGTAACCAAATGAAACTAATGGACAGTTGGAGCCGTTGGGAAAAACCTGGGGATATCGCTACCCATCCGGTAGCAACTATGGACAATAAATCTCAGTCAAATAAAACATCGACACGCTATTTAGAAGACAGCGATTATTTAAAATTACGTTCATTAACTATCGGATATAATTTAAGTTTACCTAAATATTATATCCAAAACCTACGTATCTTCTTTAGCGGAGAGAATTTATTTACCGTTACAGGTTATTCTGGTGTCGACCCTGAAATTCCAGCAGATGACAATTCGGTTATCGGATCAGCAGGGCCTGCTGTTTATCCGTCCACCCGCAAATATATGTTTGGTCTTAATTTAACATTTTAATGCAAAGATTCTTATGAAAAAAATAATATCTAAATTCCTTTTAGCTACCGTTTGTTCTAGTATGGTATTGACCTCATGCGATATCGAACGATTACCCAACGGAAGCATGGCAGCCGAAGACATCACTTCGGATCCGCAAACAGCCTTAGATGGCCTGTTAGACGGAGCTTATGCCCAATTGAAAACATGGTCTGATCCAATGCACCGTTTAGGAGAATATTCTGGTGATAATATGATGATTCGTAAGACATCGACTGATGATTTCTATTCATTCATTTCTTTTTCCCGCACACCTCAAAACGGTCGTTTACAGACTTTTTGGGATTATGGCTACAAAGCTGTAGCCCAAGCATCCAATATAATAAAAATGATTGAAGAAGGACAAACTGACGAGATTGATAGCAAACTGGGCGAATGTTATTACATCCGCGGTATGATGTATTTTTATCTTGCCCGCGCATTCAGTAGGCCTTATTATCAAGCTCCGGATAAAAATTTAGGTGTACCGATCGTTAATGGGACTCCGGATGATATGAACAACATACAATTACCAGATCGATCAACAGTTTCTGCTACTTATCAGCAGGCAATTTCCGATCTACGAAAGGCGGAAAGTATGATTAATGTGAATAATGGTCCTATTTTTGCATCAGTAGGAGCTGCTCAAGCAATGTTGTCGCGCGTTTATCTTTATATGAGCGGTACTTATTCAAATCCGAATACACAGTATGCCGATTCCGCAGCTTATTACGCTACACAAGTAATTAACTCAGGTATTTATGAACTACTTCCCCGTGAAGAGTTTATGGTGTATAATACCTTTACCCCTGAAAATAATTCAGAATCTATCTTTTGTATAAAACGTGTAGCTTCTGAGTTCTCCGGCTACGACCATTATTATGGTGTTGGTGGTATGTATGCGGTTATCGGAGGTATGGGCTGGGGAGAAATGTTTGCCAGTGGTAAATATATTGATTTACTAAATGAAACCGGACGTAACGATTGGCGACCAGATCGCAAAAAGATAGTTGACGCCCGTGCAAACTTTATCGAACCACAATATGTAGCAGACAGTGATGGTAATTACACGAAAGTTTTCCGTTTTATAAACAATATATACAACAACGGAACTCAATCCGGCTATTACTACCAGCAATTTGCAATAACAGGCATCAATACTTGTACGGATGGAACTGAAACATATACGCTAACACCGGATTCCAACCCAGATAGAGCCGTAGAAGAATACTATACCATTCAATACAAAGGAAAAACTTATACCGGTGTAATCGATTACGAGATTTCTTTGAATAATGGATATCCGAAATTCTATATAGTTAAATGTTCTCGCGAAGGAGAAGACTCTCATCTACATTCACCCGTTATTTCTCGTTTAGGTGAAATTTATTTGAACCGTGCAGAAGCCTATGCGAAGTTAGGCAGATATGGTGAAGCATTAAACGATTTGAATATAATTCGCGAACGCTCCATCCCAGGTGCAGGATATTCTTCTTTAGATGCAACAACCGCTCCTTCCTTAATTGATAAAGAACGCCAGTTGGAATTGGCCTATCAGGCAGAACGAAGTTATGATGTATTCCGTAACGGAGGAACATTGACACGCCACTTTCCGGGTGCACATGATGCTATGGAAGATGTTCCTGCCACAGATTACCGGGTAACTTATTATATTCCTCAAAATGCTATCAATGCATACCCAAGCGGATGTACACTGACACAGAACCCATTAGACAATAGTGGAGTAATTCTGAATTAATTATTCATAAAGGAGTATGTCGATAAAGCGACATACTCTTCTATATTTTTTAATGTAAACTTTAAATCAAACAAATAAAATCATGAATAAATTATCTTACACTTTTTTCAGTCTATTACTGACACTGTTCGCTTGTGATAATACGGTCATTATAGATCCTGAACCTGATCTTACGACTCGCTCATCTGTTAATTCGTTTTCTCTTTTTAAGGATATAAAGACATATACACTTTCTAATGGCGATAATTCAATTTCCGGGCAAATATATTGTACAGAAGAGGCTGAATATACTTTTATCTTTGCATTTGAAGGAACAAACGGATGCCGTTATGAAGCAGGTATAGGAACCAATGTTCGAATTTATCCAAATAACGGAGGTTCTTTTCGTACCATCACTACAGTACTTAAACCAGGTGCTCACGACTGTTTCGTAGATGTAAAGTTTACCGGGTCAGACCAACAAGGTTATGGAAGATTAGTCATAACCAAAATCAATAATGTTCCTTTAAATATGGCATATGAAGGAAGTGTTGACTTGGTAGCCTCCGGACACAGTAACCGAACACCAGATATCGGAACAATACCGGGACATTGGAGATGTTCAACTTGTGGGCTATTGAATTCTTGGATTCCTAAATGTGCCGCCTGCGGAGCAGAAAACAAAGAATATAAAAATTAATCAGAAAGATTATCGATCGAGAAAATCACCGTTCAAAGCAAAGTGATTACATCTCAACAAATTACGCTGAAGCTCCGTGTTTTGAATAAATGATATTCTTATATGGAACTTCAGCGTAACTATTTGGATTCAACAAAAGTTTTTCAAAATAAATCCTTCATTCCTTCAGCAATATAACTAAACAACTGATAATACAAGATTTACCACTGAAGGATTTATAAACAACATGAAGGAAACGGTTCTACTTTTAGAATAATGCTTCATATTCATGCCTAATATCAACATCTGTTTTTATTCACTCCTTCAAGCAAAAGTAAGTCAGGGACAGTAGATAATAACAGGATAGATAACGACTTCTTATTATGAAAGTTAGCATCTCTTTCTTGTTTGTCAGTTATCGAACGCTTGTTTCACATTTATCGAATAAGCGTTTGACAGCTGACAAACAAGCGTTCGATAGCTGACAAAAAGAAAAGAAGATAGGATTATTGAACTAAAAGGTCAGTATTCATGCGTTAGGATACTCAAATTAGACTAAAACTGAACCACTGATGCCAATTATTTCTTAAACACCAAATAGACAGCTGCAACCAACAACAAACAAGCCAGTGCATGATTCCATTTGAAGGATTCTCCCTTAAAAGCGATCGTGCTGAAAGCGATGAAGACCACTAAAGTAATAACCTCCTGTATCACTTTTAATTGTATCAGGTTGAACGGCCCCCCATTCTCACGGAATCCCATCCGGTTGGCGGGAACTTGAAAACAATATTCAAAGAAAGCAATCCCCCAGCTAAACAAGATAACACCGATCAACGGTAAACTCTCAAACCAACTGAACTGCTGTTTCATCTTCAAATGACCGTACCATGCCAATGTCATAAAGACATTCGATACGACTAATAACAGAATTGCATAAAATCCCTGCATAATTTATTTCTTTTTTTGAGGAAGATAATCCGGTTGTATATTTGACATGCTGTTCCAAATACTGTAACGAGCCTCCGGGTTGATCGTTTCCAGGCGGGCCAGCACCTCTTTCATTTCCGAACGGCTGGAGCCGGATTCGTAGGGGCAGTTCTTAATCTGTTTCCGATACCCTTTCCAGGCAGCGATACGGATCAGATCCTTTTCTTCGACCAGACACATCGGTCGGATGATCTCCATATCGAACTTATCCATCTTCAACCGCGGAGGCATAGTCCCGAAAGCCCCCTGATGGGTTATATTCATCAGTAATGTTTCGATAATATCATCCTGATGATGCCCCAGGGCGATCTTATTGCAATTATACTTCTTGGCTATATCGAACAAGGCCTTTCGCCGTGTCCAGGAACAAAGAAAACAAGGAGACTTACGTGTATCGGTAGAAGCGTCGAAACTCGTTTCGTGAATAATAAACGGCAACCCGTGTTCATCGGCACAGCTTTTCAGATACTCCGCATCCGAGCAATAAGGAATATTCGTCATCACCACATGCGCCACGACCACTTCAAAGCGGGGATTATAGATTTTTGAACGGCGTCCCAGCCGGTCGACAAGGGCCAGCGAATCCTTTCCGCCCGACAATCCGATCAGGATGCGGTCGCCATTTGCGATCAGGCTATATTCGAAAATTGCCCTCTTCACTTTCTCTTCTATTTTCCGGAACAGGAGTTCTTCTGCTGTCAGCTTTGCCATATCTACTCTAAATCGGGCACAAAAATAGATATTTATCCAATGAATTGTATGCTTAACTAAAAATATTATTATCTTTGAATCAGTATAATTATATTATAATAAGAGACATGAGCCGGTTATCTAAGAAACTGTTTTACACAATTGGAATTACATTACTTTGCTGCAGCCTGCAGGCACAGAGCCTGGACCAGGCAAAAAAACTATACAACGAAGGGCAATACGCTGAAGCTAAACCTGCTTTCGAAAAACTGGTGAAACAAGCTCCCAGTAACTCGTCCTATAATCATTGGTATGGTGTGTGTTGTTACGAGACCGGAGATCTGGCCGGTGCCGAAAAACATCTGAAAGTGGCAGTCAAGCGCAAAGTTCAGGACGCTTATCGCTATCTGTCGGATGTTTATTATCAGACCTACCGTTTTGATGAAGCGGCGGAAATGATGGAAGAGTACATCGACCTGCTGACTAAAAAGAAACAGGACACACAAGCATTCGAAGAAAAACTCAGCCTGGCTGAGAACGCCCACCGGATGATGGAAAAAACGGAAGATGTACAGATTATAGACAGCATCGTTGTCGACAAAGATGATTTTCTGGCAGCTTATACACTGAGCGAAGAAAGCGGCACATTGACATCTTTCAAAGATTTCTTCCAGACAAATGAACCTGTATCCTCAACGGTTTATATGAACCAGAAAGGCGACAAGATTTATTATGCCCATGCAACAGATAACGACCGATACTGTCTTTTCACCCAGTCCAGATTGATGGACAAATGGGGGGATGAAAAACAGTTGCCGATGAATATCAACAGCAATAACGACGATAATTATCCTTTCGCTTTGTCTGACGGAGTCACCATCTACTATGCCTCTCAGGGAAACGGTTCATTGGGAGGATACGACCTGTTTGTTACGCGCTACAACATCAACTCCGATACTTATCTGGCACCGGAGCAGTTAAGCATGCCTTTCAACTCACCGTTCAATGATTATATGATGGTGTATGATGAGACCAAGGAGTTGGGATGGTTCGTTTCAGACCGCTTCCAGCCCGAAGATAAAGTATGCGTTTACCTGTTCATCCCGAACAATGAACACAGCCGCGTAGAAAGTGAAGATATCGAAATGAAACGTGCCCGTGCCGCCATCACTTCCATTCAGGACTCATGGAAACCGGGAAGCGACTACAGCAATCTGGTCGAACTGGCCCATAAAGAAATACCTTACGGGGAAGCGAAAATCGAAAAAGATTTCGAGTTCGTGATAAACAACAGCCTGGTTTACTATAAACTGGACGATATCAAAAGTCCGGAAGCAAAGAGTTACTATGGAAAAGTTGTTTCACTGAACAAACAGATAAAAGAACTGAATGATAAACTGGCCGACCTCAGAGCCTCCTATTCTTCCGGGAACAGTGCAAAGAAGGAACAGTTGAAACCGGCAATTCTTGAAGCGGAAGAGCAATTGAACAGTCTGCTCGACCAGCCTGAAGAGTTGGAGAAGAAAGCTCGTAATACGGAGATAAACTATTTAAAAAGTAACA
>OGZX01002092.1_pt1 | contig 17148 bp, 10 predicted proteins | sample 1576881 | NCBI WGS metagenome assembly OGZX01 (sample SAMEA3541542, study PRJEB24748) | human gut metagenome | biome: human gut; feature: human-associated habitat; material: faeces | place: China | collected 2012
ACCTTCTTTGTGTTCAGTGATTACACCAAGCCAATGGCAAGGCTGTCCGCGCTGATGGGCGTGCCGCTGACCTTTGTATTTACCCATGACAGCATTGGCGTGGGTGAGGACGGGCCTACCCATGAGCCCATTGAGCAGCTGGCCATGCTGCGCTCCATGCCGAACTTCCACGTATTCCGTCCGGCTGACGCAACAGAGACAGCAGCTGCCTGGTACAGCGCGGTATCTTCCCAGAAGACACCTACCGCCCTTGTGCTTACAAGGCAGAACCTGCCCCAGCTGGCCGGCTCCAGCAAGGAAGCCTTAAAGGGCGCGTATATCCTGGAGGATTCTTCCAAGGAAGTTCCGGATGCAATCATCATTGCTACTGGTTCTGAGGTCGAACTGGCAGTAGGCGCAAAGGCTGAACTGGCAAAGGAAGGCGTGGATGTGCGTGTTGTCAGCATGCCCAGCATGGACGTGTTCGAGGAGCAGCCTGAGGATTACAAGGAGAAGGTCCTTCCAAAGGCAGTTCGCAAGAGAGTGGCGGTAGAGGCACTGGGCGATTTCGGATGGGGCAGGTATGTGGGCCTTGACGGAACCACCGTCACCATGAAGGGCTTTGGCGCCAGCGCACCGGCGGGACAGCTCTTTAAGAAATTCGGATTTACGGTTGAGAACGTTGTGGCAGCCGTGAAGTCACTGTAGACATAAACAGCTGCTGCTCAATGGCAGTTAAAACCGGACCCATGAAGAACAGACTGCTTCTTCATGGGTCCGGTTTCATTTAAGGCAGGATAAAGATATATTCAGGCGGCACTGTGCGTATTTGTAAAATTGACAAATAGCTTCCCAAATAATATAATATTATTCAAAGCTGTTTAAAGTTATATGGTTTCCGGAAAAGCGAGGTACGGCAGATGAAACAGATACGAAAAAAACATAAGTTTTCTCTGCCGATAACCATCACAGTCTGTATCGCCCTTGCGATTGTCTTTTACTTATCATTATCTTATTTCCTGGAAGGATACCGCAGGGACATCTACGACCGCATCATCAATTCCAATATCTCTGCGCTGAAAGAGACAACCAGCACCCTGATTTCCAAGACAACCGAAGGTTTTGACCATTGCCGGCATGAGATACGCGTGCTGGGAATCGGCATGTCCGAAGAACTGAAGGAAAATGGTTTTGACTCCATTGACGGCCTCAGCAACGGGGACCGCAGTTATCTCAGGGATTTTAACAAAGTGTCTGTGTTCGATTACTGCGTACTGCTGAATGAATCAGGCCGCGGTGTCTACAGCCAGGGGGATAGTGTGAAACCCATCAACCTGTATTCCAGTCAGGCCTATGTGGACTGCCTGAACAGCCCGGACGGGGAGGCGATCAGCTTTATTTCAGACCCGTTCAGCGCTTCGGGGCAGGATGTGGTGGCATTCTCCTGCCGCGCTGGCTCTGTTATACTGATTGGAATTTACAGCCAGGAATCCTTCCGGGCCCTTTATGATTCCACTGCGTTCGGGGACAATGCTTCCTATATGATCACCACTGACTCAGGTCTGATTCTCTCCCGCACCCATGTGAACCGGGAACTGGGAGAGACCCTGAATCTGTTTACATATTTTGAAGAAAATCCCATGAATGAGGAATTCTTTACACCGGACGCCCAGGGCAGCACGGAATATGAGAGGGTGCTCTCTGATTTCAGGGACGATAAAGGCGGCAGCGCCGAGATTTACTTTGGGGATTCCCGCTATGAGCTTGTGTATGCGCCCATCCCGCGGACCGGCTGGGATTTCATTTCCTGTGTCTCCTATGACCACATTACGGCGGACGCGGCGCAGATTAACCAGGAGACCATCCAGCTGACCATGTTTATCATTGTGCTGATGCTGGGCATGTTTCTGGTGATTGTAATTATGCTGGTATTCGTGGTGCGCGCCAACGCATCCAGGGAAGCTGTTCGCCGTGACCGTATTTTCACCCTGATGACCCATTATGTGCCCAATGTGATTGTCATTGCTGACAGTGAAAGCGGTGCTATTGAGTATGCGTCCCGCAACACGGAACAGGTCCTGGGGATTGAGGATGCATTTGGAAATGCTATAGAAGATAAGTTCTTAAGCTGTATCAGCGGCAGCGACCGCCAGGCGGTCCTGGACCTGATAAGCCGGGTCCGCAAGGGAGATTGTGCCAGCGGAAGCCTGAAGCTGCATTTTACCCGGCCTGACATCCAGAAGGATATCGTGCTGTCCCTTAACGCCTATCTGATTTCGGAACAGGACAGCAGCCAGCGCTTTATCACTGTGACTCTGGAGGATATCACGGAACGGGAGCAGTCCCGCAGGCGCCTGGAAGAGGCGCTGGAGAGCGAGGCACGGGCCAATGCTGCAAAGAGTACTTTCCTGGCCAGTATGAGCCATGATATCCGTACTCCCCTGAATGCGGTAATCGGCCTGACCAATCTGGCCCTATATTCACCGGAGGACAGCAAAAAGGTGACCGAATGCCTTCAGAAAATCGCTAATTCCTCCCAATTACTGCTGGGACTGATTAACGATGTGCTGGACATGTCCAAAATAGAATCCGGCAAAATGCAGCTGGCAGAGACAGAGTTTGAACTGGGTGAATGGCTGTCCGGCGTGGTTACGGTGACCCAGTCCCAGACAGGCGTGCGCAGCCAGCATTTTGACGTCAATGTCTGGAACATTACCCATGAATTGCTGTGCGGCGATACGGTGCGCCTGGGGCAGGTGCTTACCAATGTGCTGGGAAATGCGGTGAAGTTTACGCCAAAGGACGGGGAAATCTATCTGGATATCACGGAGGTACCATCACAGGATCCTTCATTTGCCAGCTTTGTATTCCGGGTCAGCGATACCGGCGTGGGCATGAGCCGGGAATATATGGGCCGGATTTTCGAGATGTTTTCACGGGACCAGAATTCTTATAAACAGGGAATCCAGGGAACCGGCCTGGGCATGGCCATTACCAAGCGCATTGTGGATCTGATGGGCGGCACCATCCGGGTGGAGAGCGAGCCGGGAAAGGGCACCACTTTTACCATTGGGCTTTCCATCCGTTTAAGCAGCCGCCATGTGCCTCTGGCCGCAGGCTGCGCCATGCTGGTCATCGGCGAGCCGGGAAGTGAGGAAAAGTGCAGGGATGCAGTGGAAAAGCTGGAGGAAATCGGTGTGGATGCTGCCTGGGAGACAGACTATCAGGCAGCTGTTTCCCTGGCGGCCCAAAAGAGGGCGGCAGGCCGTCCTTTCTCCATGGCATTTCTTCCCTATAAAATGCTCCGCTTTGACCGGACCTTAACCGGAGAACAGCTGAAGCGGGATTTAGGCGGGGATACGCTTCTGCTTCTGGGACTGAAACCGGATGAGCAGGAGCTGTTTGAGGAGATTAAGCAGAAGGGATTTAAATATACAATCAGCCTGCCTCTGTTCCGGATGAGCCTGTACCGGAAAATTACCGGAATGCTGGGACAGGGGGAGAGCATATCCGGCGGACTGGCAGGGGAGTTAAAAGGCGTGCGTTTGCTGGTGGTGGAGGACAATGCGGTCAACCTGGAAATCGCAGTGGAAATGCTCTCCGGACTCATGGGAGCGGCGGTGGATACTGCCCGGAACGGAGAAGAGGGATGCACCCGTTTTCTGGATGCACCTGAGGATACATATGACGTGATTCTCATGGATTTACAGATGCCGGTTCTGGGAGGACTGGATGCGGCCCGCAGGATACGGGAGAGCATCCATCCGCAGGCAGCGTCCATCCCTATTATAGCCCTGACAGCCAATGCCTTTGAGGAGGATCGCAGGGAAGCCCTTGAGGCAGGGATGAATGGTTTTGTTCCAAAGCCCATAGACTTCGCGGTCCTGGCAAAGGAGATTGGCCGGGTGCGGCGTGAGGGCCGCTGTCTGCGGCTTTTGTTGGCGGAGGACAATGAACTTAACCGGGAGATAGCGGCAGAGCTGATACGGGCCGACGGCCAGCAGGTGGATGCGGTGGAAAATGGACGCCAGGCACTGGAGGCATATCTCAATGCTCCGGACGGCACATATGACGCCATCCTGCTGGATTTGCGCATGCCGGTCATGGACGGCTTTGAGGCAGCGGCCGCTATCCGCAGCAGCCAAAGAAAGAGTGCCGGATCCATTCCTGTCTTTGCGTTTACATCCAGCAGTGAGGATGAAGTGCGGTCAGAGGCGGCGCGGGCAGGATTCGGCGCTGTACTGACAAAGCCCATCAATATGGAACAGCTGCGGGGCCTGCTGGGCTAAAAGGGCTGTCCCTGAACGGCTGGGGCAGCCGGTACGGCCAGAGCTGTGGGGATGGACAGGAGGATACCCGGTACGGCAGCGAAACGTGATTCACGAAAACCATACCCGGGGAAGAGGGAGAATAAATATGAAGAAACGGATGGGAATAGGGCTGTTTCTGGTGCTGGTGCTGATATCTGCTGCTACCGGATGCACGGCCGTTTGGGATACCGGGGCCACAGAGGATAAGAAACAGAGCGGTGCGCCGCCGGCTGAGGAGCCGGTTGTGCTGCATGTGTACAATACCATGGGTGAGAATATCAATACGGAGCAGGCGGAAGCCTATATCCACCGCACGATGCCCGGAGTTAAAATTGAGAGCACATATGAAATAGCGCCAAAGATGGAGAATGCCCAGCTGGCAGCGGTGCGCAGCGGAGGCGGCCCGGAAATCCTCTATACACAGGATTATTATACCTATGTCCAGAGCGGTTATCTGAAGGATTTGACCTCCGAACCATTTTTGAAGAACTACATGATCAGCGCCTTAAATGATGCGGAGGTAGGGGGTAAGGTATATGCCCTTCCGGTTGGAAACGGGTATATCTCAGGGCTGATGGTGAACAGACAGCTCCTGGCGGATATGGGATATGATATGCCCCGGACACAGGAAGAGTTTATAGGGCTCTGCCGCCGGATTCAGGAGAGAAGGGAGGAGACCGGGGTACGGGCCTATGCCTTTGGGATGCTTTACAATGACGCAGCAGCAGTGGTGGCCATGCCCTTTCTTCTGGATGCGTACACGGACAGCGAATATGTGCAGTGGCTGAATCTGTACCGGAATAATCCGGCAGGGGTTTCCTTTGAAAATCCGGCATTTGCCCGTGTCCTTAAGGGAATTGATGAGCTGGAAAGCATGGGGCTGTATGAGAACGGCGACTTCCTGATGAGCAGCAAACAGAATCTGCGGGAGGTGGTTCGGGGAAACGCAGTCATGTGTTCGGTGAGCTATGTGGACTATGCGGTTCATTTTGAAGAGAAGCTCAGGGATGTGAACGGGGTCCCAAGCTTTAAAATAGAAAAGGACGGCAAACAGGTATGGGTGAAGGCCGAGGACTTTGTATTCATACCATATATGGGAAGAACCAGGGAGGATCGCTGGCTGGCCACCAACGGGGACTGGTATCTGGGAATCAATGCAAACATAACAGACGAGACTGTCCTCAGGGCCTGCCGCCTGTATCTGGAATATGTGGCCTCCACAGAGTTTGCGCCGGAATATTACAGTGCTTCGGTTCCCGTGGGCGCTACCACCTACTACCGGCGGGATGACACATTAAATTATGATTATTTTCAGAATACCCATCCTGAATTTTACCAGTGCCTTACAGAACACTCCATTGTGAAAAATCCTTACCAGTTTTACGGTTCGGATTTGTTTACCTTTGCCCTGCGCCATTACCTGTGCGGACAGAACTATTATGCGGGTCTGGAAGGCGCCAGCTCCTACATGAAGATTGGCGGCACAGAGGGGATGCTGGAGGCGCTGGAAGAATACCGCACTACAGGGAAAAACCGTTACCAGGTCCCGGACCATGTGGTCGGGAAGACAGATAAGACATACAATTATGTGCGTATATTTTCCCGCTCCAATGAATCAGCTCTGGGAAACCTGCTGGCTGATGCCCTGCGCCAGTACACGGGCGCAGATCTGGCCGCCATCAATGCAGGAACTCTGACAGCGGAGCTTGAGGAAGGGGAGATAACAGAGTCTGATTTGGCCACCTCCATGCTCTACGGCCTGAACAACCATGTGGTCACTGTGCGCTGCAAGGGCGCGAACCTGATATCCATACTTTCCACCAATAACCTGACCGATGCGGTGAGAGCGGACCAGTCCAGTGTGTTCGGCGGCATGGTGATTCCCTCCGGTTTCACCTATACCATTACCTACGAACCGCTGGAGGATAATGCGTATGGGGGACAGGCGGAAATCAGCGATGTCCGCCTGTCAAACGGAGAAACGATAGACCCTGACGCCTGGTATACGGTGGCGACCACGGATTATGAGCTGGGGGGAAGCGACGGCTGGGACGCGTTTACGGTGTTACCACCGGACAAGCCGGCTCAGCTGCCTGAGGGGATTGCCCTCTACCAGACCTTTGACCCTGGAAATGAGAGCGCATGCAGGTTATTTGACCTGAGTACGGACACCTATGACGAGCAGTATCAGCAGATAACGGACTGGGCCAGAAATCAGCCCAACATCATTGACGCGGTGATTGCCTATATTGAGAGCCATAGTGAAAACGGAGTGCTTGAGCCGGTCACCATCGACGGAAGGATCCGGATTGCCAATATGCCGGAGGGGCTGGATGTGGAGAAAAACAAGATCCGACTGGATTGACGGCGGGGAAGGAGAATTCCTGGCGGCAGGAGCAGCCGGCTCTTTCCTGCAATATTAATATTTAGTTTCATCACATCCCTGAACCATGTAATTGGACTCATCTGGGACCGGCATCACGGGCTCCTCCCCGGCTTCCGTGCTGCCAAACTTAAACTGCCCAACCAGATTTTTGAGGATCTGGGCCTGCCCGGATAACTCTTCGCTGGCAGCCGCGCTTTCCTGTGCTGTAGCTGAATTTGTCTGGACAACGCTGGAAATCTGGTCTATGCCCTGTGTGACCTGTCTGGCGGAGGACGCCTGGTCTGCACTGGCCGCGGAAATCTCATTGATGGCCGCAGATACATCCTCAACGCCATTTACCACTTCGTCCAGCGCCAGGGCTGTCTCACTGGCGATTTTGGTGCCGCGTTCCACCGCATGAAGGGATCCCTCAATCAGTGATGATGTATTTTTAGAAGCATCGGCGGATTTTCCCGCAAGATTGCGTACCTCATCCGCCACCACCGCGAACCCTTTGCCTGCTTCTCCTGCCCGGGCGGCTTCTACCGCGGCGTTCAGCGCCAGGATATTAGTCTGGAACGCGATATCCTCAATTGTCTTTATGATCTTACTGATTTCACCGGACCCTTGATTGATGTCATCCATGGCTGTCAGCATTTCCTTCATGCGCTGGCTGCTTTCTTTTGCCTGGTCCATTACAGAGGCAGCTTTTTCGCTGGCTGTTTTCGCATTGCCGGCATTTTTATCTATATGATTGGAAATCTCGTTTACAGTAGCAGCTAATTCCTCTATGGAGGACGCCTGCTCGGTCGCCCCCTGGGAGAGTGCCTGGGCTCCTGCCGCCACCTGTTCAGAGCCGCCGGCCACCTGCTCGGCACTCTGGTCAATGTTCCTTAAAACTGCTGATATCTCCTTTAATATTTTGTACATGGAGTCGGAGAGTGGTTTAAAATCCCCCACATATAAATCCTGGGACTGGCTGGTGATGGCAAAGTTACCTGCGGCCATCTGGCTCAGCCCCCAGTCAATATCATTGATAATATTGCTTATGGAATCAGTAATGAGACGGGTGGCTTCGGATAGTCTGCCCGTTTCGTCTTTGGAATGTATGACGGGTACCTGTGACTTTAAGTCACCTTCCGACAGTTTCTGGATCCTTTCCGTGCAGATGTGGATGGGATTGCCGATTTTCTTGGCCAGCCAATAAGCGATTGCCACTGCAGCAATCAGTGATATTACTAACAGAGCACATGTGATTCCGATAGAAGTAAGGGTCGCTCCCATAAAATCCGATGTGGGTGCCGTGATGGCCATGCCCCATCCGTCTGTGCCGGCGATTGGAGAGTAGGCGGCCAGCTTCTGCACACCGTTAATTTCATATTTGTCAAAGCCGCTTTCGCCCTTTCTTATTTTTCCATGTATGGCAGCCAGCCTGGCCAGTGATGAATCGGATTTCGCTTCCTCTTCTATGTTTTGTGTCATGATTGTGCTGGCGGTGTTGTCCGCAATGGTATAACCATCTGAATTGATGGCATAAGCTGCACTATTATCGCTGATGTGCACTTGTGAAACGATATCATTTAAAAATGTACTCTGCGGAACAAAGAACACCACGCCTGCGATTGTTGTATTAGGCCGTCCGTCCTTCCATAAGGGAGCAGCCACAATAATAGACAATTCTCCGTTGACTTTGCTGACCAAAGGATCGGATATATTGGCCTGGCCGGCCATGGCTTTATGGAAATAATCCCGGTCAGAATAGTCCTTGCCGTCAAGGGCGCTGATTCCATCCGGCCCTATGATGTTCCCTCTCTGGAAACCGTACTGTTTTACCTTGTCATCAATCAGAAGCTGCTTATTCCCAGGGCTCTGCTGGGGATCCGTCAGCCGCGCAATGGTTCCTGTGTCGATAGCCACGTTAAGATAGGATGTAAGTTCATTTGCAACCTTGTCGGACGCGATTTTGACGGTTTCCCTGAGCGTCTGCTCCAACAGCTGATTGGTACTGCTGTAATTCAGACAGATGCCTGCACCCCCTAAAATGCTCAGGCATATGACAACAGTCAGTGACATGCATAATAAAATTTTTCCTTTTATACTTTTCATCTTCCTTTTACCCCTCTTTTGTGCTGATGGATTTAATATACATACTATCTTATATATTCGACACTTTTTTGGAAAAAAGAAGAGGATCTATGCAGATTTAAGGTTATATATTCGTATATTTTTTAATATATTACCGGTTTTTCAAGTTAAAAAGGCTCTAAGGAAATTCAGGAAAGCCAATGCCGGGCCGGATTCCCTTATCCATAACCTTGCTCCTGAGCGGATCGAATGCAGGGGGAGAACAGCGGACACGGCGCTGTCTTTCCATGGAAACAGATTGAGTCCTTTCCCAAGAGATTGAAATCCTGGCCAATCTGATCAGCATCATAAAGCTGCAAAGTCGTATAAATAAAAGTAGAATGAATCAATGAAACAGTTTCAACAGATAAAATAGCGCGGCTAAGATGGCAAAGGCATAAAGAAATGCCCCGGAGATGGAAAATGTAATATCTCCGGGGCATTTTCTTTATGTGTAACAGTGCATCCTGTCTCTTTACTGGCCCTTTTTGGCAGATTCCACCTCAGCCATTTTCATAGCCCTTACCTTAAGGGGCAGTCCGAACAGGGTAATGAAGCCGTCTGCGTCATGGTGGTCGTACAGGTCGCCTGTGGTGAAGGAAGCCAGGGACTCACTGTATAAGGAGTAAGGGGATGTGGTTCCGGCCTTGATGATATTGCCCTTGTACAGTTTGAATTTTACTTCGCCTGTCACATATTCCTGGGTGGACTCAACAAATGCCTGGACAGCCTCGCGCAGAGGTGTAAACCACTTGCCCTCATAAACAATCTGGGCCAGCTTATCAGCCATGGTCTTTTTCGTCTCCATGGTGGCACGGTCTAATACCAGCTCCTCTAACTGCTGATGGGCCTCCATGAGAATGGTTCCGCCCGGTGTCTCATACACGCCGCGGGACTTCATGCCAACCACACGGTTTTCCACGATGTCCACAATGCCGATGCCGTGTTTTCCGCCCAGCTCATTTAATTTGCGGATAATATCGGAAACCTTCATCGTCTGTCCGTTTACGCTGGTGGGAACACCTTTTTCAAAGGTCATGGTCACATACTCGCCCTCATCCGGTGCTTTTTCGGGAGTCACGCCAAGTACAAGCAGATGCTCGTAGTTGGGTTCCTGTGACGGATCTTCCAACTCCAGGCCCTCATGGCTGATATGCCATAAGTTTCTGTCACGGCTGTAGCTGCTGTCTGCGGAGAAGGGCAGGTCAATGCCGTGCTGCTTGCAGTATTCAATCTCGTCCTCGCGGGACTGCATGGTCCATACATCGGTCATGCGCCAGGGAGCGATGATCTTGATATCCGGGGCCAGAGCCTTGATACCCAGCTCAAAACGAATCTGGTCATTGCCCTTGCCGGTAGCGCCGTGGCAGATGGCTGAGGCGCCTTCTTTACGTGCAATATCAACCAGTCTCTTGGCAATGGCAGGACGGGCCATGGAGGTGCCTAAGAGGTATTTGTTTTCATATACTGCATTGGCCTTTACGCAGGGCATGATGTAATTGTCGCAGAAATCATCCACTAAATCTTCGATATATAATTTGGAGGCACCGGATAATTTGGCTCTCTCGTCCAGTCCGTCTAATTCGCTGCCCTGACCGCAGTCAATGCAGCAGCAGATGACTTCATAACCAAAATGCTCCTTTAACCACGGAATGATTGCGGTGGTATCCAGTCCGCCGGAATAAGCTAAAACTACTTTTTCTTTCATATTGATATCCTCCTGAGATTGCTGTACTGATTGAACTTTCATAAATATACAACATTATGTGATAAAATGCAAGTGCTAAATAAAAATATTTAAAAGATGTTGCATATTATGCATTTATAATGTATAATTATGAAATCCAAACGGGAACCAGGAAACAGGGTTCACAGAAATGCTTCTTTTCATTTAAAGAAAAACTGACTATAATGAAGGCAGCAGCCAATATTTATAAATATAAGGAGATACGGATATGATTAAGGCAGGTATTATCGGTTCCACAGGATATGCGGGAGGAGAGCTGGCAAGGCTCCTGCTCCAGAGGGATGACATAGAGATTAAATGGTATGGTTCCAGAAGCTACATAGACCAGAAATATGCATCCATCTACCAGAACATGTTCCGAATCGTGGACGATGCGTGTATGGATGATAATATGAAGGAGCTGGCAGATCAGGTGGATGTGGTGTTCACCGCCACCCCTCAGGGACTGTGCGCCTCCCTGATGGACGAGGACGTATTATCTAAAGTAAAGGTCATTGATTTAAGCGCCGACTTCCGTATTAAGGATGTGTCGGTTTATGAGAAATGGTATAAGCTGACCCATGCATCCCCGCAGTTTATCGGTGAGGCCGTATACGGGCTGCCTGAAATCAACCGGGAAAAGGTGAAGAAGGCCAGGCTCATTGCCAATCCTGGATGTTTCCCCACCTGCTCCTTCCTGTCCACCTATCCTCTGGTAAAGGAAGGGCTCATCGACCCCAATACCCTTATCATTGATGCCAAGTCAGGCACATCCGGCGCAGGCAGGGGAAGCAAGGTGGACAGTCTGTACTGCGAGGTCAATGAGAACATTAAGGCTTACGGGGTGGCCTCCCACAGACATACGCCGGAGATAGAGGAGCAGCTGTCCTATGCAGCAGGAAAGCCGGTAACCATCAGCTTCACCCCCCACCTGGTACCCATGAACCGCGGAATCCTGGTGACAGCCTATGCATCCCTTACAAAGGAAGTATCCTGCGAGGAGGTAAAGGCTGTATACGATAAATATTATGGGGATGAATATTTTGTGCGCGTCCTGGAAAAGGATGTGGTGCCTCAGACCCGGTGGGTGGAGGGCAGCAATTTTGCAGACGTGAATTTCAAGATAGACACCAGGACCAACCGGGTGGTTATGATGGGAGCCATAGACAACATGGTCAAAGGAGCGGCAGGCCAGGCCATACAGAACATGAATTTGATGTTCGGCCTGCCGGAGAATACGGGACTTAAGCAGATTCCCATTTTCCCCTGATGGTTCAGGCTGTTGGTTTAAAGACATCTCTGAAAAGGATGAAAGAGGGAAAGAGAAAGGAAATATGAGATCATGGCAGGTACAATGGATATCCTTATCCGCGAAATGACAATAGCGGATTACGACCAGGTCTACGGCCTGTGGACAGAAATCAAGGGCTTTGGAATCAGAAGTATTGACGATTCACGGGAGGGCGTGGAGCGCTTTCTTGGGAGGAATCCCACTACCAGTGTGGTGGCTGTCCAGAACGGTCATATTATAGGAAATATCCTCTGCGGCCATGACGGCAGGACCGGTTGTTTTTATCATGTGTGCGTGGCGCCGGGATACAGGAAACACGGCATTGGATACCGCATGGTGCGCTTTGCCATGGAGGCCCTTCAGAAGGAAGGAGTCAGCAAAATCAGCCTGATTGCGTTTAAGGGTAATGAGGTGGGAAATGCGTTCTGGCAGGGAATCGGGTGGCAGGAACGGGAGGATGTGAATACATACGAATTCATACTGAATGAGGAAAACATCACCCGGTTTGTACGGTAAAATGAAAGGATGGTGCACCGTGATAAAGGCAGGTGCATCTTCATATGACATAAAGGTATGGAAATAAATGGAGGAATGAGTGATATGGATGAGACAGGCATGGGAATCAAAATCATAACCGGCGGCGTCACGGCTGCCAGGGGCTTTAAGGCTGCTTCAACAGCAGCCGGAATCAAATATAAGGACCGTCAGGACATGGCTATGATTTACAGCCAGGAGCCCTGCAGGTCGGCAGGAACCTTCACCACCAATATTGTGAAGGCAGCTCCTGTAAAATGGGATAAGAACCAGGTGACAAGCGGGGCGCCTGCCCGGGCAGTGGTTATAAACGCAGGCATTGCCAATGCCTGCACCGGAGAGGAAGGCATGGGGTACTGCGGACAGACAGCAGAGGCAGCGGCCCTGGCCCTGGGAATTTCTGCTGAAAGCGTCCTGGTGGCATCCACAGGCGTCATCGGCATGCAGCTGCCCATGGACAGGATTACGGCAGGGGTCAAGGCCATGGCTCCTTTGCTGGACGGAAGCCTTGAGAGCGGCACAGGCGCATCCAGGGCCATTATGACTACGGATACAAAGAACAAGGAGGTGGCTGTCCGGTTTGAGCTGGGAGGAACCACGGTGACCATGGGAGGCATGTGCAAGGGATCTGGTATGATTCATCCCAATATGTGCACCATGCTAAGCTTTGTGACTACGGATGCGGCCATCAGCAAAGAGCTGCTCCAGGAGGCACTCAGCCAGGATATACAGGATACATACAACATGATTTCCGTGGATGGGGACACATCCACCAATGACACGGTTCTCCTTCTGGCAAACGGTCTGGCCGGCAACAAAGAAATTACAGAGAAGAATGAGGATTACCATACCTTCTGCAGAGCCTTAAAGATTGTAAACGAAACATTAGCCAAGAAAATGGCAGGCGACGGCGAGGGCTGCACCGCTCTGTTTGAGGTAAAGGTAGTGGGGGCAGAGACTAAGGAACAGGCCAAGATTCTGGCAAAATCAGTAATCTGCTCCAGCCTTACCAAGGCAGCCATCTTCGGCCATGACGCCAACTGGGGCAGGATACTCTGCGCCATGGGTTATTCCGGGGCACAGTTTGATCCGGAAAAGGTGGACCTGTTTTTTGAGAGCGCGGCAGGAAAGATGCAGATTATTAAGGACGGCGTGGCCGTGGACTACAGCGAGGAGCAGGCTACCCGGATACTGTCAGAGCCGGAGGTGACGGCTGTGGCCGACATCAAGATGGGGGATGCAAAGGCCGCTGCGTGGGGCTGCGACCTGACCTTTGACTATGTTAAGATTAATGCGGATTACCGCTCATAACGAGCCGCTGCACTAAGCTCGAAAAAGACCTCGCCAAGTGCCAGTGACATGTATCGCACGTAAGCGCCTGAAGGACAGGCGCTAAGTGCTCACAAGGAGGAGTATGAAAATGAATTTGGAACCAATGCAGAAGGCGGCCGTGCTCATTGAGGCACTGCCTTATATCCAGCGTTTTAACAGGAAAATCGTGGTGGTAAAATACGGCGGAAGCGCCATGGTGGATGAGGAACTGAAGAAAAAGGTTATACAGGATGTGGTGCTTCTTAAGCTGGTAGGCTTTAAGCCCATCATTGTGCACGGAGGAGGGAAGGAGATCAGCCGCTGGGTAGGCAAGGTGGGAATGGAGGCCCAGTTTAAGAACGGACTCAGGGTTACAGACGAACCCACCATGGAGATTGCCGAGATGGTCCTTAATAAAGTCAATAAGAGCCTGGTCCAGCTGGTCAGTGAGCTGGGTATCAATGCGGTGGGAATCAGCGGCAAGGACGGCATGATGCTTAAATGCCGTAAGAAATACGCCGGCGGAGAGGACATCGGGTTTGTGGGAGATGTGGAGGAAGTGAATCCCAAAATCATATATGATTTGCTGGAAAAGGATTTTCTGCCCATCATCTGTCCCATAGGCTTTGATGAGGATTTCCTGAGCTATAACATCAATGCGGATGACGCGGCCTGTGCCATTGCAACGGCAGTGGAGGCGGAAAAGCTTGCTTTTCTCACGGATGTGGAGGGCGTGTATAAGGATTATGAGGATAAGTCCTCCCTTATCTCCGAGATGACGGTGGAGGAGGCCCAGAATTTTGTGGACAGCGGAATGCTGGGAGGCGGTATGCTTCCCAAGCTTCAAAACTGCATCAACGCCATAAAAAACGGCGTATCCAGGGTGCATATCCTGGACGGGCGTATTCCTCATTGCCTGCTGCTGGAAATCTTTACTGACAAGGGTATTGGAACCGCTATCTATAATTCCGAAGAAGACGAGAGGTATTATCATGGCTGATAAACAGTTGATGGAACGGGCAGAACAGGCCCTTTATAAGGTGTACAACCGGTTCCCTGTGGTGTTTGACCATGGGGAGGGAGTGAAGCTCTACGATACAGAGGGAAACGAGTATCTGGATTTCGGTGCTGGCATTGCGGTCATGGCGCTGGGATATGGGGATGAGGAGTATACAAAGGCCGTGGAGGAACAGCTTCACAAGCTGACCCATATCTCCAATCTGTTCTACAACCAGCCCTCCATTGAGGCCGGCGAGAAGCTGCTTCAGGTATCCCATATGGATAAGGTGTTTTTCACAAACAGCGGTACCGAGGCCATTGAGGGAGCTCTTAAGATTGCAAAGCGCTATCACTATAACAAACTTCATGAAACCATGGGAGACGGCTGCGACGGCTGCGAGGACGCGGAGCCGGACATGACCGGGGAAATCATTGCCATGAACCATTCCTTCCATGGAAGGAGCCTGGGCGCACTGGCCGTCACCGGCAATGCCCACTACCAGGAGCCCTTTAAGCCCCTTATACCGGGAATCCGCTTCGCTGATTTCAATGACCTGGACAGCGTGAAGAAGCTGATTAACAGTAAGACATGTGCGGTCATTATGGAGACCATCCAGGGAGAGGGAGGTATCTATCCTGCAACGGAAGAATTCATAAAAGGGGTCAGGGCCCTGTGCGATGAACATGACCTGCTCCTTATACTGGATGAAATCCAGTGCGGCATGGGCCGTTCCGGGGAAATGTTTGCCTGGCAGCATTACGGCGTGAAGCCGGACGTGATGACAGTGGCCAAGGCGCTGGGAAACGGGCTTCCCGTAGGCGCTTTCCTGGCATGGGGCAAAGCGGCCAGCGCCATGGTTCCGGGCGACCACGGCACCACCTATGGCGGCAATCCGCTGGTGACGGCGGGAGCCAGCGCAGTGCTTGATATTTTTGAGAAACGCCGTATCACGGAACATGTAAAGGATATTGGCGCCTATCTCTACGAGAAGCTGGAGGAGCTGTCAAAGGAACTGGATTGCATCAGGGCACACCGGGGAATGGGATTGATTCAGGGATTGGAGTTCTCTGTACCGGCAGGCCCCATTGTGTCAAAAGCGCTGCTGGAGCAGAAGCTGGTGTTAATCAGCGCCGGGACCAATATCATCCGTTTCGTTCCGCCTCTGGTGATTGAGAAGGCGGATGTGGATGAGATGATATGGCGTCTTAAGGCAGCGCTTGAATAATGGTAGAAGATGGACGGGCGCGTACCCGGGGCAGACAGCCCGTCAGGTATGCGCCCGTTAGTTATATAATGTGGATGCAAGCAAAATCAGATACCTTGTCAATCAGTTCCCTGGGATTACATTCCGCCCATAAGTCCGGCTCAGAAGCATTCCTTTTCATTATATGTGAAAAAGTGCAGGACAGGTGCATGGGGGAGAGATAGACATAATGATAGCGTTGCTCACCATCCAATACAATGATTCGACCAAAAATATCGAAATCCGAGACATGGTTTTTAGCACTGAATGGTTTGGTCCTTATGTTTTCCAAAAAGAACCGGATAGTCTCATAGCGGGGGTGTTCGTCCATATAATTGGCGCTGGCGCTTATTACATAGATTGCGTCATATAAATTCATATTAATGAACAATTCCTTGATTTCATTCAGACTAAGAGTCCAGCCCACCATTCCGGATTCCTGAACCAGGGAGTGGTAGGAACCATGATGTGGGACTGTTATGATGTGGGGAGGGGAATCAGGAATCCTTTCGAAAAAGTTGCGGATGCTGATTTGCACACAGGAATTCCTCTGGATGGCGCACATCATGGTTGCATCCATGTCACCTGTAAACAACATTGCATTATGTTCCTCTTTCATCCTGATTCCGTAAATGGTGCCTACGGAGTTGGGTTCCCTTAACCCTTCACTGCCTGCATAGGGGGTCCAGCAGCACATCTGGACGGAGTCTTCTAAGATATCGGGCAAGGGTATTTCAAGCATTCTATCCTCACGGCCCGCCTGCAGCACATCCTGTATGAACACAACATTCTTTCCATCCATCTGCATTTGCTGCGCCATGAGAAACAATTCCCGGTCCTCTGGTCCCCAGGCATCATCAGAGGGGGGACATGGGATATATATGGCGTAAGCCGCTTCTACGAATGTTCTTAGCTGATTGGTAAGAAAATTGAAGTGATCAATATGATGGTGGGTCACGAATACATAGACCGGGACATCCGCTTCGAGGGCTTGTTTCAATTGCACCGACACAGTGCTAATGCTGTTCTGTATCATATCATAGAATAATAGTTCCTCGGGCGGCTCGGGAACCATGGGTCTGGTTCCGGCATCTATCAGCATCATGCATACGGTCTGGTTGTCCTTGCGTATGTCCAGCAGATTCATGGAGCCATGTCCCACATAAAAATAACGGCATGTAATACTGGTCCTTGACATAAATATAATCCTCCTCGTTTTTTATTGTTATCAGCCTACGCTATTTATCCGGTGAATCAAACATATG
>OGZX01002098.1_pt1 | contig 17116 bp, 13 predicted proteins | sample 1576881 | NCBI WGS metagenome assembly OGZX01 (sample SAMEA3541542, study PRJEB24748) | human gut metagenome | biome: human gut; feature: human-associated habitat; material: faeces | place: China | collected 2012
TACCAGCGCCTTCTCAAGGATCTCTTTTGCCTCGCTCCAGTGCTCTTTTGCGATTTCCGCTTTTCCGAGCTCCAGGAGAGAGGTCGTATACTGGGTCGTAACCTTTCCTTCTCCGCCTTCCCACGGATGGAACCGGTGCGCCATGATAAAGTCATATGCCTCTTTATAATGGCCGGAGAGATTTAAGAGCGTGACATATTCGATCATCAGATCATCCCGCTGCATAAAGATCTCTTTTGCCTTTTCATAGCGGGAAAGTCGCTCAGCGACCGGCATTTCCAGTTTCCGGTACAGCTGGTCAAGCTCCAGGAAGATTCTCGCATCGTTCGGTGCAAGTTCTGCTGCCTTTTCCAACGCTGCCTTTGCCTTTTCCGGATCTTTTCTCTTGTTGTAATATGCCAAGGAGAGATTTCTCCATGTGATCGCAAATCCCGGCTTCTTCTCCGCCGCAGTCTCCCAGCAGCTGATCGCCTGATCGTACTGCAGCTTGTCATACCAGAGGTTTCCAAGGTAATAGAATGCATTTGCCCCGTCCGGATCTTGTTTCTGCGCATCGATCAGAACAAGGATGTCCTCCAGCTTATTCGGGAAGCAGTAATCCGTACTGCAGTTTTCTGCCTCTTTGAGCACTTTCAGGATCTCCGCATGGGAAGCTCCCATCTTTCCGAGATCATATGCTTCATAGTACTTTAACATCGGCCAGCTCTCACTGCATTCGCGGAGTGTATCAACCGCCTTATCGTATGCCCCGTACTCCGCAAAGTCTCTCGCCGCCATCAGATACGTCTCATGGAAGTTTCTGGAGAGCTTATTGACCTTCGCGCGGATCTCTTCTACATGGTCCGGATCCAGATATGCTGATTCCAGCATGGAGACATAATCAAACGGGTCAATCGCAAGGTTCTCGCTGACTGCCGCTTTCGCTTCTTCCGTTCTTCCGAGTCTGCCGAGAAGGTATGCCCGGAGTCCTCTCGCCTTGATATTGTGCGTATTCTTCACAAGGCCTTTTTCCGCGAGTTCCAGTGCACTCTCAAAGTTTCCTCTCATCGCCTCGATGCACGCCAGATAATAGAAGCTCATCTCCTGCTGCTCATTGGACCAGGTCGCCTTATAGAATGCATCAAACGCTTCGTCATAGCGTTCCTGATAAAACAGGGATAATCCAAGGTTGTAGTACGGCTCGGAATCATACGGGTTCGGATTTTTCCAGGTCGCACGTTTGATCGCTGTCCGGAAATGTGCCTCAGCAGCCTGAAAACAGCCTCTTCTCATCAGGAGCGAACCGTATGCATTGTTGATCCGGATATCGCCTGGGTCGCGTTTCAGACCTTCCAGATAGTATGGATCCGGGCGGTATGTCGCATGGCGGTACTGCTCAATGTGAAGTCCTGTCAGGAACAGCTCTTCGTTTGACATGATCTCCTCCGGATCTTTCGCTGCCTCCGCCGGATCCGGAACCTTCGGGATCTCTTTTTTCGCCGGTGTGTAGGAGATCATCTCTCTCGTTCCGTCGAGAACGCGGACCGTAAGTTTTGTCTCGTCCTCAACAACCTGATCCAGATGCGTCTCAAACGGAGCGACCGGAGAGATCATCCTCTTTTCGTCCAGAAGGACCTGTCCCTCGTATGTAAGGATGACTCGGGCATCCGGATATTCCTGCGTTGTGTATGCGGCAACCCGGATCTCGCTCTCATCCGCATCAAGTCCTACCATCGCCTCGATGCTGGCATTCTTTACGGCTCCGACCGTCTTATAAGGCATGAAATACTGGGTAAACCGCTTTTCCTCCATCGGTTTTAACCAGGTGAAATCCGGCTGGTTATCCGTATAGACGCCGGTCATCAGCTCGACATACGGGCCATCCTCATCTGTCAGGTTGCGGTCCCAGGCCTTTCCGAAATCGCCGCATCCCCAGGTCCACTGCTTCTTTCCGGGGGAAATATGATGGTCGGCAACATGAAGGATTCCTGCCTGTTTCTGGTAATCGTATCCGCCAACAAAGTTAAAGTCACTCTTTTCCGCCATATAGGAGGTCGGAACCGGAATGTTTTTATAACGGGAAATATCAACGCCTTCACTGTAGTCATGTTTGTAATAGATCCCTGTTGCGATCGGGAATCTTGAAACGTCACGTTTTCCATGATCCATCACAGCATGGACATCCGGTGGGAAGATCGACTGTGTGTGATCGTTGACCGGGACAGCCGGGTTTGCCCACCAGAGGAAGGTCTGCGGTGTGGAAGTCCGGTTATAGAGCTGGCCTTTGATCTCGATATAGGCTTTTCCCGGATAGAGCGTAAAGCTTGCCTCGCCTTTTGTTCCGTACATCTGATCGACATCGCTGACACGGCATGTCTTTGATCCGTCCGGATTCTCGATCAGAAGATAGTCGACCGGTGAGAAGGTCGTCGGGCGGTGGTGCTGCGGCCAGTTGAACTCGATTCCTCCGCTGATCCACGGACCGCAGAGGCCGACAAGAGCCGGTTTGATCACATGGTTGTAATAGACAAAGTCATAATGATTCGTCTTGTCGTACGCTCTCTGGATCCTGCCTCCGAGCTCCGGAAGGATCATGACTTTCAGATACTCATTTTCCAGCCAGACGGCATGGTACGTCTTATCCTCTTTCTCATCATAAATCTTTTCGATCGTCGGGTACGGATAGATCCGGCCGGAACTTCCCTGATAAACACGGCTCTCCAAAAACATCGGGTTTTTATCCGCTGCTCCGATCCCATAAGTAGGAATGACCACATTTTCTTCCCATATCTTCACTCCACTCATAATTCTGACCTCCTGCTGTTTTCTATTCTCGTTCCTGTATTGTACGGAATTTTCAGTTCAGAAAATTCATCTCCCTGAACGGCAACCACATCTCCCTGCCTTCGTTTCAGGAACTCTCTTATTTTTCGTTCTTGCTTATACTATACTGTAATTACTCCTGTTTTTCATTACCTTCAGTTGCCATGTAATTTCAAAAAATTGCTCTCATCATTCTTGACCTTTTTCCCGTTTCTCTTTATAATCGAAACCAGTACTGCGCATCCCGGCTCTTTCGTTCCGGAAGTCATCTTCCGCACCATGCGCACATCGTAACCAGCCGTCAGATCCTGCCGGATCCGTCTTTGAAAGGAAGGTGGAAACACTCCATGATCTCTACCGAAAAAGGGATTCTCCCCGGTTCCGACTATTATGTCTATACCCCAAGTGCCCAGGCGCAGTCCTTATTTTTTTATCCGCTGATCATCGGAAATTTTTCCTACAGCGATGATTACAGTCTCCGCCGCACTGCGTTCGACAATTTTCTTCTCATGTACATCAAGCGCGGGGAATGCATCATTGAGCTGAATGATCAGGTATTCCGGGCACTTCCCGGCCAGATCGTATTTCTCGATTGTTATCGTCCCCATGCCTACAGAAGCTCGACGCCCTGGGAATGTGAATGGATCCACTTTGACGGTCCTATGGCGCGTGCATTTTATCAGGCGATCATGAGCAGTTCCGCTCCGGTCATCAGTCTGAAAGACACCTACCGGTTTGAGCGGTATCTCCATAAGATCTATCTCCGTTTCCGGGAACATCTCCCGTTAAAGGAGGCATTGTTTAACAATTACATTGTCAACATGCTGACCGAACTTTTTGTCAGCCGCGACCACGAACACCCGGAGGCTGTCTCTGGCGGCATCATCGAGGACACGATCACCTACATCAACAATCATCTGACGGAGATCCTGTCCTTAAACGATCTCGCTTCCCAGGCTTCTTTAAGTCCTTTTTATTTCAGTCGTCTTTTCAAAAAAGAGACTGGATTCTCGCCGCATGAATACGTGATCCTGACACGGGTAAACAATGCAAAATATCTTCTGAATTTTTCGGAGATCCCCATCAAGGACGTCTGCTTCCAGACCGGTTTCAGCAGTGAGAGCAGCTTCTGTACCACCTTTAAAAAGGTGACCGGACAGACGCCGACCGAATACCGTCTCGCCTGTATCCAGAATCGAACCTGATCGGATCATATCATGCGAAAAGGGCTGTTCTCCACCGAAGAAGGCCGCCAGGATGCACTTTTTATGAGAGGATTTACAAAAACAGGACTCGGTCTCTTTTTATTCTGCCGCTTTTCCCATTACTTCTTTGTAGTTTTCCGGTGTTACGACAACTGCATCGACTGCTGTCTCCTGCGGAACGTCCTTGCCAGCGATCACATCATACAGAACCTCAACAGAACCGGTTCCTACGGAGTCAGATGAGAAGTATGTTGCTGCCTTCATGCAGGTACCGTCAGCGCCTTTGTTGTTCCACTCGTCTTTTGCCATGTAAGCACCAAGACCTACTACGCATGCATCTGCATCAAGACCTGCACTCTCAAGTGCACGGACAGCACCGATCGTACCTTCCTCGTTTGCACCTGTTACCATCCATTTCTTGATCTCCGGATGTGCTGTGATAACGGATGTCGCCGCTGTGTTTCCTTTATCGGTCGTTCCGTCATAGTCTGCTTTAAAGATTCTTTCTGCCGGGAAGTCCGGGCAGCCTGCTGTGAAGTTATCATACTCACCTTCTGCACGCGGTACGCAGGAAGAAACGGTATCCATTGTCAGGATCAGAAGACCGCTTGTCTCATCTTCTACAAGACCGTTGTCTTTTGCATATGCTGCAAGCCAGTCGCCGTTTGCCTGTCCGATGACGTAAGCATTGATTCCTACCCACGGAGCGATCTTTTCACCGGCGTCGTTCTGAAGTGCATCATCGGCTGCAACGATCGGGATGCCTGCTTCTTTACACTTGTCAACGGCAGCCTGGGACATTGTCTGGTCCGGGATACAGGTTACGATTCCCTTTGCCTGGTTTGCGATCGCGTTATCGATTGCTTTCAGGTATTCTTCCGGGCTCATCTTTGCATCTACGAAAATGAATTCATCTCCATTTTCCTCTACTTTCTTCTGTGCTGCTGCGCCCTCATCAATGAACCAGGTCTGGTCGCCGGCTTTGTAAATACCGTAAACAACACCTTTTTCTGATGATCCTGCATCTGCTGCCGCCGTGTCAGCTGCTGCTGCGGTGGTATCAGCTGCTGCCGCTGCTGTTGTTGCGGATGTGTCGGAGCTGCTGCATCCGGCAAGTGCCGTTGCTGTCAATAATGCGGCTGCTGCAAACGCTGCTGTTCTTTTCATCTTTTTCATAATAAAACCCTCCATTTATAAAATTTATTTTGTTTACATCATTGATACAATGATGTTGGGATCAAAAATCCGCTTGCACCGGATTTCCGGCCTTTGGTCCCTGGTATCTACAGGTTCTTCATGGAAGCTGCAAGCAGGTCTTTCTCTCGCTTCTGTTTTCTGATGTAGTCAGTTGTCAGAGCGAAAAGAAGAAGTCCGCCTTTTGCGACATACTGCCAGAAGCTTGGAACGTTTACCATCGTAAGTCCTGTGTTGAAGGACTGGATCAGGATGATACCGAGGATCGTGCCGCCCATGTTGCCGACACCGCCGACGAAGGATACACCGCCGAGGATAACAGCTGTGATCGCATCAAACTCGAGGTTGACGTTTGCGGCCGGCTGTCCGGAGTTCATACGTGCCGCGAAGATGATGCCGCCGATCGAGCAGAGGATACCCATCATCACATAACAGGTTGTGATGATCTTTTTCGGATTTAAGCCTGCAAGTCTTGCTGCATCCATGCTGCCGCCGATCGCATATACGCTGCGTCCGAATTTCGTCTTTGCAAGGATGATACCGAATACGACGATGCAGATGATCATGATCCATACAGAGACCGGAATGTTTAAGATCCTTGCTTTTCCGAGAAGAAGGAATGTCTTATTGCTGATGGATACCGGTTTTCCTCCGCAGATGATGTAGGCAAATCCACGGATGATGGACTGTGTTACGAGTGTTGCGATGAATGCCTCCAGATGGATCTTGTTGACCATGAATGCATTGAAGAAGCCTACGGCTGCTCCGCAGACGATCGTAACGATCACAGCTGCCGCGAACGGCATTCCCTTTGATACGAGAAGTGCTGCTACAACTCCCGAAAACGCTGCAAGTGAACCAGGAGACAGGTCGTTCTGACCGGCAATGATCAGATATGTATGTCCGACTGCGACCATTCCGACGAGGGATGCCGCGATCAGGATGTTGATCATGTTTGTGACGGACAGGAAGTTTTTATTCAGGCAGGTAAACAATGCAAATACTACAATGATCGCTGCGATCAGAACAAGCTTGTCGCCGTCAATATGGATCCTACTTTTTTTCTTTGTACTCATGCTTCTTTTACCTCCCCGATCATTCCCATGCTGAGAAGTGTACTCTCAGTTGCATCTTCTGCTGAAACCTCACCAACGATCCGTCTTGCACGCATGACGATGATCCGGTCGGATAATCCCATGACTTCCGGCAGTTCGGAAGAGATCAGGATCACGCCGAGTCCCTGTTTTGCGAACTGGCAGATCATCTGGTAAAACTCGGACTTTGCGCCGACATCGATTCCTTTTGTCGGTTCATCCAGGATCAGGACCTTCGGATTCGTGCTGATCCAGCGTGCAACGATGCATTTCTGCTGGTTTCCTCCTGACAGCTCCACGATCTTTTTCTTTGCGGAAGGCGTCTTGATCTTGAAATTATTAATGCCGTCTTCTGCGATCTTTTCTTCCTTCTTTGCATCTACAAAGCCGAGACTGTTGGAGTTTTTGTCCAGCATGGAAATATTGATGTTATCACTGATATCAAGGTTTGAAAGAATTCCCTGAAGTTTTCTGTCCTCCGGTACGAGAACGATCCCGTGTTCCATCGCTTCATGCGGAGATCGGTTCTGGACCTTCTTTCCCTCGAGAATGATCTCTCCGCTGCGGATCGGATCCGCGCCGATGATCGCTCTCATGAGTTCTGTCCGTCCTGCACCGACAAGTCCGGAAAATCCAAGCACTTCACCTTTTCTGAGGACGAAGGAATTCTCTTTCACATAGTCGGAAGAAACATTTTTTACTTCCAGGAGAACCTCTCCGATCTCTTTGTTCCTGTCGAGATTTTTGTAGATATCTCCGAGATCACGTCCGACCATCATCCGGATCATCTCCGATTCCGGGACCTCACCGGTCTTTACTGTCGTCACATAATGACCATCCTTGAAGATCGCCACTTTGTCGGTGATCCTCTGGATCTCATCCATTCGGTGAGATACATAGATGATGATCTTGCCTTCCGCTTTCAGCTTTTCGATGATCTTAAACAGAGCATCGATCTCTGAATCGGAAAGGGATGCTGTCGGCTCATCAAAGCAGATTACCTTCAGATTCTCTCTCGAATATGCCTTCATGATCTCGACCATCTGCTGGTAAGCGATACTCAGATCTTTGACTTTTGTCGACGGGTGGATCGGAAGACCAAAATCTTCAATGATCTTTGATGCCATCTGGTTTGCTTTCTGGGTATCGATGAATCCAAAACGGTTGACCGGCATTCTTCCGAGATAAATATTCTCTGCGACCGAAAGCTCCAGAAGAATCTGACGTTCCTGATAGATAACAGAGATTCCTTCTTCGATCGCCTGATGCGGGGACTGGAAATGTTTTTCCACACCGTCCAGCAGATATTTTCCGCTTGTCGGCTGATAATCTCCATTCAGCACTTTCAGAAGTGTGGATTTCCCCGCTCCGTTCTCTCCAAGGAATGCCAGAACCTCGCCTGCATATGCCTTAAACGAAATATTATCCAGTGCTTTTACACCAGGGAAATATTTACAGATGTTCTGAAATTCCAACATACTGCTCATATTGCGTTCCTCCCTTTTTCACTGTCATTTTGAGTCTTTTCTTTTTTCGTACTGTATTGGCAGTCACTTCAGAAGATAATTTCTATTGTGCCTTTCGCTTTATTTACTTTATATTATACCTTTTTTCCAATAATCATCATTATCATCGCTTGCTGTATTGTTTTTAAATCTTGCTCTCATCGTTTTTTTATGTTCTCTTTTTTGTACAAATATTTTAAACTGGAATCAGAAAGGAGATGGCGTATCATGCAGTTAAGTGATAAATTTTTCACATTTGATACCGGAGAAAAATCGCATTTTTTCGACATAATAACCAGTTCAGGACTCTCGCTCTCCCTGTTTTCGATTGGAGCGTCCATTCAAAAAATTGCTTTTAAAGGCAAGAAATGGTCCGACCATCCGGAAACAGACGGGAATGAACTTCCGATCACATTGAGTTCCGGCAATCCTGATTTTTACCGCATCTGTCCGTGTTATGCAGGAGCAACGCTTGCCCCGAATGCCGGAAGGATCTCCGGCTCCTCCATCCTTCTCGGAGGAGAAACGATCCCTCTGACCCCAAACGAAGGTGCGAACCAGCTGCATGGCGGTCCGCATAATCTCTCCGCTCAGAACTGGAACACAGAATTCGTCCGCCAGGATTATGATTCTGTCTCGATCGGATTTTCAGCATTTCTCGCCGACGGCATCGACGGATATCCGGGAAATCGCGCGTTTCATGCGGAATATACGCTCGATGACAGCAACTGGCTGACCATCCGGTACCGGGCATCGACGGACCGGCCGACTTATATCAATATGTCGAATCATACCTACTGGAATCTTTCCGGTGATTTCTCATCTTCCGCGCTTGATGAGACACTCACCGTTTTCGCAAACAATGTCTGCCTGAATAACGAGGAACATATTCCCGTCGAAATCATCCCTATTGCAAGGACGATATTCGATTTTTCCAGCCCGGCTTCTCTTAAAAGCCGGCTGGATTTTCTGCCGCGCGAAGAAAAACTCCGCTCCCGCTGCCGCAGGCAGATTTCCATCGCGCGCGGTTACAACCATGCATTTATCCTGAGCCGTGACCAGACCTCCCGCAGTTTCCGGTCGCTTCCACAGCCTGTAAAAAAAGCATGTATCCTGAGCGATCCTGTTTCCGGACACTCCATCACGCTTTACACGGATGCCCCGGCACTCGTCGTCTATTCCGGCGGATTTCTCGATGATTCCATCGGATTCCCGGACGGCACGCACTCCTGCCCGTCATGCGCCATCGCGCTCGAAGCCCAGGATGTTCCGGATTCCCCACATGTTCTGCCGGAACATTTTTCCATCACAACGCCGGAACATCCGTTTGAGCGGACGATCCGGATCCAGATCCGGTAAATGTCGCAGTAACACTTACAGTTCTGCCGCTGGCAGCTTCTTTCGAATTCCTTGAAATACAAAAAGGGACCTGGCCATCATCTGATATGCCAAATCCCTTTTTCCGTTTATTTGTAACTATTCAGTGCCTTCTCACACCTGCAGGAATCTCCCCACTGAGCTTTCCTTCGGATGCATAGTTTCTGTTATATTGTCACCACCGGATCCAGATCTTCCCGCTGTATTTCCAGTTTCCATACAGCAGCCGTCCAAACAGAGCCAATGCTGTGAGCTCAAAAAAGCGGATCGTCAGGCGGTCGGAACCTGCAAATGTCGTAAGCAGAGTCAGGAATGCAACCAGTGCAAGATACAGGAGATTCATTCCTTGAAAACGGACAAACTGTTCTTTTTCCCGGATCCGCTCATCATTCCGGATCCGCTCATAAGAACGTCCTTTTCCTTTTAAAATGCGCATTCCGAGTACCGCCCATTCGATCGTTAAAATACATAGTACATATTTCGCCAGCATAGACATTCTTCCTTTCCATGAAAGTTCTCTGCAATTTTCTCTTCTATCCGTCCCATGAGTCTGCATGTTTTCTATGGTCTTATTGTATCACATGCCAACGCAGCTGTCACTGTCTCCTTCTGCCTCTCTCCTGCTGTGTACAGTTGTGGCAGCAGATTTTGCCGATTCGGAATGCGAAGCATCGGCAAAATCAGGTGTTGTCCCTGATCGTTTGTCCTATTTCGATTGATAGAGCACTACATTTTTATTTTTTAACGTCTGTTTCACGTCGATGACTCTCTGGTTCGCGCTGCCTTTCCAGTGCAGGGTCACATCTTTTTCTGCTTCCACGAACGGTCCGTCCACCAGGACATCCACGTTTTTCAGAAACGGAAGATCCCAGATGTCTTCCCACAGAAATCCTGTATACAGCCAGATCGTCTTTTCCGGGAACTTTTCGTGGATTTCTTCGATCAGATTTCCCACTTCTTTCCGGTTCTGCCAGTGAAGCGGATCACCGCCGGAGAATGTCACGCCGGAGATCCAGGATGGCGCCAGCGCCTCGAAAAGTTCCTGCTTTGCCTCCTCGTCAAACGGGAGTCCGCCTTTCACATCCCATGTCACCGGGTTCTGGCAGCCCGGACAGGCATGGCTGCAGCCAGCAAGCCATAAGACGGTGCGCAGGCCGTCGCCGTTTAACATGTCCTCTTTTGTAATGTTGTGGTAGCGCATGAGATCACCTCTTTTTTATTTTATATTTTCGCGCAGTGCACATCACATCGAACGTCTCTCCGCGATCTCGGCCATCTTCGCATCATTCAGCCTCGTATCGCCCTTGACGCGGGAATAGCTCAGATATCCGTTCATACGGTCGATCTTTGTCAGGTTTTTGCTGCCGCAGACCGGACACACATCCATATTTAACTCCTCGTGTCCGCAGTCATCGCAGTAGGACAGCGACAGGTTCACGCCCTCATAGAATCCCATCTTCATCGCGCGGCGCACAAGGGAGCGGATCGCTTCTTTATTGTAGTCGATCGGATATTTCACGTACTGGATCTTTCCGCCGTTGGAGAGTTCCCAGAACCGATATTCGAGGTTCTGCTTCTGGATCGGCGTGATATCTTCCGTCACATGGCAGTGGAAGCCATTGCTGACATACTCACGGTCGGAGACATTCTCCACGATCCCGTATTTTTTCCGGAACTGCTTGACCTGAAGTCCACAGAGGTTTTCCGCCGGTGTCGCGTAGATCGCATAGAGGTTTCCGTCCTCGTGTTTAAACTGCTCCACCTTCTCATTGATGTGCTTTAAGACCTCGATCGCAAACGCCCCGTCTTCCACCAAGGATTTTCCGTTGTACAGTCTCTGCAGCTCATTGAACGCTGTGATCCCGAAAGATGCCGTCGCCGTCTTAAGGAGTGGTTTGATCTTATCGTGAAGTCCTAAATGACCTCCGTAGAATCCGCCCTCACAGTACGCCAACGGGTTTGTGGACGCGCGCATCTCTCCAAGGTACGCGTAAGTCCGGATATGGATCTTCCGGATCAGCTCCAGATAATAATCCAGGACCTCGTAGAAATCCTTGCTCTCCTGTCGTGCCTTTGCAAGGATCATCGGAAGATGCAGGCTCACAACACCGATGTTGAAGCGGCCGACAAACACCGGAACATCCTTCTCATCAGCCGGTTCCATGCCGCCCCGCTCATACCACGGAGAAAGGAACGCGCGACAGCCCATCGGGCTGATGATCTTCCCGTATTTCTTGTACATGCCGGCGATATAACCTTCACCGGTCAGGGAGAGCCAGTCCGGATACATCGTCCTGGAAGAGCACTCGATCCCGGCCTCAAAAACGTCCTCAAGCTCTTTTCCCGGTCCGTGAAGGTTCTCATCATATAAGAACACAAGCTTCGGGAACAGGACCGGCTTCTTGTGGCCTTCTTTTCCCTGACCTTTCTTTCTCACATTGAGCATCGTGATCGTCGCCATCTTTGCGAACCGGCTTGTTCCGGTTCCTGCCGTCATCGTGATAAACGGATAGTCACCGCGGCTGGAGGAAACGGAGTTGAACTTGTACTCCCAGCCCTGGAAGCCCTGTTCCATCTCTCTCTGAACGTCGTTCCAGGCTATCTCCTTCGCTTTCTCCTCGTCGAGACCGAGGTCGATATATTTTTCGATATACTTTCCGTAGGATTTCTCGGCATACGGCGCCAGGATGTTCTCCACGCTCGGAACCGTAAAACCGCCGTACTGCTGGCTCGCCGCACTTAAAACGATATCGCCGATAACGTCAAATGCGACATCCAGGGTCTTCGGCTCATTGTACCAGATATTTCCCATCTCGAAACCGCCGCTCAAGACCTCATTGACGTCAAACAGGCAGCAGTTCATCGTATCGCGTCGCGCTGACATATCGTGGATATAGATATATCCGTCCCGGCATGCCTGAAGCTCCTCGACGGTCATAAAGAACTTCTGGTATAAAGATTTATTCAACTCATTGAAGATCAGGCTGCGCTTCGTGGAGACGAGAGCACTGTCCGTATTGCTGTTCTCCTTGTCGCCGATGTACATGATGGACTGGCTCTTTTTGTAGACTTCATCGAGCATCTGGACGAAATCCTGCTTATAGTTGCGGTAATCGCGGTAGCTCTTCGCGACCACCGGGTTGACGCGCTCCAAAGCGCCCTCGACGATGTTGTGCATCTGGGCGATCGGGACTTCCGCCTCATCCAGGTCCTCCGCTTTTTCTTCCACAAATTCACAGATAAACTTACTCTCGGCCTTTGAGAAGTTGATCATCGCGCGGTTTGCAGACTTATTCACCGCCGCCAGGACTTTCTGGACGTTAAACTCCTCTTTCGTCCCGTCTTTTTTGACTACTTTGATCTCACTGCATTTCATGATATGGAATCCTCCCCGTAAGCCTCGTTGTTTTCTATCTCTTTCTCGTTCTCATTCTCATCTGTATCTTCTTCCGGATCTTCGTCATCATCCAGCAGATGACCTTCCTCATCGATCCTCAGGTTCAGCTCTTCCTCAACCTCACTCCGGATCTCTTCTCTTTGCTCCACATTCATCTCCGGGAGCTGTTCCGTGGATCCGACGCCGAAACGGCGCAGGAATTCCTCGGTCGTCGCAAAAAGTGCCGGGCGGCCCGGAGCATCCAGGCGGCCCGCCTCATAGACGAGATCGTATTCCACAAGCCGGTTGACCGCATGATCCGATTTTACCCCACGGATCTTCTCGATATCGGCCTTGGTGACCGGCTGCTTGTAGGCGATGATCGCCAACGTCTCCATCACCACATCCGACAGGATCTGCTTTTTCGGCGTTGCCGCGACACGGATCAGATTTTCATAATAATCCACACGGCTGCACATCTGGTAGCTGTCATCCAGCCGCACGATCTGCATGCCAGCTTTTCTCTTGTCATATTTTTCCTTCAGGCGATCCACGGCCTGGATGGCCGTCTCCTCATCCGATTCCAATGCCGCCGCAAGCTGGCGGATCTCCACAGACTGCCCCATGGTAAACAGCACGGACTCCACAACGGACTCCTGTGTTTTCAGGTTTTCCACTCTCATTCAAATTCCTCCACGATCGTATCATCCCATGTTTTCCTGCGCTCAGCGCATTCGCCCGCCTGTCACCGTTTACACTCGTATATCCCGGCAGCAGACTTTTCCGCAGTCCTACTGAACAGTCGTGACGACGATTTCATTGTCATCTTGTTCCCCGCCTTCCGGCTCCAGAGATTCTATGTACATGTCGTCAAACAGATGTTCCTGCGTCAGATGGATCTTTCCCACCTTCATGAGCTCCAACAGTGCAAGGAACGTCACGACGACCTCCGTCTTATCTCTCTGTTTTTCCAGCATCTGGTGGAAACTGAACTTCCGGTGTTTTCTCGCATAGCCGAGAACCGAGGTGATCTTCTCCTCCAGGCTCACCGGCTCCTTTTTGATCGTTCCGAACGTGCTGCGGACCGGATCAATCTTGTCCTGCTGCCGCTTCATGACCGCCTCAAAGATCTTCTGAAGCTTTGTGAGCGTCACACCGTCCAGGAGTTTATCGAGATCCACCGGCTCCTCGTATTCCTTCACCTCCGGCGGGATCGTCGGATCTTTGTAGAACACACGGTCCGCCCCGGTCTCCAGATCCTTCAGCTCCTCCGACATCAGCCGGAATTTCTTATATTCCAGGAGGCGCATCACAAGTTCCGCTCTCGGATCTTCCTCCTCGCCTTCCTCATTTATTTCTTTCGGCAGCAGCATCCGCGCCTTGATATCGAGAAGTGTCGCTGCCATCACCAGGAACTCGCTGACCACATCCAGGTCTTCCTCATCCATCTTCCGAACGTACTCCATGTACTGGTCCGTGATCTCGGTGATCGGGATATCATAGATATTCACTTTGTTTTTTTCGATCAGATGAAGAAGAAGATCCAGCGGACCTTCAAACTTTTCCAGTTTGTACGATAATTCCATATACACCTCATGTTTTCAGATATCAGATGCCTTTGTGTTACTTTTCACGGGTTACAGTTCCCGTGTACTGCAGCGCCGCCTTTAAACAGGATTTCCCTGCCTTTGAACCGCAAAAAAGAATGTGCCATGGCACACTCTTTCCTTACGGTACATGGAAATCAGCTTTTTCGCTCCTTCCATCTTCCAAACCGCAGAGCCGTATCACAACCACCTGCGGTTTATCATTTAACCGGATATTGATCGAATGGGTTCCAAGTCCCCGTCCGACGATCATCCGGCTCCTCTCTCCCCATCTTCCGGGAAGTTCAAACTCACCCGCACAGCGCGGATAAAAAAACTGATACTGAGGGGTCATGACTCCGCCGAGGACCGGAAGCCGGATCGTGCCGCCGTGAAAATGTCCGGAGAGCGTAAGATCCGCTCCCCAGGCCGCATACTCCTCAAAAAACAGAGGAGAATGTGCGAGAAGAAGATTGAATCTTCCCGGATCCGGTTCTCCCAGGGCATCCTTCAAGAGGTTTTCCGGGATCTGTCCCGACCTTGGCAGGTAAGCGCTCTTCGGGAGATCGAGACCATAGATCCTGATCTCTCCGTCGAGATCCGCAGAACCGTTCGCGAGATAACGGATCCCGGCATTTTCCAGGGCAGCCTGGTAATTTTCATAGGCTGCACCGTAAATGTCAGACTTCCAGACCATCCGGCACTCATGGTTTCCATTTCCGCAGTATACCGGAAATTCTTTTGCAAGCTCCGTCAGAAGCTTTCTCGGAATCTCCACATCAGAATTTCCTTTTTTTGCAACCATCCCGTCCCCGCCGGATAAAACGACATCCGGCTTCACCTTCCGGACCGCATCCAGCAGCCGGCAGTTCTGATCACCGAACTCCTTATTGTGGAGGTCTGTCAGAAAGACGATCGTTTTTTCCGGACCGTGGATCTTTTCCGAGACGATCCGGTATTCTTCCGTAACAAGGCAGTCCCGCTCATACCGGGAACGCGCCAGGCAGCCGGCCCCAAAAGCGATGGCGCCGGCAGCCAGAAACACTGCGGTCTCCAAATCGGATTATTCCTCCTCAAATACGCGGATCCCGCGCTCAACAACGCCTGCAAATGCCTGCGCATAGCTCTTGTACTCCGGATGTTTCGCAATGATCTTGTCCATCACGTCTTTTATCTCGCCGCTGATGATAACGGTGCATCCTGCTGCCTTCTTGTTGGTGGAACGATTCTCGTACATATCCTGCATTACTTTTACTCTTTCTTTCATGATAAAGCACTCCTCTTATTCTTTATTATTTTCAGAAATCGCTGCCGTTTTCTCTTATGCGTGATATTCGCCGCTGCACACGACAGCGCATGTTTTTTACTGTACCCAGGCACCATCCGCGCCGACTTTATACTTGTTGTCGATCGTCGTATTTTTCACGATCTTGCCGTCTGCACCGAGATAGAACCACTTGCCGGAATCCTGTCTCCAGGCATTCTTCGCCATCGTCCCGTTGGACTCAAAATAGTACCAGTCAGTTCCGAACATCTTCCAGCCTGTCACCATCTTTCCATCCGGGTCGAAGCCAAAATCAGCGGCATCGATCGTATAGATCGTTCCGACAGCCTTTGTTCCATCAGCGAATTCATATCTCCAGCTTCCGTTGTCCTGAACCCACTTTCCTGCAGTCTCCTGCTTCGCAGTCGTTGTCGTTGTCGTGCTGTTTCCGGTCGTATTGCCTTTCTCTGTATTGACATACTGATATCCGTAGTCCAGCATTTTCTTTGTATCTGCATAGTGGGTGCTCTTGGATTTTAAGATCACTGCGACCATGCGGACACCGTCCTTCTCAACACAGGTCACAAGAGTGTTTCCTGCCTTGGAAGTATATCCCGTCTTTCCGCCGACGATTCCTGCATAGTATCTGGAATCATTCGGATAGAGCATCTTGTGGCCCGGAGTGATCGTTCTCGCGGCAGCAGCCTTTGTTGCCGGGAACTTGTAGCTCAGTGTGGAATCGATCTGGCAGAGCGTCTGATTCGCAAATGCGGCAGCTGCGATCTTTGCCATATCACGGCATGTCGTGTACTGCTGGTCAGAGTTTAAACCGTTTGGGTTCACAAAATGAGTGTTCGTGCAGCCAAGCTCCTTTGCTCTCGCGTTCATCAGATCTGCGAATGCGGAAATGCTGCCGGAGACATGCTCGGCAAGTCCGTTTGCAACCTCATTGGCGGATTTTAAGAGAAGTCCGTAGAGGCAGTCTTTTACAGATACCTGGTCTCCTTCCACAAGTCCGATCTTTACCGCACCGGACTCCAGGTTTGTGACAGCCGTCTTTGAAAATGTCACCTTGTCGTCCAGTTTCGATTTCTCCAGCACAAGGAGCGCTGTCATGAGCTTTGTGGTGCTGGCCGGGGCGAGTTTCTCATCGGCATTCTTCTCGAAGAGAACTCTTCCGTTCGTCACATCATAGAGGATTCCCGCCTCCGATGTGATCTCCGGCTTTGTGATGGCATCTGCAGCCGCTTTTGCCGCTGCGCTCACCTGGCTCTGGGTGTTTCCACTGTTTGTATTGTTTGATGTACTGTTCTCATATCCCGGACCGCCCTCGTTTCCAGCCTGTATCCCCGCTGTTGTCGTCTGAGTATTCTGGCTGGTCGTCTGTTTATCGCTGTCACGGATGATCGTAGCCGCCTGCACCGGCTGCGCCGCGAAGATCGCGCACGCAAGTGCAAACGGGATAATTCTGTTCATTTTTCTCATGTCTTTTTCCTCTTTTTCCGGTATATTTTCGCAAAGATGCCGCTGTTCACGCATTTTACCATGCGCAGACCTGCTGAAAAGTCACCTTTCCTCTCTCTATGCTAACATAGATCCACCGAAAAAACTTTGAATTTTTCTGTCGATTTTCTTATGTCATTGGCATTTCGTGTTATTTTTCACGGGTAGGAATTTTCTGAACTGAAAATTCCGTATGATACCGTTGTGGTC
>OGZX01002102.1_pt1 | contig 17092 bp, 15 predicted proteins | sample 1576881 | NCBI WGS metagenome assembly OGZX01 (sample SAMEA3541542, study PRJEB24748) | human gut metagenome | biome: human gut; feature: human-associated habitat; material: faeces | place: China | collected 2012
GCGCTTCCCCTTCTCTTAACTATCATTTATCACCTATCATCTATCACCTGAAAAATGAGATTCATCAACCTCATCGTTGTCCATTGTTCTGCCAGTCGGTGTGACCGCTGTTATACGGAAAATGATTTGACAACAGATCACCTGCGTCGGGGATTTTCCGGCGCAGGTTACCATTTTTATATCCGAAAGGATGGAAGTATAAAATCTTTACGACCGCTTGAAAAGCCCGGTGCACATGCCCGCGGCTACAATGCCCATAGCATCGGTATCTGCTACGAGGGCGGATTGGACGAGCACGGCCGCTCCGCCGACACGCGCACGACTTTTCAGAAGCATTCGCTGCGGGTACTTGTAATGACGTTGCTGAGGGATTATCCCGGTGCACGGCTGTGCGGGCATCGTGACCTCAGCCCCGACCTGAACCGCAACGGCGAGATAGAACCTGAGGAATGGATAAAAGAATGCCCCTGCTTCGATGCGGCGAGCATTCTGACAGAGGCACCGATGAATCCGGGGTATATGTGAACGGGTTATTCCATAGCCGAGGCATCGAACGAAAGCGGCAGCAGTTCCCCTACGTTCTTCAGTTCGTAGATACCTTTCCGTCCATAGAGCAGGATGCGCATGGGGTGGTTGAAGCGTTTTTCGGTTTCGAGCATCACCTGCCGGCAAGCGCCGCAGGGGGGGATGGGTTCTTCGAGGAATTCTCCGTGCTCGTTGCGGGCGGCGATGGCAAGAGTCTCTACCGCCTGGTCGGGATATTGGGAGTTGGCATAGAACAGCGTGGTGCGTTCGGCACAAAGGCCGGAAGGGTAGGCGGCATTCTCCTGGTTCGTTCCCGTGACGATGGTTCCGTTTGCCAGCCGGGCGGCGGCGCCTACCGAGAAGTGGGAGTAGGGGGCATAGCTGCGGTGGGTTGCTTCGCAGGCTGCACCCAGCAGTTCGCGGTCACTCTCGTTCAGTTCCTCAAGTTCGTATATCTTGATGTCAATCTGTATATTCAGCTCTTTCATAGGGCAGGGGATTATATTGTAATTAATGTTACAAAGATAGGAAAGAGATTGGATTTTTCAATTCTTTTACTGACTTTTGTGCCGAACTCAACAACTTGAAGCATGAAACGTATCCTCAGACTGACGGCAATCCTGGCATTCCTGTTCATTTCCATAGCTACCGTGCACGCACAGCGGCGAAATGCAAGCTACAACGAATACATCAAGCAGTATGCCCCGCTCGCCGTGGAGCAGATGCAACTGCATAAGATTCCTGCCAGCATCACCCTGGCGCAAGGCTTGCTGGAGAGCGGCGCCGGAAACAGTACGCTGGCACGCAAGAGCAATAACCACTTCGGCATAAAGTGCGGCGGCAACTGGCGCGGACGCACCGTGCGCCACGACGACGATGCCCGCAACGAATGCTTCCGCGCCTACCGCAACCCCAGGGACTCGTACGAGGATCATTCGCTGTTCCTGAAACGGGGAGCACGTTACGCCTTCCTGTTCGACCTGAAGATTACCGATTATAAAGGCTGGGCGCGCGGACTGAAAAAGGCGGGGTATGCCACCGACCCTTCGTATGCCAACCGCCTGATTACGATTATCGAAGATTATGAACTCTATAAATACGACAGCCGCGGCATGACCAAGCGCGATGCCCGCAACTGGGAGAAAGAGGTGAAGAAGAAACCCTGGCTTGCCAATCCGCACCAGGTATTCATAGCCAACGACATAGCCTACATCGTGGCACGCGACGGAGATACCTTCCAACTGCTGGGCAAGGAATTCGACATCAGTTGGAAGAAGCTGGTGAAGTACAACGACCTGCACCGGGAATACACGCTGGAAGCCGGCGACATCATCTACCTGAAAGAGAAACGCAAGAAGGCTGCCAAGCCCCATACGGTATATATAGTGAAAGACGGTGACTCCATGCACACCATTTCGCAGAAATACGGCATCCGCCTGAAAAACCTGTATAAGATGAACCGCAAGGACACGGAATACGTGCCCGAGGTGGGAGACAGGCTGAGGTTGCGATAAACGAACGACAGTATCCGAAAATGTACAAGGTGTCCGAAAATGGACACCTTTCTTTTTGCCCTATGCGCTTACTTTCAGTGTTTTACGATTTTGGCATAGATTTAGTATATATTAAGCGTTATGTTCGCAAATAATTAAATCTAAAGATATGGACAGAGAAATTCCGAAAGAAGTGCGCAACAAGGAGCGCAATAAGAAATTTATTCGTTATGGCGCTATGGGTGTTGCCGGTATCGTAGTAATCAGCGTACTCATTTCGTTGATGCGCACGGGCGTGAAGGAGAAAGACCTGGTGTTCTCCAAAGTGGGCAAAGGCACGATCGAAGTCAGCGTGAGCGCTTCGGGCAAGGTGGTGCCGGCATTCGAGGAAATCATCAACTCGCCCATCAACACGCGCATCCTGGAAGTATATAAGAAAGGTGGCGACAGCGTAGACGTAGGGACGCCTATCCTGAAACTGGACTTGCAGAGCGCCGAAACCGACTATAAAAAGTTGCTGGACGAAGAGCAGATGCGCAGCTACAAGCTGAAACAGCTCCAGGTGAACAACCAGACCAAATTGAACGACCTGCAGATGCAGATTAAGGTTTCTGCCATGAAGCTGAACCGTATGAAGGTGGAACTGCGCAACGAGCAGTACCTCGACAGCCTCGGTTCGGGAACCACCGACAAGGTGCGCCAGGCGGAACTGAGCTACAACGTAGCCCAACTGGAATACGAACAACTGAAACAGCAGTATGCCAACGAAAAAGAGGTGCTGGCTGCCGAATATAAAGTTCAGGAATTGGACTTCAGCATGTTCCGCAAGAGCCTTGCCGAAACAAAGCGCACGCTGGACGATGCGCAGATCCGTTCGCCCCGGAAGGCCATCCTTACTTATATCAACAACCAGATCGGCGCACAGGTGTCGGAAGGCAGCCAGATTGCCGTCATCTCCGACCTGAGCCACTTCAAGGTAGAGGGCGAGATAGCCGATACCTACGGCGACCGCGTGGCAGCCGGCGGAAAGGCGATTGTGAAGATAGGCAGCGAGAAGCTGGAAGGAGCGGTGAGCAGTGTCACCCCGCTGTCGAAGAACGGCGTAATCTCCTTCACCGTACAGCTGAACGAGGATAACAACCGCCGTCTGCGTTCCGGATTGAAAACGGATGTCTACGTGATGAATGCCGTGAAAGAAGACGTGATGCGCATAGCCAATGCCAGCTATTACGTGGGACGCGGCGAATACGAACTCTTTGTACGCAACTCCGACAAGGAAGTGGTGAAGCGCAAAGTACAGCTGGGCGACTCCAACTTTGAGTTTGTCGAGGTAGTGGGCGGCTTGCAACCGGGCGATGAAGTGGTAGTGAGCGACATGAGCAACTATAAGAACAAGAATAAGCTGAAACTGAAATAAGAGGGCCTTATGATAAGGATCTATCTGAAACAAGCCTGGAACCTGCTGAAGGAAAATCCGCTGGTCAGCGGGCTTTCCATTGCGGGTACGGCTCTTGCCATTACTGCTGTGATGATGATTGTCCTTGTGATGCAAGTCCGCACGGCAGAGTATGCACCGGAGTCGGCACGCGGAAAGATGTTGCACATCACGGCTATGCGGGCTTCCATGAAGGAGCGTCCCGGCAGTGGGAACAACGGCTTGATGGGCAAGCGCATCGTGCGCGAACTATTCTACAATCTGAAGACTCCGCAGGAAGTGAGCGGATATGCCTCTAATACGGTTTCCATCAGTTCCGTTTCCAAGCGTACATTCACTAAATATACGGCTACTTATACGGATGAACGGTTCTGGAATATATTCGACTTTACTTTCCTGGATGGAGCTCCCTTCACCCGCGAAGAAAGCGAGAGCGGCATTCGTAAGGCGGTAATCAGTGACAGGCTGGCACGCCGGCTCTTTGCGGAAACAACGAAGGCGCGGGGGCAACGGCTACTTATCAACCAGACGGAATATACCGTGTGCGGTGTGGTGAAGGATGTGCCCCGTACGGCGCGTTTTGCATACTCGGATGTATGGGTGCCTTATAACTCGAGCAATAAAATGGAGACTCCCGCCAATGTGTACGAAGGGTTGGTAGGCAGCTTCAAGGTGGTGATGCTGGCGCACAGCAGCCACGATTTTCCCGCCATCCGTGCCGAAGTGGAGAAAGCAAGGAAACAAATAAATGCAAATACAACCGAGTATGATATCAGTTTCTTTAGCGGCCCTATGAGTAACATGGACCTGGTTGTGTCCAACTACAATGGTTTTAAAGAGGAAGTTCCCTACCGTGAGTGGTTTTTGACACAAGGCAGCGTCATACTCTTTCTGCTGGTACTTCCGGCACTTAATATGATAGGTATCACGCTGACCAACTTCCGCAAACGCCGTGCAGAAATCGGGGTACGGAAAGCCTTCGGCGCAACGGCGGGCAATGTGTTCGGCCAGGTAGTCAATGAAAACTTCATCATCACGTTTATAGGCGGTGTGTTCGGCCTGCTGCTTTCGATGGGGTTGCTGCTGCTGACGCGGGACACCTTTTTCCCTGCGGGCACGGAATTCAATATGGGGATGCTGGTACGTCCCGGCACTTTCCTGGCAACCCTGCTTTTCATTTTCCTGTTGAATCTGCTGTGTGCAGGCATCCCTGCGTGGCGTGCCGGAAAATACAATATTGTGAAATCACTGAACAATCAAGAATAAAATTCATGCCACATGATACGTCATCTTATAACTCTTATATGGAACCAGCGTAAACAGAACGGATGGATATTTGCCGAACTGGCTCTGGTGCTGCTGGCTATCTTCATGATAACAGATGTGGTTTATAGCAAATACGCCTTATACAACCAGCCGTTGGGCTACGACATCCGTCACTGCTGGCGTCTCCATCTGGAAGAAAAAGAACCGGGGGATGCCGGTTACATCGGCGAAGAGGAACGTGGAGATAAATGCTGGGAACGCATCTGCGCGATAAGCCAGCGCCTGATGGAAACAGGCGAAGTGGAAGCGGTGGGAAGCAGTTTTTACAGTTGCCCTTATAGCCAGGGAAATTCGTGGACTAACATTGAACCGGCAGGGAAGGACAGCGTCAATGCTTACTCTGAAAGCATCCACCGCCAGTTGGGCGATGCGGGATTCTTTGAGGTGTTCGGCATACGCGACGTGAACGGCAAACGCATCCGCGACCTGGAAAACCCGTCCAAAGACGAAGTCATCCTTACCCGGAAGGTTGCAGAGAAATTCTTCGGCAATCAGGAACCGCGCGGCCGCCTGGTGACTACCGGCGAACTGGACGAGACGCCTGTATTGGCAGTGGCGCACACTATCCGCGAGAACGATTATGAGCCTGCTACTCCTACCTTTTATATTAAAGCCTCTAACGCTTCGATGGGAGAACTCTTTACCGCCTATCGTCCCAACTCATTGGAATACTCCGTCCGCATGAAGCGGGACATGACGCAGGATGAAATGGAAGAATGGCTCGTTTCCCTGGGCGACCGTCTGACGTCGGGCAATGTCTATGTGAATGCCGTGACCGGTTTTGAAAGTATGCGCAGCGAAAGGATCTATTCAGTCGTAACCGGCTGGCAGACGATGCAACTTGTCGTGGCGTTTCTGCTGCTGAATGTCTTTTTCGGCATCACGGGCACCTTCTGGATGCGGACACAGGCACGCCGCTCGGAGACGGGGCTACGCATGGCTCTGGGGGCATCGAAGGAAAAAATCGTGTCCTGGCTGAATGCCGAAGGGCTGCTGATAATGCTTCTGGCAGTGGTTCCCATCGCCATCATTGTATTGAATTTCAGTCAGATGGACTTGCTGGCAACGGATGTACCTTACAGTATAGGCCGCTGGGTGGCAGAGATTGGCATTACGCTGGGCGTCATGGCAGTGATGATACTGCTGGGAATAGCCGTTCCTGCCTATTGGATTATGAAGGAACAGCCGGCAGAGGCGTTGCATTACGAATAACAAAACTTTAATATCTTATGATAAGGACTTATTTGAAACAGGCATGGGAGCTGTTGAAGCAAAATCCGCTTTTCAGTAGTCTCTACGTCGTCGGCACCGGTCTGGCTATTGCCATGACGATGATTATGGCGGTGGTCTATTATGTGAAGATAGCCCCGGTCTATCCTGAGGTGAACCGTATGAATACGCTTTACCTTACGAACTCCCGCTTTCAGAAGGGAGAAGGAGATAATAAAAGCACCTTTCAGTGGTCATTCTCTTTGAAAGCGGTGCAGGAATGGTTCTATCCGGTGAAGAATGCAACGGTGGTATCCGCCTCTTTGCAGAACGACATGACGGAGAATAGTTACGTGCAGCCCAGTGACCGTAGCGGTGACTTCCAGGTGAGTCTGAAGTTGACCGATCCCAATTTCTTCCGCATCTACTCTTTCCGGTTCCTCGAAGGGCAGGCGTTTACCGCTTCCGACCTGGAGAGCGGCATCGCTACGGCGGTGATTACGGAAGAACTCTCCCGCCGCCTGTTCGGCACGGCAGAGGGGGTAGTGGGGCGCTCGTTCAGCCTGAACTATGCAGACTACCGGGTTTGCGGCGTGGTACGCGGCGCCAGCTATCTGACGTCGAAGTCGTATGCACAAGTATATATGCCTTATAGCGTGGCGAAAGGTTATCAGAAACCGGAATATGACATGCCTTATTTGGGAGCTTATGGAGTCACCTTCATGGTGGAAGACGATGCACAGGCAAAGGCGCTGCATGCAGAGATAGACGAGGTTCTCCGTAAGGTGAACCTGATACATAAGGATGAGTGGACAGTAAGTATCTGGGATCAGCCTACGTCGCATTTGCTCAGCGTTTTCAAGCATTCTGTCAGCCAGGAGTTCGATACCTGGGCAACTGTCCGCCACTTCCTGCTGGTGCTGCTGGTGTTGCTGTTGGTGCCTGCCCTCAACCTGAGCGGCATGATAGCAAGCCGCATGGAAAGCCGGTTGACGGAAATGGGAGTGCGTAAGTCTTTCGGTGCAGGGCGTAGCAACTTGCTCTCGCAAGTGATGTGGGAGAATCTGCTGTTGACCTTGCTGGGCGGACTGTTAGGACTGCTGCTGGCATGGATGGGGCTTTACCTCTGCCGTGAATGGGTGTTCTCGGTCTTTGAGAGTTGGCCCACTGCACTTCCCGAAGGAGTAGAGGTACGCGTGTCCGGCGAAATGCTTTTTGCCCCGCTGGTGTTTCTGGCAGCATTGCTGCTCTGCGTGGCGCTGAATATGCTGTCGGCGTTGCTGCCGGCATGGCATTCGCTGCGGAAACCGATTATTTATTCATTGAACGAGAAACGATAAAAGGATAGGATTATGTTGAAACTTATATTAAAGAACCTTTGGGCACGCCGCTCCCGCAACGGATGGCTGCTGGCGGAACTGATTCTGGTGAGCATTGTTTCCTGGATAATTCTGGATCCGGTTATCGTGGTGACTCATGACCGTAACATCCCCCTGGGATATGATGCCGACCGGCTTTGCCTGGTATCGCTCGGTGCTTTGCAACCGCAGGCTCCGGGATATGATGCGCAGGCGGAAGACTCTACGGTGCTGATGAATACTTATCTGAACATGGTGCGACGCGTCAAGGACTTTCCGGGAGTGGAACTCGCCGCTCCGTTACTGGGCTTTTGCTATCCCAACTCGCAAGGCAGTACCAACAATTCAATGCGTGCGGAAGGTGATACGCTCGATATATCGACCATGTGGATGTTCTTCCTGCCTCACACCGGGTTCTTCGAGACGTATGGTTTCCGTCCCGGAAAGGGGATGACTCCCGAGGAGTTGTCGGATTATGACTACACTAAGAATGATATCGTACTTTCGGAGAACACTGCCGAATGCTTTTTCGGAACAAAGGATGCGCGTAATAAGCGGTGCTGGAATGTGTATCGGAACGACACGACCGTTATGTCCGTGATAGGTACCGTGGGTACTTTCAAGACACAGAGCGAGTGGCGTCCCGTGCCGGTGCAATTCACGCCTATGCTTTCGGTGGACATGAGCTATATTCCGGAACATGCGCAGATACTTGTCCGGTTAAAGGAAGGAGTCAGCATGAACCGCTTCTTGTATGAGTTCCGCCCGTGGATGGTGAAGGAACTGCGCGCGGGCAATCTCTTTGCACGCAGCGTGAAGTCCTACGAGAAAGTGATTGCCGACGGAGAGTATGCAGGCTCTACCGCTATCTACCACCGCAACCTGGCGATGGCGGCGTTCTTCCTTATTAACCTTTGCCTGGGAGTGATAGGCACCTTCTGGTTGCAGACGCGCACGCGCCGCGAAGAGGTGGGAGTGATACTCTCTTTCGGGGGGACTCCGAGGGATATTGTCCGCCTGCTGATGGGCGAGGGAGCAGTGATGACCTTTGTTGCCGTATTGGTAGGGTGCTTGCTATACCTGCAGTATGCATTGAAGGAAGGTTTGGAAGAAGCACAGAACTGGATGGACAGCACGGAAGTGTATTGGGTGACGGACTTCACGCAGCACTTCCTGGTAGTATCGCTGATTGTGTTCGTTATTATGCTGGTGGTGGTGCTGGCAGGTATCTATATTCCTGCCCGCAGAATCAGCCGCATTCCGCCTACCGAAGCTCTGCGCGATGAGTAGGGCGAACCGTTGAAAACGGACAAAGTGTTCATTAACGGACACTTGACTGAAAATATAAATGCTTGATAATAAACGAGAAAGGTGTTTGGCACAGCATTTGACCTATTGATAAGGTAATTGTGCGAAAACGAAACAGAATAAACCAATAACATTTAAAATACTTACCATTATGATTAAGTTAACTGGCATCAACAAGATTTATCGTACGAACGAGATTGAAACCGTAGCATTGGAGAATGTTAACCTCGAAGTGAATAAGGGAGAATTCCTGAGTATTATGGGACCGTCCGGTTGCGGTAAGTCCACGTTGCTGAACATTATGGGCTTGCTCGATGCGCCTACAAGCGGTACCATCGAGATAGCAGGCACTAAGGTGGACGGCATGAAGGACAAGGAACTGGCTGCCTTCCGTAATCAGAAGCTGGGCTTCGTATTCCAGTCCTTTCACCTGATTAACTCGCTGAATGTGCTGGATAATGTGGAACTGCCCCTGCTTTACAGAAAGGTGTCTGCCAAAGAACGCCGCCGCCTGGCGGAAGAGGTATTGCAGAAGGTAGGTTTGAGCCACCGTATGCGCCACATGCCTACACAGCTCTCCGGCGGTCAGTGCCAGCGCGTTGCCATTGCCCGCGCCATTATCGGTAACCCGGAGATAATACTCGCCGATGAGCCTACCGGTAACCTGGACTCCAAGATGGGTGCTGAGGTTATGGAACTGCTGCATCAGCTGAACAAGGAAGACGGACGTACCATCGTGATGGTAACCCACAACGAAGGACAAGCCAAGCAAACCAGCCGCACAGTCCGCTTCTTCGATGGCCGCCAGGTAGAATAATTATCAACTGTCAATTATCAACGATCATTTATCAACTGTCAATTCATTAAAATGCAAACCATTCGCCAAGCTTTTACCATTCTGCGACAAAATCCGTTGCTGAGCACCATATCCATACTGGGTACGGCGTTTGCCATCACTATGATTATGGCTATAGTGATTGTCTGGCAGACGAAGTATGCCGACCTGGAACCGGAAGTGAACCGTAGCCGGTGTCTCTATTTCTCCGCCCTGCACTTGGGCAGCAAAACAAATGAGAGAATGCACAGTTTTAACGGCCCTTCACCGGTATTCATGAAGGAGTGCGTACAGCCAGTGCCCGAGGTAGAGGCTTGTACGGCTTTTGCTCCGGCAAGTGCGGCGCTGGTATCGCTTACGACCGGCGGCAACCGTTTGAAGGTGGATGCTATGGAGACCGATCCCGGCTTCTGGAAAGTGTTCAGTATGCAGTTCCTGGCAGGGCAGGGGTTCACCGACGAGCACCGTGCGGGGGGCGCGAAAGCTGTTGTGCTTTGTGCTTCCGTGGCGCGAAACCTGTTCGGCACTACGGATGCGGTGGGGCAGCAGCTATTGCTGAACCGCGAACAGGCACGTGTGGTGGGCGTGGTGAAAGATGTTTCCGTTACCGCCAAAGATGCTTATGCGCAAGTGTGGAGCATGTATCCGGCTGATAAGCTGAAGGTGACCGATGGATGGAGTTACATGGGCAGCAGTCACATTGTAGTGTTGGCACGTACGTCCGATGACTTTCCCCTCATCAGCCAGGGCATAACGAAGCGGGTGGAAGCTGTCAATGCCGGACTGGGTGATTTGCAGTTGGATATTATGGAGCAGCCGGACAATATCGTGGCACATGTGAACCATGTGTGGTCCAATATGGGGCCGGATGTGACTATGCTCTACTTGCAGTATGCCATTGCACTGTTCATTATTCTGCTGGTACCGTCTTTCAACCTGTGCGGGTTGAGTAATAGCCGTATGCAGCAGCGCGCTTCCGAACTTGGGGTACGCAAAGCCTTCGGTGGTACACGCAGTGTGCTGGTGAGGCAGATATTGAACGAGAACCTGGTGCTGACGCTGCTTGGTGGCGTGGTGGGGTTGCTGTTCAGCTACCTGGCTGTATGGGGTATGCGTACCTGGTTCTTCACCAATAGCCAGAATGTAGGTACGGCAGGTGATTTCAACCTGAGCATGGGGGCGCTGTTCAGCCCGTGGGTGTTCCTGCTGGCATTTGTTTTCTGCATCGTCATCAATATGCTTAGTGCAGGGTTGCCTGCATGGATGGCGGCAAGGCATACGATTGTAGATTCACTGAACGATAAATAAATAGAAAGAAGAAGACTCATGAAATTCATCTTACACAACCTGCAAATGATATGGGCACGCCTGAGCAGCAACGGCTGGGTGCTTGCCGAACTCTTTCTGGTGTTCATTGTGATGTGGTTTCTTTGTGACTCCCTGGGCTGCATGAAGTACACCTTCTATCGTCCGTTGGGCTATGACATCGACCATGTATATCGGCTCACCATGATCAGCGGGGGGGAGAGCCGCGATACGACCTTGCTGGATGCCGACAAATATTGGAGCATACTGCAGAAACTGGAACAGGAGCCCAGCGTAGAGGCTGCCTCTCTGAGTTATTGGAGCCTGCCGATGAGTGGAGCCAACAGTAATAATTCGCTGGCGGTACAGGACACTATCTGGCTGAACGGGCGTTTGATTCACGCTACGGGCGGATATACCCGCGTATTTCGTATGCAGGAAGATCCGGCAAGACCTTTCTCCTCATTGCCCATAGGCGACAATCATGTAATGATGAGCCAGACGGCTGTAGATTACTTTAAGGAACGGTATCCGGAGTTTTCGCTCAATACACCGTTGGCGTGGCGTGGAGATACGGTGAATACGGTCACCCAGGGTGGTGCTATCGGCAGTTTCCGTACTTACCGCTATGGCGACAATGCGCGCTGGTATTTCATGCGGATGGGCGAGCAGTATATCCGCGAGGAATACGGTGACCAGTGGGCGCAAATCGTTTTCCGTGTGAAACCTGCCGCCGACGGGGCGGACTATCGGGAACAGTTCATACGCGAGATAGCGCCGAGACTGGATACAGATGATATTTTTATTGCAGATGCCGAACCCTACGAGCAACAGCAGACGCAGTTCGAGGTGCTGAATGGCGATACGGACAAGGTGAACAGCCAGGCGATAGTTGTCTTTTTCCTTTTGGGAAACGTGTTCCTGGGACTGATCGGTACTTTCTGGTTCCGCACGCGCCGCCGCCGTTCGGAGATAGCCCTTCGGTTGGCGATGGGCAGCACGAAGAATCAGATATTCCGGTTGCTTACGGGTGAGGGACTGTTGCTGTTGACCCTGGTTACGCTGCCGGCAATGGTGATATGCTACAACGTGGGCATTGCCGAACTTACCATCGGACGCACGGAACTGATATCTACATGGCCGGTAGAGTGGAGCGCAGTACGTTTCCTTCTCGGTTCGCTGGGCGCCTGGGTGCTGATAGCGCTGATGGTCATGATGGGCATCTGGTATCCCGCACGTCAGGCCATGAAGATACAACCGGCAGAAGCATTACATGAAGAATAAAATCAAAAAACAGAATACATTATGAAATCCTTAGTTATTACCCTTAGTTTATTGTTTGCCGCAGTAGCCGGTACAGTTTATGCCGCCAATGGCGATGCCAAGGTGAGCGAAGTTCGCAAAGTAAGCGCTTTCTCTTCGATAGAGGTGACTTCCGTAGCAACGGTGTACTTCACACAGAGCGATACATATTCCCTGAAGATAGAGGGAAAGGAGAAATACGTCACTACCACCAGCACCGAGGTGAAAGATGACCGCCTTGTCATCGGCTTTAAGGGCGACGACAAGCAGTCGCGCAACCGCAAGGACGGTGTTATCATCTACCTCTCTGCCCCCGATCTGAAAGAAGTGGAGTTCACCGGCGTAGGCAGCTTCAACTGCGAGACGCCGCTGAAACTGGATGACGTAACGTTCGAGGTGGAAGGCGTAGGCAAACTGAACATCGATGACCTGACTTGCAACAATCTGAAAGTGCAGTTGGAAGGTGTGGGCAAGGCAAACATCCATGTACATTGCGATTACCTGTCCGCCAGCCTGGACGGAGTGGGGCACGTCACCCTGAGCGGTGAAGCCGGACACGCCGACATCTCCAAAAGCGGCATCGGCGGAGTGAACACCAGTAACCTGAGAGTAGGGCGCTAAAAATATAAATCCTCGTAAACCATCGATTATGATTAAACAATACTTTACCCAAGCATGGGCGCAACTGCGGCAACAGCCTATCATCAGCGCTGTCAGCATTGCAGGTACGGCGCTCGCCATCTTCCTCATTATGCTGGTGGTGATGATGCAGCAAGTGAAAGTGGCACCGTTTGCGCCCGAGAGCAACCGCGACCGTTTTCTGCACGTGCATTACATGAGCATCGGTAACAAATCGTGGGGCGATGGCACCAGCAACGGCCCGATGAGTGCGCTGACTGCCCGCGAATGCTTCCAGTCGCTGAAGACGCCCGAGGCGGTGACTATCTATACCTGTATGGTGATATCCACTCCCGTCAACCTGCCCGGTCAGCCGGCTGTCGGTATCGACCTGTTGCAGACGGATGACGTGTTCTGGCACGTGTTCGACTTTGCCTTTACGGCGGGCAAGCCTTATGATAAGGCGGCGTTCGATGCCGGATTGCCCGTAGCGGTCATCACCGAAAGCGTAGCACGCAATTTGTTTCAGACCACCGATGCCGTGGGGCGGGAGTTTCAGCTGAATCATGCGCCCTATAAGGTGGCGGGAGTGGTGAAGGACGTTTCGACGCTTGCCACTGCTGCCTATGGGCAGGTGTGGGTACCTTATACTTCGACCGAGGTAGCGAAGGATATATGGAGTGGCGAGCATATGGGAATGATGAGCTGCACGATACTTGCCCGCAGCCGCGACGACTTCGAGGCTATCCGCCAGGAAGCTGAACGCCGCCGCCAGGAATATAATACGCTGATAGGCGAGGACGGGTGGGAGCTGATTTACCGCAACCGCCCCTACGACCAGGAGAAGAACGCAATCGCCTTTTCTGCCAATCAGGAGCCTGATGTAAACCAGGCACGCCGGCAGCGGCTGATTATCTTCATCATCTTGCTGATAGTACCTGCTATCAACCTGAGCAGTATGACACAAAGCCGCCTGCGCCAACGCGTGGCCGAGATAGGAGTGCGCCGTGCATTCGGTTCCACGCGCCTCGAACTGATGGGGCAGATTATCACCGAGAACCTGGTGGTGACGCTGATGGCGGGTGTGCTGGGATTGCTGCTCAGTGTGGCATTCGCTTACTTGGGCAACTCATTGCTCTTTGCACAGGAATTTACCCAGACACTGAGTCCGCCGGAAGTAGATGCGAGCATCTTGCTGCATGCTTCCACCTTTGGGTGGGCGTTGCTGTTCTGCTTTGTGCTGAACCTGCTAAGTTCCGGCATTCCGGCCTGGCGTGCTTCGAGAGTCGGTATTGTAAACGCATTGGGCGGTCGCCTGCATTAATCACCATCACTAATCACTGAAGAAATGACAAAGAAACTCCTTACACAGATAAAGAATGAATGGCTCTCCAACCTATGGCTGGTGCTGGAGCTGCTGGTAGTGAGCGTAGTGATGTGGTATGTGGTCGATTACCTCTATACCCGCGCCGCCACCTACCTGGAACCGAGAGGGTTCAATATAGAACATTGCTACCTGATAGAACTGGGTGAACTGACCCCGAAGAGTCCTGACTATATAGCCGACAGGACCTCGCAGGAAACCCACTCCGATATAGCCGAAATAGTAGATCGCCTGCGCCGCCGCCCTGAGGTGGAAGCTGTCAGCCTGTCGCAGAACTCTTATCCCTACAACGGCAGTAATAGCTCCGATATGGTGAAATACGATACTCTCCGGTCGCCCGGTTGGACGATCCGGCGTATGGTGACCCCGGACTTTGTCCGCGTATTCCGCTACCAGGGTGCCAACGGCGAGACTCCCGAACAACTGGCAGAGATGCTGGAGCGTGGCGATTTCCTCGCCTCGAACAACCTGTATGATAAGTACGACCATAAACTGACCGAGTTCGTCGGCAAGCGTTTCCAGCTTTTCGGTGACACGACGCGGACTTACCGGCTGGGAGCCGCCCTGCAAGATGTGCGCTATCACGACTACGACCAGGCGTGGGATTCCTACTGTTTCCTGGCCAAGCAGAACTTCTACTGGGTGGGCATGGAGCTTTGCGTCCGCGTTCGCGAAGGGCAGGACAACGGCTTCATCGAACAGTTGAAGCAGGACAGTGAGAGCCAATTCCGCGTAGGCAATGTCTTTATCTCCGAGATACGCTCGTTCCGTGACATCCGCCGCAACTTCCAGCAAGCCTGGACGAATGACATCCGCAACTATGTGATGGGTATGGGCTTCCTGTTGCTCAATATCTTCCTCGGTCTGCTGGGAACTTTCTGGTTCCGCACACAGCAACGCCGTTCGGAGATAGCGCTGCACAAGGCGCACGGGGCCAGTGACCGTGCTGTCTTCAGCCGGTTGCTCAGTGAGGGAATACTGCTGCTGGCAGTTGTTACGCCCATTGCCCTTGTCATCGACTATAACCTTGCCAATATGGAACTGAACTCCTGGCGCAACGGCACTACCTTGGAGTGGGGTCGCCTGCTGCTCTGTGCCGCCATCAGCTTTGTGCTCATAGCTCTGATGATAATTATCGGTATCGGCATTCCGGCACGCAAGGCGATGAAGGTACAGCCTGCCGAGGCGTTGCACGATGAATAATGTTGGTGGGTGTCTCTTGATAGAGTTGGTGTGTGCCTCTTGATAGAGGTGGTGTGTACCTCTTGATAGAGTTAGTGTGCACCTCTTGACAGAGGTGGTGTGTGCCTCACAACAAATATTACGATTAGAAAACTGTATAAATAGATCTTATATGATACGACTCTACTTTCAACAAGCCCTCTACCACCTGCGTGAGAACCCCATAATCACTTGGGTTTCCATCATTGGTACGGCGCTTGCCATCTGTATGATTATGGTACTTGTCATCACCCTGCAAGTGCGCCTTGTGGATTGCGAACCCGAGGTGAACCGTTCGCGCACGCTCTATGTCTCGGCTATGTCCGTCAGGCTGAAAGGTGATACGGGGGGCGGCTCGTCCAATGCACGTATGTCCATTCGCACAGGACGCGAGTGCTTCCAGGCATTGACTTCTGCCGAAGCCGTTACGCTCGTCTCCCTGCAGGAGAAAGTACGCGCTTCCCTGCCTGCCGGGGCTAAGATGACTGCCGACATGGTGCAGACGGATGATGCTTTCTGGAACATCTTCCACTTCCGATTCCTCAGCGGGGCGGCATTTACGAAAGCAGAGAGCGATGCAGGGCAGCCCTGCGCCGTGCTTTCCGCTACTGTGGCACGCCGTCTCTTCGGCACTACGGATGTGGCAGGGCAGACGGTGCAGTTGAATCATGTAGAGTATCGCGTGTCGGGCGTTGTGGCCGATGTATCCGTGCTTGCCACCTCTGCTTATGCACAGGTGTGGGTACCCTACAACTCGACGGACGCTGCGCAACTGTCCTGGCGTGATGATACGATGGGGCAGATGCGTGCCGTTATCCTTGCCCGGTCATCGGCGGACTTCCCCGAGATCAGGGAAGAGGCGGAGCAGCTCCGCCGTAAGTTCAATGACAGTTTGCGCGACCTCGAGATATTCTATCGCGGCCAGCCGGACGCACAGTTTGCCAACCTCTATCGTAATTGGGACGCTGAGCCCGATACGCAGGCAGTGGTGTTGCGCTACATCGTCATTATCCTTATCCTCTTGCTGGTTCCCGCCATCAACCTCTCCAGCATGACGCTCTCGCGGATGCGCCGGCGCATGGCGGAGATAGGCGTGCGCAAGGCTTTCGGCGCTACGAGCGGCGAACTGGTGCGGCAGGTATTCTTCGAGAACCTTCTGCTCACGTTGCTGGCAGGCGCCCTGGGGCTTCTGCTGAGTTATGCCGCCACCTTCCTGCTCAGCACCTTCCTCTTCGGCAATATGATGAGCGCTTATCTTAGCGGGGAGACGTCGCTCACGCCCGGCATGCTGCTGTCGCCCTGGGCTTTCATCGCCGCCTTCGGCTTCTGCCTGCTGATGAACCTGCTCTCGTCCGGCATACCTGCCTGGCGGGCATCGCGAATGAACATAACGGACGCTATTAACCAACGCTAAGAAACAGTTACGAATATGAAAACCCTTCTGAAACAGATAAGAAACGAATGGCGCAGTAACCTTTTCCTCTTTGTGGAGTTGCTGCTTGTCTTCACCGTGTTGTGGTATATCGTAGACTGGACTGTGGTTACCGCCCGTGTTTACAATGCCCCCATGGGCTTCGATACCGACCATTGCTACAATATCGACCTCGGCAAATACACCCCGAAGGCCGCCGCCTATAATCCCGAACTGACCGCGGAGAATGATATGGAAGACCTGCTGCAGATAGTCGATCGGCTGAAGCATCGTCCCGGAGTAGAGGCGGTTGCCCTTTCGCAGAACTGCTATCCTTATAATGATGGCAGCAACGGCGTCAG
>OGZX01002104.1_pt1 | contig 17083 bp, 12 predicted proteins | sample 1576881 | NCBI WGS metagenome assembly OGZX01 (sample SAMEA3541542, study PRJEB24748) | human gut metagenome | biome: human gut; feature: human-associated habitat; material: faeces | place: China | collected 2012
GATGAAATTAACCGTGCTCCGGCCAAAGTGCAGAGTGCTTTGCTGGAAGCTATGCAGGAACGTCAGGTTACCATCGGTAAGGAAACTTTCAAATTGCCGGAACCCTTCCTGGTACTTGCTACACAAAACCCTATCGAGCAGGAAGGTACTTATCCGCTGCCTGAAGCCCAGGTGGACCGTTTCATGTTGAAGGTAGTCATTGATTATCCGAAACAGGAAGAGGAAAAACTGATCATTCGCCAGAACATCAATGGTGATAAATTCAATGTGAGACCCATCTTGAAAGCAGATGAAATCCTTGAAGCCCGCAAAGTCGTTCGCCAGGTTTATCTGGATGAGAAGATTGAAAAATATATTGTTGACATCGTATTTGCTACGCGTTATCCGGAGAAATATGATTTGAAGGAGCTGAAGGATATGATCGGTTTCGGTGGTTCGCCCCGTGCTTCCATCAATCTTGCGTTGGCTGCCCGCAGCTATGCCTTCATCAAACGTCGTGGCTATGTGATTCCCGAAGATGTACGTGCCGTGGCACACGATGTGTTGCGTCACCGTATCGGCTTGACTTATGAGGCTGAAGCCAGCAACATGACTTCGGACGAAATCATCAGCAAGATACTGAATAAGGTAGAGGTACCTTAATATAAGGACTATTTATATATATAGATGGAAACAACTGATTTATTAAAGAAAGTTCGTCAGATTGAAATAAAGACGCGCGGATTATCCAATAATATCTTTGCGGGGCAGTATCATTCAGCCTTCAAGGGTAGAGGTATGGCATTCTCCGAAGTGCGCGAATATCAGTTTGGCGATGATATACGTGACATTGACTGGAACGTGACTGCGCGCTTCAACAAACCTTACGTAAAGGTGTATGAAGAAGAGCGTGAACTGACCGTGATGTTGCTGGTCGATGTTTCCGGTAGTTTGGAATTCGGTACGATAAAGCAGATGAAAAAGGATATGGTGACGGAAATAGCTGCAACGTTGGCATTTTCCGCTATTCAGAACAACGATAAAATCGGTGTTATCTTCTTTTCAGACCGGATTGAGAAGTTTATCCCGCCTAAGAAAGGGCGTAAGCATATACTCTATATCATCCGTGAGTTGATAGACTTCCATGCGGAAAGTCGCAAAACAAATATCCGCCTCGGATTGGAGTATCTGACGAACGTGATGAAGCGTCGTTGCACTGCTTTTGTTTTATCGGACTTTATCGACCAGGAAAGTTTCAAAAATGCCATGACTATTGCCAACCGCAAGCATGATGTAGTTGCGATTCAGGTTTATGACCGTCGTGTGGAAGATTTGCCTGCTGTTGGTTTGATGAAGATAAAAGATGCAGAAACGGGGCATGAACAATGGATTGATACTTCTTCACGTGCTGTACGTCGTGCTCACCATGACTGGTGGGTAAATAAGCAGGTGGAACTGAACGAAACATTTACCAAGAGTAATGTGGACAATGTGTCGGTACGTACGGACCAGGACTATGTCAAGGCATTGATGAATTTGTTTGCGAAACGAAATTAATCGGAAAATGAAAAGATATTTATTTCTGATAGCGCTGTTAGTAACGTTGACGGGTAGGGCGGTAGCCCAGTCGGTGACGGTGGATGCAACTATCGACTCCTTGCAAATCCTGATTGGAGAGCAAGCAAAGATAAAACTCCAGGTAGCACTGGATGCCGATAAGCGTGCAATATTTCCTGTTTATACCGATACGTTGGTACGTGGGGTGGAGATTATCGATGTAGCCAAGCCGGATACACAGATGTTGAATGATGGCAGACGCTCGCTGATAACGCAGGAGTATACCATTACCTCTTTTGATTCAGCGCTTTATTACTTGCCACCGATGGAGGTGCTCGTAGATAATAAGCCTTATCGTTCCAAGGCATTGGCTTTGAAGGTATATTCCATGCCGGTAGATACTTTGCATCCCGACCAGTTCTTTGGTCCGAAAACTGTGATGCAGGCACCTTTTGCATGGGAGGACTGGTATGTTGCTATTGCATGCATATTGCTATTTGTGCCTTTCCTCTTGTTGCTTATTTATCTTGTGAAGCGTATCCGCGACAACAAGCCTATTATCCGTAAGGTAAAAGTAGAGCCGAAGCTGCCGCCGCATCAACTTGCCATGCAGGAGATTGAGCGTATTAAAAACGAGAAAGTTTGGCAAAAGGGAGATCCGAAGGAATATTATACGGAGTTGACAGATACTATTCGTACTTATATTAAGGATCGTTTTGGTTTCAATGCCTTAGAAATGACTTCTTCTGAAATTATTGATAAGTTATTGGAAATGAAAGATAAAGAGGCTATCTCAGACTTACGTGAGTTATTCCAGACGGCTGATTTAGTGAAGTTTGCCAAACATAATCCGCTGATGAACGAAAATGATGCAAATTTGATTAGTGCCGTTGAGTTCATCAATGAAACAAAAGAAAAAGAAGATGAGAATGCCAAACCGCAACCGACTGAAATCACCATTATTGAGAAACGCTCTTTGCGTACGAAGATATTGCTTGGTGCAGGTATTGTGTTGCTGGCAGCCGCTCTTATCGGTTCGTTGATATATGTCGGTTTGGAGCTATACAATTATTTTGCTTGATAGCATGGTAAGAAGGAGCTCTGATCGTAAATCGTAAATTGTAAAATCGTAAGTATCATGGTTTTTGCCAATATTGAATATTTGTTTTTGCTGCTGTTGCTTATACCTTATATAGTATGGTATATTATGAAGCGGAAGAACAGTGAAGCTACGCTTCAGATTTCGGACGCCCGTGTATATGCTCATACTCCGAAAAGCTATAAGAACTACTTGCTGCATGCGCCGTTTGTGCTGCGGATAATTGCTCTGATATTGCTTATCCTTATATTGGCGCGTCCGCAAACTACGAATAGCTGGCAGAACAGTGAGATTGAAGGTATCGACATTATGCTCGCAATGGACGTTTCTACGAGTATGCTTGCCGAGGACTTGAAACCCAACCGTTTGGAAGCTGCCAAGGATGTGGCTGCCGAGTTTATCAACGGACGTCCCAATGACAATATAGGTATAACCTTGTTTGCCGGAGAGAGCTTTACGCAATGCCCGCTAACAGTGGATCATGCCGTGCTACTGAACTTGCTGAAAGATATGAAGTGCGGACTGGTAGAGGACGGAACTGCGATAGGTATGGGTATTGCCAATGCTGTAACCCGCTTGAAGGATAGCAAGGCAAAGTCTAAAGTTATCATATTACTGACAGACGGTGTCAACAACAAAGGTGATATTTCTCCATTGACGGCTGCTGAGATTGCCAAAAGTTTCGGTATTCGTGTGTATACCATCGGTGTAGGAACCAATGGTATGGCACCCTATCCTTATCCGGTAGGCGGAACAGTGCAATATGTCAATATGCCGGTCGAAATTGATGAAAAGACCTTGACGCAGATTGCCGGAACAACGGATGGTAACTACTTCCGTGCCACCAGTAACTCCAAACTGAAGGAGGTCTATGAAGAAATCGACAAACTGGAGAAAACGAAATTGAACGTGAAGGAATATAGTAAACGCCAGGAGGAATATCGCTGGTTTGCATTGGCAGCTTTCCTGTGTGTGTTACTGGAAGTTCTCTTGCGTAACTCTATACTGAAGAAAATTCCGTAAAGGGAACCGTTTTTTAGTATATTCTGAAGTATAGTGTAGTCAAATTGTAATTTGTAAATCGTAAAATAGTAAATAAGAAGATGTTTCGATTTGAAGAACCTGCATATTTGTACTTGTTGCTGCTGTTGCCTCTTTTGGCAGCCTTCTACTTGTACTCCAATTATCGGAGACGGAAAGCCATCCGTAAATTTGGTGATCCGGTACTGATGGCACAGTTGATGCCGGATGTTTCCAAATATCGCCCGGATGTAAAGTTCTGGTTGGTATTTGCTGCTATCGGCCTGTTTGCCGTACTGTTGGCACGTCCGCAATTCGGCTCTAAACTCGAGACGGTAAAGCGTCAAGGGGTGGAAGTGATGATAGCGCTGGATATTTCTAATTCCATGCTGGCACAAGATGTCCAACCCAGTCGTTTGGCAAAAGCGAAACGGTTGGTGGCGCAATTGGTGGACAAGATGCAGAATGATAAGGTCGGTATGATTGTCTTTGCTGGTGATGCGTTTACGCAATTGCCGATTACCAACGACTATATTTCTGCCAAGATGTTCTTGGAATCTATAGACCCTTCCTTAATTTCAAAGCAAGGTACGGCCATTGGTGCTGCTATTAATCTGGCAGCTCGTAGTTTCACGCCGCAAGAAGGTGTGGGACGTGCCGTTATTGTCATTACTGATGGTGAGAATCATGAAGGCGGTGCGGTAGAAGCTGCCGAAGCTGCTGCGAAGAAAGGTATTCAAGTCAATGTATTGGGAGTCGGTATGCCTGACGGGGCACCGATTCCGATAGAAGGTACCAATGACTATCGTCGTGACCGCGAGGGCAATGTTGTTGTTACCCGTCTCAACGAACAGATGTGTCAGGAGATTGCCAAGGCGGGAAACGGCATCTATGTGCGTGTGGATAATACTAACAATGCACAAAAGGCAATCAGTCAGGAAATCAACAAGATGGCAAAAGCAGATGTGGAAACGCAGGTTTATACGGAATTCAACGAACAGTTCCAGGCTATCGCATGGATTATTTTGCTGCTATTGTTGGCAGAGATGCTGATATTGGAACGTAAGAACCCTCTGTTCCGCAACATTCATTTGTTTTCTAATAAGAAATGATGCGTATGTTACAGAAAAAGTATATTGGAATAGTTTTGCTGTTACTCGTAGCAGTTTCAGCTTCTGCCCAAAAGGCGGAGCGCGATTTTATCCGTAAAGGAAACCGCTTATTCAAAGACAGTGTATATGTAGATGCAGAAGTAAACTATCGGAAGGCTTTGGAAGCGAATCCGAAGTCTACAATTTCCATGTTTAACCTGGGGAACACACTATTGCAACAGAATAAAGCGAAAGAGGCTATGGAACAGTATGTGGGAGCAACGAAGGTCGAAAAAGACAAATCGAATCTGGCGCAGATATACCACAATATGGGAGTCATTTTTCATTCGCAAAAAGACTATGCAAAGGCTGTAGAAGCCTACAAGGAGTCGTTACGCAATAATCCGAAAGATGATGAAACACGCTATAATCTTGCATTGGCTCAGAAGATGCTGAAAGACCAACAACAGAATCAGGATCAGAACCAGGACCAAAACAAGCAAGACCAGCAACAAAACCAGGACAAGCAAGATCAGAATAAGGATCAGCAGCAGAACAAAGACCAACAGCAACCCTCTCAGCCCGAAAAGAAAGACAATGAAATGTCTAAAGAGAATGCAGAGCAACTTTTGAACTCGGTGATGCAGGATGAAAAAGATGTGCAGGACAAAGTAAAGAAGCAGCAAATACTTCAGGGTGGTCGTCTGGAAAAAGATTGGTAACAAACATAATTAGGAAATAATATATGAGAAAAATAGTTTTCTTATGGATAGCGCTGATAGCAGTCAGCATGAATGCCTTTGCCGATGGTAAGGTTTCGTTTACTGCGTCTGCCCCTGACGCTGTAGCGGTAGGTGACCAATTTAGACTGTCATATACAGTGACTACGCAGAAGGTGAGGGACTTTCGTGCTCCTTCCATTAAAGGGTTTGATGTGTTGATGGGACCCAGTCGCTCGCAACAAAGTAGTGTGCAGATGGTTAATGGGCAGACAACCTCGACCAGCAGTATTACATTTACCTATATTTTGATGGCTACTGCGGAAGGTAGTTTTACCATCCCGGGAGCTACCATCACAGCTGATGGCAACCAGATGGTTTCTAATTCAGTACAAATCAAGGTACTGCCTGCTGACCAGGCTGCCAATGGAACTTCTTCCGGGAATAGCGGCAGGCAGAGTGGGGGAACCACCAGCCAGGCTTCTTCCGGAACCTCAATATCAAATACTGATTTGTTTATCACCGCTACTGCCAGTAAGACAACCGTGTATGAACAGGAGGCTTTTTTGCTGACATACAAGATATATACTTTAGTCGATTTGCGTTCGTTTGATAATGTGAAATTACCCGATTTCAAAGGATTTCATTCGCAGGAGGTAGAACTTCCTAATGATAGAAGATGGGGGCTGGAACATTATAAAGGCAGAAACTATCAAACGACCATCTATCGTCAGTTTGTATTGTTCCCGCAGCAAGCCGGTAAGCTGACGATTGATGCGGCACGTTTTGACGCTTCCATAGCTAAGGCTACTCAGGTTTCTGATCCGTTTGAAGCATTCTTCAATGGTGGAAGTAACTATGTGGAAGTTAAAAAGACGATACTGACTCCTCAACTGACTATCGATGTGAAGCCGCTGCCTGCTGGTAAGCCTGCTGATTTCTCCGGTGGAGTGGGAGAGTTTAACATTACTTCTTCTATCAATAGCACAAATGTAAAGACGAACGATGCTGTGACATTGAAGCTTGTTATCTCCGGTACCGGTAACTTGAAATTGCTTTCTAATCCCGAAATCGAATTCCCGGAAGACTTTGAAGTTTACGATCCGAAAGTGGATAATAAGTTCCGTTTGACGAATGCCGGACTTTCAGGTAGTAAAGTCATTGAGTACTTGGCAATTCCGCGAAATGCCGGAACCTATAAGATTCCTGCTGTGAAGTTTAGCTATTTTGATATCAAGTCTCAATCTTACAAGACGTTAACCACGGAAGAGTACGAACTGCATGTAGAAAAGGGTGCGGGAAATGCTGCCCAAACTATTGCAAACTTCACGAACAAAGAAGATTTAAAAGTCTTGAATGAAGATATACGTTATATCAAACAAAATGATGTGACACTTTCTCAGAAAGGTGACTTCTTCTTTGGATCATTGACATATTGGTTGCTTTATTTAATACCTGGCATTGCATTTATTGTATTCTTTATCATATATCGTAAGCAGATTGCTGCCAATGCGAATGTTGCGAAAATGCGTACGAAAAAGGCGAATAAGGTTGCTGTGAAGCGTATGAAGCAAGCCGGTAAGTTATTGGCGGAGAATAAGAAAGATGCATTCTATGATGAAGTCTTGAAAGCACTTTGGGGATATATAAGTGATAAACTTAATATTCCGGTTTCCCGTCTATCTAAAGATAATATCGAAGAGGAGCTTCGTAATTATGGTGTTGGGGATGCACTGATAAGGGAATTCCTTGATGCATTGAATAATTGTGAGTTTGCCCGTTTTGCTCCGGGTGATGATAATCAGGCTATGGATAAGGTTTATTCGGCGGCTTTGGAGGTCATCAGTAAGATGGAAAACTCGATAAAACATTAATTAGGAGGGCATAATGATGAAAAAAATACTATTTCTTACCCTTAGTCTGGTGATGGCAATAACTGCTTATGGTCAGAATTCGGCTGCTACTGATACATTGCAAGTGGCTAATGATTCTACATCAGTCGGTTCGCCGGCAGAATTTTCTGCTGCCAGACAAGAACGTAACGTGACGAAAGCAGAAGGTGACAGCGCCTATATGCGGAATGATTATGCTTCTGCTATTCAAATTTATGAGAATCTATTAAAGCAAGGTGAAGCAGCAGAAGTGTACTATAACCTTGGAAATAGCTATTATAAAGCAGACGATATTGCAAAAGCGATTTTAAACTATGAACGTGCATTATTATTACAACCTGGTAATGCTGATATTCGTGCCAATTTGGAAGTAGCACGTTCTAAAACAATTGATAAGGTTGTCCCTGTTCCCGAAATATTCTTTGTGTCATGGACTAAATCGCTGATAAATAGCCTCAGTATAGATGCCTGGGCAAAATTGGGAGTCGTATTTTTCATTCTTCTGCTTGTTTCTCTCTATCTGTTCTTCTTTTCAAAGCAGATTACCGGGAAGAAAGTCGGTTTCATCGCAGGAGTAGTGTTTCTGGTTTTTGTAGTATTGAGTAATGTTTTTGCTGCTGAGCAGAAGAAGCAATTAACGGATCGCAATGAAGCTATAGTTTTGTCTCCCAGTGTTACAGTCCGTAGTACTCCAAGTGAAAGCGGTACAAGCCTGTTTATTTTGCATGAAGGGCGTAAAGTTGAGATAAAGGATAACTCAATGCGCGAATGGAAAGAAATCCGTTTGGAAGATGGTAAAGTGGGGTGGGTGCCTGCTTCTACTATTGAAGTAATCTGATTCCTTATATTATTCCTATTTAGGCAGCTCATATAAAGCATTAATTTGCTTTATATGAGTTGTCTTTTTGTATGCTGCTTTTCGTTTTTGCAACTATAATCTTGTTAAGTTTGAAAAAAGAGAGTTCATTTGTATATTTTTCTTATAGGTAATATACTTTTTGAAAAAAGATAAAGAAATAGTTTGTTTTATCTTTTTTTTTCCTTAAGTTTATAGCGTGATAATAAGAACACAGAGTATTAACCATTAAATTTATGAATATGAGAACAATAACATTTAATGAACTTCGTAAGATAAAAGACTCATTGCCTAGTGGTAGTATGCATAGAATAGCTGATGAACTTGGACTGAATGTGGACACTGTAAGAAATTTCTTTGGTGGGCATAATTTTAAAGAAGGAAAAAGTGTTGGGATTCATTTAGAGCCTGGTCCAGACGGAGGTTTAGTTATGATTGATGATACCACTGTTTTAGATCGAGCTTTAAAGATTTTAGACGAAATGGCAGCCAAAACAGTGGAACCCGCTCAGGCTTAAGAAAAAGTAAAATAGAATCCCAATTGCTAACGAACAATTGGGATTTATTATTTGTTAGAACCTTAAAATCAGTGATATATGGAAGATAAATTAGTAACATTAGCGATTCTAACGTATGCTAAGGCACAAATACTGAAGAATGTACTCGAAAATGAAGGTATTGAGACTTATATCCACAATGTGAATCAGATACAGCCCGTGGTATCTTCCGGTGTGCGAGTTCGTATTAAAGAGAGTGATTTGCCTCATGCTCTGAAAATCACAGAAAGTTCAGCGTGGTTGTCTGAAGAAGTAGCAGGAGGGAAATCTCCTAAAATAGAAGAGGGGAGTAACAAAGTACTAATCCCGGTAGACTTCTCTGATTATTCTCTGAGAGCATGCGAATTTGGCTTTAATTTTGCTCAAAATATAGGTGCTGAGGTAGTATTGCTACATGTCTATTTTACTCCTATATATGCAACTTCTTTACCGTACGGTGATGTTTTCAATTATCAGTTAAGTGATGAAGAAAATGTGAAGAATATCTTGCAAAGAGTACATACCGACTTAAACAACTTATCTGATAAAGTTAAAGAGAAAGTAGCGTCCGGAGAATTTCCGGATGTGAAATATACTTGTGTATTACGTGAGGGAATTCCTGAAGAAGAGGTATTGCGTTATGCTAAAGAATACCGTCCTCGTATTATTGTGATGGGGACACGTGGTAAAAATCAGAAAGATATTGATTTAATTGGTAGCGTTACAGCTGAAGTTATTGAACGTAGTCGTGTACCGGTATTAGCTATACCTGAAAATACTCCATTTAAACAATTCTCTGAGGCTAAGCGCATTGCATTCATTACGAACTTTGACCAACGCGATTTGCTTGCCTTTGATTCTTTGATTAGTAATTTAAAGTCATTCACATTTTCCGTATCCTTAATCCATCTTGCTGATGTACAGGACACTTGGAATGAAATTAAGTTAGCTGGTATCAAAGAGTATTTTCAGAAACAATATCCGCAGTTGGAAATCCATTATGATGTCGTTAAGAATGATGATCTGCTCAATAGTTTGGATAACTATATTAAAAGTAACCATATTGATATTATCACATTAACTTCGTATAAACGAAATATATTTTCTCGCTTATTTAATCCTGGTATTGCCAGAAAAATGATTTTCCATTCTGATACGCCATTATTGGTTATTTATGGCCGTCCGAGCTAATAGAAAATTTCTTGTATTATATTTCTATAATCGGCATTATGTTTAATATATGGTTTGTTTATTAAAGATAGCTCCTATTCTCTATAACTATATAACAAGAAAGCCTAATCAAAGAACTTGATTAGGCTTTTTGTTATATGATGAATGATGAATGAAATTTTATTGCATCATCTTTTCTATTTCTTCAAATTCCGGACCCATATCCAAGTTATAATATACTCTGTACAGACCATTCAACCACAAATCTTTCTGATCGGGTTTCAACTCTCTTGCTTTTTCGTAGTTGGGTTTAGCCTTTTCATAGAAAGCTTTCAAAGTAGCTTGATCTTCTTTGTATTTGGGATCGTTTACGTCAGCTGTAGCTTTCTCTGAGAAATCTTGTGCTTGCAGGCAGTAGATTAATCCAAGATTAGAATAAGCTTCAGCATAGTTAGGATCTACTTCTATTGTTTTCTTGTAGAATTCAATGGCTTTATCGTAGTCCTTCATGTTATGATAAAGATATCCCTTTACATATAGATAGAATGTATTATTAGGATCTTTAGCCAGCATATCGTCAGCAAACTGCATTGCTTCATCGTACTTGTTGTTGTTGCTATAATAATCAATCAAGTGACCGAAGAAAAATGGATGATCAGGATACTTCTGGATACCTTCTTTTAAGGAAGCGATCCATTTGTCTGTATCACCTTGTTCCTTCAATGCAGTAGAAATGAATTCCATTGCATACTTACCTACTTCTTTATCATCCTTCGCATACGGAGCATATTTTAATACGTTAGGATAATCTTCCATCTTAGCGGCAGCTAAACTTGCATAGTATGCAATCTGTGGCAATACAGTATCTGTTTTCAATAAGTTTTCTTTCTCAAACATTGGGTTTGCAGCTATATCAATATAAGTTGCAAAGAATTCTAATGCTTTCTTGTTATCTTCTTTTGCTGCATCACCATCTTTTTGTGAAGCATTGTTGAAGAACTGGATACCACCATTGATCAGATTACCACGTTCCGCAAGGATAGCAGCAGAGTTAGCTTTTCTGAATTTGTTTTTGATTTTGCCCTTTTCATCGGGAATTTGTGCCAATTCATCGCATTTGAAGTAGTACTTACACATGTTCAATGCGCTATTATATACTTGAAGAGTGTCATAAGGTTTTCTCAAGTAGGCATTTTCCATTTCTTTCTCACTTCTTTTCTTTTGAATAAGACCTGCTACGTCCCATGCTTCCGGTTTATCCTTCGTCTCGGGATTGGTCAAAGCTTGATTGATCAGCTGCTCTGCTTTGGCAAAGTCGGGTTTTGTCTCATTGGCAATGCTTTTGGCCTCTTTTATATTCTTTTCTTGGGCAAAAGTAAAGCCGGTGGCGAGTAATAAAACCACTGAAAATAGTACTCTTTTCATGATTGTAGAAAATTTTAAATTAATATTATGTCTATTCTTCATTTTCATTATTTACTTCATTTTGAGGATTTTCCAGAGTATTCTCATCTCCTTCTTCCGAGAGTTCTTCTTCATTTTCTGAGGTAACCTTACATACAGAACCGATTTCGTCGTTTCGTTTTTCAAGATTAATCAGACGGACACCCTGCGTGGCACGGCCCATGATACGAACGTCAGCTACTTTCAGACGGATGGTGATACCGGATTTATTGATAATCATCAAATCGTTTTCGTCTGTAACAGATTTGATTGTTACCAGTTTACCTGTTTTATCGGTGATATTCATTGTTTTTACACCCTTACCACCACGGTTGGTCTTGCGATAATCCTCAATATCAGAGCGCTTGCCATATCCCTGTTCAGATACAACCATAATTGTTTCTGCTTCAGGATCTTTGATGCAAATCATGCCTACTACTTCATCTTGACCATCTTCATCCAGCGTCATGCCGCGTACACCGGTAGCTGTACGTCCCATAACGCGTACGGCACTCTCATGGAAGCGAATGGCGCGACCGTTACGGTTGGCAATAATGATTTCGTTATCTCCATCCGTCATGCGTACTTCAATAACACGATCATCTTCACGGATTGTAATAGCATTGACACCATTTTGGCGAGGACGTGAATACTGTTCGAGCAATGTTTTCTTGATGACACCGTTCTTGGTACAGAATAGCACATAATGGTTATTAATGAAATCGTGATCAGTCAGGCTCTTCACGCGGAGATATGCATTTACTGCATCGTCGGAGTCAATATTCAGCAAATTCTGGATGGCACGTCCCTTGGAGTTCTTTGTTCCTTCGGGGATTTCGTATACTTTCAACCAGTAGCACTTACCTTTTTGTGTAAAGAACATCATAGTATTGTGCATGGTTGCAGGGTATATATGCTCAACGAAGTCTTCATCGCGGGTTTCGGTACCCTTGGAACCTACCCCACCACGGTTCTGTGCACGGAATTCGCTCAATGGGGTACGTTTGATATATCCCATGTGCGAGATGGTGATAATCATTTCATCATCGGCATAGAAGTCCTCAGGATTGAATTCTTCTGATGAATAAACGATTTCCGAACGACGTTCGTCTCCGTATTTGTCCTTAACTTCAATTAATTCATCCTTGATAACCTTGCGGCAAAGTTCGTCGTTGACAAGAATCTCTTCCAAATAAGCTATTTGCTTCTGGATTTCTTCATATTCAGCGTGAAGTTGATCCTGCATCAGTCCGGTGAGTTGGCGCAGGCGCATTTCTACGATGGCACGTGCTTGGATCTCACTTAATTGGAAACGTTCCATCAATCCGCTGATAGCATCATTCGGTGTTTTGGCAGCACGGATGATTTTGATTACTTCATCGATATTATCGGATGCGATGATCAAGCCTTCCAGGATGTGTGCACGCTCTTTAGCCTTGCGCAGATCGTATTGTGTACGGCGAATAACTACATCGTGACGGTGCTCAACGAAGTATTTTATCAAGTCTCTTAAGTTCAGCAGACGAGGACGGCCATGAACCAATGCCACGTTGTTTACACCAAAAGATGTCTGCAACATTGTCATCTTATAGAGCTTGTTCAGCACAACGCTGGCGTTGGCATCGCGTTTTACGTCAATGACGATACGCATACCTTCGCGGTCGGACTCATCATTTGCATTGGCAATACCTTCTATTTTCTTCTCATTAGCCAAATCGGCAATGTTCTTGATCAATTCTGCCTTGTTGACACCATAAGGAATTTCCGTAACGACGATCTTATCGTGTGTCGAGCCGGTTTCTATTTCGGCTTTGGCGCGCATGATTACACGTCCACGACCTGTGAGATAGGCTTCGCGTACGCCACTCATACCATATATATAGCCTCCTGTCGGAAAGTCGGGAGCTTTGACGTAGTTCATCAGTTCTTCTATATCAATGTCGTTATTGTCGATATAGGCAACGCAGGCGTCAATAACTTCCGATAAATTATGAGTCGGCATATTGGTTGCCATACCTACGGCAATACCGGATGCACCATTAACTAAGAGGTTTGGAATACGGGTTGGCATAACGGTAGGTTCATCCAGAGAGTCGTCGAAGTTCTTCTGCATGTCCACAGTCTCTTTATCGAGATCTGTCATTGTGTCTTCGCCAATCTTCCGCAAGCGGCACTCGGTGTATCGCATGGCAGCTGCGCTATCGCCGTCCACGGAACCGTAGTTTCCTTGTCCGTCTACCAGCATATAACGCATAGCCCAAGGTTGAGCCATACGGACAAGGGCACCATAAACTGAGGAGTCTCCATGAGGATGGTATTTACCTAACACCTCACCTACGACTCTGGCTGATTTTTTATAAGGTTTGTCTGATGTATTTCCTAATCCCATCATTCCGAAAAGAATTCTTCGGTGAACGGGTTTAAAACCATCTCTAACATCCGGAAGGGCACGTGAAACAATGACCGACATGGAGTAGTCAATGTACGATGACTTCATTTCCTCCTCGATGTTAATCTTTATAATTCTGTCTTGTTCAAGCATTTAAAAAGATTATTAATTATACATACTTTGGTTCATGAAAAACCACGCTAAAGTACTGCTTTTTTACGATATACAAAAGTTTTCCTTCATAAACTTTGTTGCAAGCGCGGCAAATTAGTCGTTGGCAATATCATCAAAGGACTATAATCCATCAACTGACAATTATATAAGGTATAAGTTCGACAAGCAGGCAGTTGCTGGGAATAAAGAAAGAATGATAATACGCTAATTGTTTTCATCCAAAAGCGGCAATGTTTTCACCTAAAAGTGGCAATGTTTTGCATCAAAAGCGGCAATGTTTTGAGGTAAAAGCGGCAATGTTTTTGCCTTTCAGCCGGATAAAAAAACAGCCGAATAGTATCTGTTATAGAATGCTTAATGAATTATGGCACGGGATTTGTGTATTATTAAAACAGTTAAATTTGATACGCTGAATTAATAAATGCGTATCTTTGTCGTGAATAACCTTTTTAATTAAGGAGAATAAAAGAGTATGAATAATCAATTTTCACAAAGAGTTTCTGACATTATTACTTATAGCAAGGAAGAAGCTAATCGGCTGAGAAATAGATATATTGGGCCGGAGCATCTCCTACTCGGCATGTTGCGTGACGGCGGGGGAAAAGCTATTGAGATATTAATGAAACTCGATATAGATTTAAAGCGGGTGAAGAGCCGCCTGGAAAGCTTCCTAAAAGAGGCCGAGGACGACACTCTCTCCCCTGATGCAGAGGTTCCCCTGTCCCCTATAGCAGCTAAGGTGTTGAAAATGTGTATGCTGGAAGCACGTCTTTTAAAGAATGCAACGGCCGACACAGAACATGTATTATTGGCTATCCTGAAGGATGGAGATAATCTGGCTGCTACCGTTTTGGAAGAAATTCAAGTAGACTATCAGTCTGTATTTGAACAACTTTCGATGAAATCGACCAATCCGAATGCAGGAATGGGATTTACGGAAGATGATGAAGAGGATGAAGAAGAGATGAATATGTCTCGTTCATCACGTAGTAACAGTGGCTCATCGTCGTCTGCACAGACGGCATCCAAGAAGCCTTCTAACGATACTCCCGTGCTGGATAACTTCGGTATGGATATGACGCGTGCTGCTGAAGAAGGTAAATTGGACCCTGTTGTAGGGCGTGAGCGTGAAATAGAGCGTTTGGCGCAGATATTGAGCCGTCGCAAAAAGAACAACCCTGTCTTGATTGGCGAACCGGGTGTCGGAAAATCGGCTATCGTAGAAGGATTGGCATTGCGCATTGTGCAAAAGAAAGTTTCGCGTATCCTCTTTGAAAAGCGTGTTGTGATGCTCGATATGGCCTCTGTTGTGGCCGGAACGAAGTATCGCGGACAGTTTGAGGAACGTATCCGTTCTATAATCAACGAGTTGCAGAAAAATCCGAATGTCATCCTTTTCATCGACGAAATTCACACTATTGTAGGTGCAGGAGCCGCAGCCGGTTCTATGGATGCTGCCAATATGCTGAAGCCTGCTTTGGCGCGTGGAGAGATACAATGTATCGGCGCCACCACCCTGGATGAATATAGAAAGAACATTGAGAAGGATGGCGCCTTGGAACGCCGTTTCCAAAAGGTGATAGTAGAACCTACCACCGCCGAAGAAACGCTTCAGATATTGAAGAATATCAAGGAAAAGTATGAAGATCACCACAACGTGACTTATACGGATGAAGCTTTGGAAGCATGTGTCAAGTTGTCAGACCGTTATATTACCGACCGCAACTTCCCCGACAAGGCCATTGATGCCCTGGATGAAGCCGGTTCACGCGTGCATCTTACCAATATCAATGTTCCGAAAGAGATTGAAGAACAGGAAAAGCTGATAGAAGAAGCCCGCACATTGAAGGCTGAAGCGGTGAAATCGCAGAATTTCGAGTTGGCAGCAAGCTATCGCGATCGCGAAAAAGAATGTTCTGCCCGATTGGACGAGATGAAGGCCGAATGGGAAGCTCGCTTGAAGGATGATCGCCAAACGGTGGGTGAAGAAGAAATAGCCAATGTCGTTTCAATGATGTCCGGTGTGCCCGTACAGCGCATGGCGCAAGCTGAAGGCGTTAAATTGGCAGGCATGAAAGAAGAGTTGCAGGCAAAGGTCATTGCTCAGGATGCTGCTATAGAGAAACTTACAAAAGCCATCTTGCGCAGTCGTGTAGGCTTGAAAGATCCTAACCGTCCTATCGGAACGTTCATGTTTCTGGGTCCTACCGGTGTGGGTAAAACGCACTTGGCAAAGCAGTTGGCAAAGTATATGTTCGGTTCTGCCGACGCGTTGATACGCATTGATATGAGCGAATATATGGAGAAGTACACCGTATCTCGTATGATTGGTGCCGCTCCCGGCTATGTGGGCTATGAAGAAGGTGGACAGTTGACGGAAAAGGTACGTCGCAAACCGTACTCCATTGTCCTGCTGGACGAGATTGAAAAAGCCCATCCCGATGTATTCAATATCTTGTTGCAAGTGTTGGACGAAGGCCGTTTGACTGACAATTATGGCAGAACCATTGACTTTAAGAATACGGTCATTATAATGACCTCAAATATCGGTACCCGTCAGCTGAAGGAGTTCGGACGTGGTGTGGGCTTTGCAGCCCAGAACCGTACGGACGATAATGAGCACTCTCGCAGTGTGATTCAGAAGGCTCTGAACAAGACGTTTGCTCCCGAGTTCCTGAATCGTCTCGACGAGATTATAACCTTCGACCAACTCTCTTTGGATGCAATCACAAAGATTGTGGACATCGAACTGAAAGGCCTCTACGACCGGGTTGAAGCACTTGGCTATAAGCTGATTGTGGATGATGATGCGAAGAAGTTCCTTGCAGCGAAAGGATATGATGTGCAGTTTGGTGCCCGTCCGTTGAAGCGTGCTATTCAGAATTATGTAGAAGACGGACTTTCCGAGTTGATTGTCTCTTCCGGATTGCAGTCGGGTGATACCGTAAACATCTCCGTAAATAAGGAAAAAGATGAGTTAAGCATCCGGAAGGCCTAACTCTCTCTCTTATAGAAACCGTCAAAATGTCAGTCCTTCGGGGCTGGCATTTTTTTTGTTTTCCCTTTGCCGTAACATTAAAAATATAAACCTAATAATATAAACGTAGTATGCAAAAAGGAAATATTGGGGTAACTACCGAAAACATTTTCCCCGTTAT
>OGZX01002106.1_pt1 | contig 17080 bp, 18 predicted proteins | sample 1576881 | NCBI WGS metagenome assembly OGZX01 (sample SAMEA3541542, study PRJEB24748) | human gut metagenome | biome: human gut; feature: human-associated habitat; material: faeces | place: China | collected 2012
ACCTGCTTTGGGAGCAGGGGGTCCCAGGTTCGAATCCTGGTACCCCGACACAAAACAAAAAGTTGACTTTCAACTAATTAACGAGATTTCGAGTCGACACATAATTGTGTCGACTCGTTTTTTTTGTAAGTCCCCGATAAACTCCTCTGTCTCGGTCTTCTTTTTTCGATACCTGTACTTTATCAGGATGGGAACGATGAATTTCAGAATGAACCATTATTGTTGTAATTTTGACTTAAGATATTCTTTTAAATTGCTATCGCAACAATAGACATAGCATCCTTTCATTCCACGTGACATTAAGACTCGATAAATATTACGAACATAGTTATCGAAATTCGCTGTATTTCTTTTTAGCATAGGATCTTTGGTTTTATTAATATCAGTAATTAAACAGTGTTTTTCGGGGTTATATTGTAAGTCTGGCCCAATGATAACACCTATATAATCAAACTCAAATCCTTGCGCTGTATATATACATCCAACTTGCTTTATTCCTTCTGGCTTATATGCCCATTCATACCACTTAACATAACCATTGGGAATATTAGTAATAGTATCTTTTGTCTCCCAGGGCATTGCGAAATTATTGATTGTCACATCTTTCATTAAATTGCCATTTTCATCTAAATCGCTAGACCAGGGCCAACAAAAGCCAGCAGTAAGGCGGGCTGTTTGATTTTCTACATTATCTTTTTTCTTTATTTCTTCATACAATGTTTGTGGATCGTCAAATACTCTAAAATCAAATTCTTCTTTTTTAAATAACGATTTTATGGGCTCATCATACATGATTTGTTCAAGCCAATCCAAATAGTTATCAGAACCATTGCATCGGAATTGAGATTTTAATTCAACTTCGACAATATCAGCTTCATATTCTTTTGCACAATTCCGGATGAGTTCTGATGATCCGATTTCAGCACTTCGAATAGCTTGTTTGTCGTCGATGAAGAATACAGATATTTTAGATGCTCTTACAATTGTTTGTATTTGTGATAGGTTTGTCCGTCTGTCTGATGGCGTATATTGGTTATTCGCATTATTTGAGATGCGATGAGCTTCATCTACCAATAATACATCCAAGCTGTCTTTTTCGCAATTGGCAGGAAGGAACTGAGTTACGTTTGAAAATAGAAATTTGGCTTTACTGCCACGCGGTAATCGATATTTAAGACCTTCCAATAACGGTTTTGACTTTGTTGCATAATGAATATTGTACTTTTCCTTGCGTCCGGCTAATATCGACAATATATGTAAAGCAATAATTGTTTTACCTGTACCCGGACCGCCTTTTACGATCACTACACTTTTTTTCTTTCCTATCTTACGTATCTTGTCAAGGATAACATTGCGAGCTATAATTTGCTCTTCAATTAATGCAAATTCCGATGAATTACCTTCGTGGATCAAACTTGCTGCTGATTCGAGTAATTTTTTGGATGGGCGTATAGGACTATTTATCATTTTATTGAAAATAGTAAAACCATCACCTTTGCCTAAAGCACCCTGTAAACGTTCTGCCAATTCTTGAACTTCATCTCCAGCATATGTTTTGTATACTTTTTGAAGTTCATCATATCTTGTATCATATAAAGCATTAGGTTCTATGTTTTTACGATAATTATAGCAATATGCAATGCCTTCGATATGAAGCTCTTTGTTACTTAGTACTTCAATGAATCCTGTAAGATAATCATTGTAACCTCTTACCTGTTGAGATGGATGGGCTACTAATCGATTACTTTTGCCTGTATATGCTTGTACTTTATATGTGACATCTGATATTTCATCGATGTTAAAGTTCCCTTCAGATATTGCAGCTTGGACTCCTTTATTGCTCCACTGTTTTAGTTCGATATGAACAACATTTCCTTGACCGGATAAATTCCTGCCGTACAAAATGCAATCGATACGTTTCATGTTGTATGGAACTAAATATTCAAATGTAACATAAGAGTCTGTAACTCCACTTAATTCAAGCAGGTCTTTTATTTTAGGTGCATTATTACCCCAGGAATTTACTTCTGAATCACTGGGATTTAGGTTGTAATACATTGCAGTGTTTATCATTTTATCTACAAATGTATTAGTCATTACATCTTTGAAAAATGTAGATTGGGGCTCTTGATAAATAACTCTTTTGGCAATCATGGATTTTGATTTATAATTCGTTATACTTTTTCGAGGATCCTTTTGCTTTGTCAATAGGATACTTCTCTGCGTTCTTTTTTATTTTATCAAGTATAATTTGAGAAACATCTAAACCGTATTTGTTGGCAATTAATAGTGCGTAATTTAGGATATCCGCTAATTCCTCTTTTACCTTTTCTACGTTTGCTTCTTCCGGGGATTTCCAAAGGAACAGCTGATTTAATTCCGCAGCCTCAATGGATAACGCTAATGCCAGATCCTTGGCATTGTGAAATTGTTCCCAATCTCTCTCATCTCTGAATTTTACAATGATATCTATGAGTTCTTCAAATGTTGCCATGTTTTATAGTCTCTAAATTTCAACAAATATAAGTATTTTGTTGGATTTCTTCCTAAATGTAAATTGTAGACTTATCAGATTAACGCTCTTTGTAGAGTTTGTCTGATTCTTTCAAATGTACAAATGAAGGTATAAATAAAAGAGAAAAAGATAATCGAAGGATAAATTATCGCAATATCGATAATGTTTGGGGATATACACTTCTTCCTAGTGTAAATAGCTTATACTCCCAAAAGAGCATTATGATTCACTATTGGCTTTTAAGAAAAGCAAGAAGAACTTTTAAGAAAACCTCTCTCAACACATAACGCCATATATTTGCAAAATATAAATATCAAAATAGAATAGATTAATTCACTTTTAAACAAAGTTGCATATCTTTGTTTATCAAATAAGACTCAAGTCATGGATACAAAATCAGGTATAGTCGTTTACAATTACATGGACACATTTTATTGTTGCCTTGTAGAGAAAGACAAATGGTGTGAGGAGATGGTTACAGAGCATATGTTGGTGTATATCTGTTCAGGAGAATTAGAACTTATTTCTCCTGAAAAACGGTATCATTTAAAGAAAGGAGATGCCTTTTTTTTGAAACGTAACCACATGCTCCGCAAAATTAAGAAGCCATCAAGAAACGGAGAACCTTTCAAAGGATTGTTCTTACAATTAAAAACGCCTTTCCTGAAAACTTTATTGAGCGAAAACCAAATAACTGTTCCTATAGTTAATAACTCTCATATTGCTAAATCAGTTTATGTCTTATTGGAAAAGCATCCTTTTCTGAAAGGACTATTTATGTCGCTTGAACAATATTTTGATGCCCGGCAATATCCGTCAAAGGAGCTAATGGAAGCTAAACTGAAAGAAGCAGTATTCGTTTTACTTCAATTAAAGCCAGAACTTGGTTCGGTTCTTTTTGACTTTGCAGAACCGTGGAAAATTGACTTGGCTGATTTTATGACCAAAAACTATAAATGCGACTTGTCTATAGAAGAATTTGCACATTATACAGGAAGAAGTTTATCTTCTTTCAAAAAAGATTTCTTCTGCGTTTTTAATAACACACCAAGTAGATGGTTGATAAAAAAGCGTTTAGAAGAAGCCAAATGTCTGATAACCGAGAAAGGAGAAAAGCCTGCAGAAGTGTATTTAAAGGTGGGCTTTAAGAACCTGTCACATTTTTCTACTGCCTACAAAAAAGAGTTCGGTTTTCCTCCGTCCGTCATAAACTCTACTGCCATATAGAGAAAATAAAAAGACTTTTCAGCAAAGAAGAAATAACGAATAAGAAAAACAGCACAAAGCCTCGGGCAGCTACTTTTGCATCATCAAAATCAAACGGTTTTGATGATGTTTTTTTATGTCTTTAAACAAACGAATTGTTATGAAGAAAAGTCTTATTGCACTTGCATTCGGTACACTTGGATTAGGTATTGCAGAATTTGCAATGATGGGAATATTAGGAAGTGTTGCCGAAAATTTACAGATTAGCATTTCTGCCGCCGGACATCTGATTTCAGCTTATGCTTTAGGGGTATGCGTGGGTGCTCCTGTGCTCTTGTTGGTACGCAAATATCCTTTAAAAAAGATTTTGTTGTTGTTGGTAACCATCATTGTAGTTGGTAATCTCTGTTCTGCGGCAGCATCTGATTATTGGATGCTTTTACTTGCCCGTTTTTTGTCAGGTTTTCCACACGGTGCATATTTTGGAGTGGCATCTATCGTGGCACAACGGTTGGCAGACAAAGGAAAAGGTTCGCAAGCTGTATCGGTTATGATTGCAGGCATGACCATAGCCACAGTCTTTGGTGTACCTCTTGGAACTGCACTAAGTAATACTATTTCATGGCGGCTTACTTTCCTGCTGGTAGCTTGCTGGAGTTTACTGACGTTCTATAGCATTTGGCGTTGGATTCCTCAAATGGATAGTTTGCCTGATAGCGGCTTCAAAGGACAGTTTAAGTTCCTAAAGTCACCTGCACCGTGGCTTATTATCGGTGGTACTTTATTAGGAAACGGCGGCGTATATTGTTGGTATAGTTATATAAATCCACTTTTAACAAACATTTCGGGCTTCTCAACAGACAGCCTTACTTGGTTAATGGTTATTGCAGGTTTCGGTATGGTGATAGGCAATCTGCTTGGCGGACGTTTGGCTGACCGTTTTCGAGCCGGACTTGTTGCTGCCATTGTACAATCGTGTATGGTTTTCACATTGTTATTGATATTTTTCTTTTCACCTGTTCCGTGGCTTTCTGTCGTATTAATGGTTATAGGCACGGCAGGACTATTTGGTGTAGGTAGCCCTTTACAATACCTGATTATCCGTTTCTCCAAAGGTGGTGAAATGTTAGGTGCAGCAAGCATTCAAATAGCCTTTAATATAGGAAATGCAGTTGCAGCTTATTGTGGTGGTCTGATATTACAGGCAGGATTTGATTTCCGTTATCCAGCTTTAGTAGGTATTCCTTTTGCCGTGCTTGGCTCTATACTATTATTTATTCTGCATAAGAAATATGAATGATAAATAAATTTCTAACAATTCAAATTATAGGAGATTATTACAATGATTACTAATTTTACTTATTTCATTCCTACGCGCGTATTGTTCGGAGCAGGACAGTTAAATCACTTGCACGAACAGCAATTACCCGGAAAAAAAGCTTTGATAGTTACGACTTCCGGTAAATCGGTAAAAAGAAATGGAACATTAGAACGAGTAGAAAAACAGTTGGAAATTGCAAACGTAGAATACGCGCTTTTCGACCAAGTTCACCCCAATCCTACCCTTGTTAACGTAATGGATGCTTCCATATTGGGAAAAGAAAGCGGTTGCGATTTTGTTATCGGTTTAGGCGGTGGCAGTGCGATGGATGCAGCCAAAGCCATTGCTTTTGCAATGACTAACCCTGGTGATTTATGGGATTACAGTTTCAGTACAACGGGCGGCAAAAAAGAACGTATAGCCCAACCGCTTCCTATCGTATGTATCACCACAACAGCGGGTACCGCCAGTGAAGTCGACCCGTGGGGTGTCATCACAAAAGAAGAAACAGGAGAAAAATCAGGATTTTTCAGCGGAGAAAGCATGTACCCGGTTCTTTCCATTGTTGACCCCGACTTAATGATGACTATTCCACCCCAATTTACGGCTTATCAAGGAATGGATGCTTTCTTTCACGCAACAGAAAGTGTTATCAATACTAAAAATCATATAATGGGTGAAATGTTCGCATTAAAAGCAATCGAACTTGTTGCAAAATATCTACCCCTCGCCGTTAAAGACGGTTCTGATAAAGAGGCACGCTATTATATGGCAGTGGCTAATTCACTTGCCGGATATTATATGCTTTGTACATCTGCACATTCTATGGAACATTCACTTGGCGGGTTCTATCCCGAACTGCCACATGGAGCAGGTTTGATTATGATTGCACATGCTTACTATCAGAAGTTTGCCGATTTAAAAGTTTGTGAAGGACAAATGATAAAAATAGCAAAGGCGATGGGGGTTCACAATGCTATTTCAGGACAAGATTTTGTAAATGCTCTCGACAAATTGATTGCGGACATCGGGATGTCCGATTTAAAAATGAGTGATTTCGGGATTACAAAAGAATATCTGAAAAGCTGTCCTGAACGTACCCGTAAAGTTATGGGCGGTGACATTTCCGCAGACCCTGCTGAATTATCAGATATGGATATGCTGGAAATTTATCTACAATCTTATAAATAAACAATTTATAAATCATAGAAACAACTAAAAATGAAAAAGTTAATTTATCTCTTGTCAGTAGTTTTACTGACTATCAGTTACAATGTTCAAGCACAGAGCAATCAAGTACATGACGGTCATGTACATTCAAAAGGTTTTGTAGCAATGGATAAAAACGGGGTATTTACACCGTATGAATTTGAAAGAAAAGCTATTGGTGACAATGATGTGTTGATTGAAATCATGTATTCAGGTATCTGTCACAGCGATATTCATCAGTCACGTGATGAATGGGGCGGTTCAATTTTCCCTATGGTTCCCGGACATGAAATAGCAGGAAAGATTACCCAAATAGGAAAGAATGTGACTAAATTTAAAGTAGGAGATTACGCAGGTGTCGGCTGTATGGTAAACTCCTGTGGAATTTGCGAACATTGCAAAAAAGGCGAAGAACAGTACTGCGATAATAACAAAACCGTTTATACCTATAATTCAAGGGATTTTGATGGAGACCCCACAATGGGTGGTTATTCCAACAATATTGTTGTCAGCGAGCACTTTGCACTCAAAATACCGCAAGGTGCAGATATGAAACGTATTGCACCATTGCTTTGTGCAGGAGCGACCACTTATTCACCACTGAAATTCACACATGTAGGCAAGGGTGATAAGATTGCTATTGCCGGATTTGGCGGATTGGGACATATAGCTGTACAATATGCAGTTTCCTTTGGTGCAGAAGTAACCGTATTTGATGTATCAGAAGATAAACGTAATGATGCCTTACGTATGGGGGCAGTCAAATTTGTGAATGTAACTAATCCGGAAGAACTTAAAGGCTTGGATAATTCATTTCGTGTAATCATCAGTACAATTCCAACTAATTTTAATGTAGAACAATATGTGCGGATGCTTAAAGTTGATGGAGAAATGGTTCTAATTGGAATGCCCGCCGCTAATAAAATTCCATCTGTTAATACCGGGGCACTCGCAGGTCGCCGCAAAATATATGGAACTTTGATTGCTGGTATTCCTGAAACACAAGAAATGTTGAATTATTCTGTTACACATAATATTTACCCTGAAATAGAGATGATTGAAGCAAGTGCAGATGCAATAAATCAAGCATATCAATCCGTATTAGATGGGAAAGTAAAATTCAGATATGTGATAAATATGGAAACTTTACAATAAATCACCTCCCGATTAAATAAACGATCCCGGGTAAAAGGCCTTTTAAGGGCTAAATGATATCCAGTAGGGCAGACATAAGGAGATAAAAAATCCCACAAATTCAATGATTTGTGGGATTTAGCTGTTTTTTATCCTATTAGTTCTGCGGAGAAAGAGGGATTCGAACCCCCGGAACCTCTCGGTTCAACGGTTTTCAAGACCGCCGCAATCGACCACTCTGCCATCTTTCCAATATGTTTTGCGATCAAACGTTTCGTTTAATTGCTTTGCAAAGGTAGTCATTCTTTTGGAATATACAAGAGTCTTATGCGCTTTTTTTCTTTTTGTTTATTCTTTTCTTTTAAGAATAGAATGTGTGGGAATCCCCTTTTTATTGCTATTTTTGTAGCAAATAATTTATCAATCAAGTAAAAGGTTTCTATATGAGAAAGTTGAAAAGTTTATGGCTGGTTTCGGTTGTGCTGCTATTAGTAAGCTGCTCGATGTCCGCTAAATCAGATAAATCAAGTGAGGCTGGTACCGCCTCCAAGGGAGAGGTCGTTACTTTGAACAAGGCAGAGTTCCTGCAAAAGGTATTCAATTACGAGAAGAACGCTACGAAATGGGTATATGAAGGTGATAAGCCTTGTATCATCGATTTTTATGCGGACTGGTGTGGTCCCTGCAAGCAAGTGGCTCCTATTTTAAGGGATTTGGCTATCCTGTATAAGAATGATATCGTAGTTTATAAGGTAAATGTGGATAAGGAAAAGGAGTTGGCTGCCGCTTTCGGTATACAAAGTATTCCTACGTTCTTGTTTATCCCTAAGGAAGGACAGCCTCAGATATCGATGGGAGCTCTTCCCCGTGAGGAGTTTGTGAAACAGATCGATACTTTCTTGTTGAAGAAGAAGTAACACGACTTAGTTAATCATCATTTATAGATCGGAAAGCCGTAGAATTTTAGATTTTACGGCTTTTTTAATTGGGAGGGATGCTTTATGAAAGTAGGAATTATCAGATGTATGCAAACAGAGGATTTTTGCCCCGGTACTACTGATTTTAGGATGATCCGTGAGAAAAAGGGAGCCTTTGAGGGCGTAGAGGAAGATATTGAGATCATTGGGTTTATCAATTGCGGAGGTTGTCCCGGAAAAAAGGCCGTATTAAGGGCGAGGGAGTTGGTGAATAGAGGGGCGGATAGTATCGCTTTTGCTTCCTGTATCCAAAAAGGGACGCCGATAGGTTATGCCTGTCCTTTCGCCAAAAGGATGAAGGATGTTATCCAGAACGATTTAGGCGATGGCATCCGGCTGATCGATTATACGCATTAGGAAGATCCGGTAGCTGGTGGAAAAGGCATAAAAAAAGAGGGCATTGAAAAATGTCCTCTTTTTTATTTTGGCATCGCACGAATTATTCAGCGCTTTCAGTTGCCGGAGCTTCTTCAGCGGGAGCCGCTGCGGCTGCTTCCTCAGCTTGCTTAGCAGCTTCAGCTGCTGCCAATTCTGCTTTCTTTTTAGCTACGATTTCTGCTTTTGCCTTATTAGCTTCCTTCTCAGCCTCAAGACGTGCTTTAGCTTCTGCTCTAGCTGCTTCGCTGTCTTTTTCTTTGATAGCTTGTACGGAAGCTTGTTTGTTCTTCAACCAAGCTTGGAATTTCTCCTCAGCTGCGGCTTCGTCGAACGCACCCTTCTTAACACCTTCCAATAAATGCTTTTTCAAGCAAACGCCTTCGCGAGAAAGGATGTTACGAGTTGTGTCTGTAGGTTGAGCACCTACTTGTAACCAATACAAAGCTCTTTCGAAGTTCAAATCTACTGTAGCAGGATTAGTGTTCGGATTATAAGAACCTATCCTTTCAATAAATCTTCCATCACGTGGAGCCCTGCTGTCTGCGATCACGATTTGGTAGAAGGCGTAACCTTTACGACCGTGTCTTTGCAATCTAATTTTTGTTGCCATGTTTGAATAATTAATTTAAGCTGTTTGTATTAGCGGGTGCAAAGATAGGAGTTTCTGTTTATAAAACAAGCGTTTTGTTGGAAAATATGTGGATGTTTCTGCTTTTTTTAAAGGTAGTTTAAGGGATTAGTCCCTTATGCAATTGGTTGCCGACACCGTCGGCAATAATGCTGACGCTGTCGGAAATATTGCTGACGCTGTCGGAAATATTGCTGACGGCGTCGAAAATATTGTCGACGGCATCGGCAACCAATTTCTTCCTAGTCTTGCCCCGGAAAGATCGTATGAAATCTCCTGTACATCCCTAATGAAAGGGATTTTTCTTATCTTTGCGGCTTCATTATATTAATGTATTAAAATAAACATATGATTTCAGTTGACGGACTAACAGTAGAGTTTGGTGGAAGCGCCCTTTTCTCGGATGTTTCTTTTGTGATTAACGAGAAAGATCGTATCGCCTTGATGGGTAAGAACGGTGCCGGTAAATCTACCTTGTTGAAGATATTGGCCGGCGTGCGGGAGCCAAGCCGTGGAAAAGTGTCCGCCCCTAAAGATACCGTGATCGCTTATTTGCCGCAGCATTTGATGACGGAGGATGGCCGTACCGTTTTCGAGGAGACGGCGCAGGCTTTCGCCCATCTGCACGAGATGGAGGCGGAGATCGCCGAATTGAATAAGCAACTGGAGACTCGTACGGACTATGAGTCGGATGGTTATATGGAGCTGATCGAGCGGGTCTCTACCTTGAGCGAGAAATTCTATTCCATAGAGGAGATCAATTACGACGCCGATATAGAGAAAACCTTGTTGGGACTGGGTTTCAAACGGGAGGATTTCGACCGGCAAACCAGTGAATTCAGCGGTGGCTGGCGTATGCGTATCGAACTGGCGAAACTACTGTTGAAGAAACCGGATGTCCTTTTGCTGGACGAGCCGACGAATCACTTGGATATCGAGTCTATCCAGTGGTTGGAGGATTTCTTGATCGATAACGGTCAGGCCGTAGTGGTGATCAGCCACGACCGTGCGTTCGTGGATCATATCACGACTCGTACGATCGAGGTGACGATGGGCCGGATTTATGATTATAAGGTAAACTATAGCCAATACTTGCAATTACGGAAGGAACGTCGTGAGCAACAACAGAAGGCTTATGACGAGCAACAGAAGATGATCGCCGAGACGAGAGAGTTCATCGAGCGTTTCAAGGGCACGTACTCCAAGACCTTGCAGGTGCAGAGCCGTGTGAAGATGCTGGAGAAACTGGAGATCTTGGAGGTGGATGAGGAAGATACCTCGGCTTTGCGCTTGAAGTTTCCGCCTTCGCCCCGTTCGGGCTCTTATCCGGTGACGATTGAGAATGTCTCGAAAGCGTATGGCGATCATACGGTTTTCCGAAACGCTAATCTGATGATCGAGCGAGGGGATAAGATCGCTTTCGTCGGGAAGAATGGCGAGGGTAAGTCTACCTTGGTGAAGTGTATCATGAAAGAGATCGAGCATGAGGGGACGTTGACGCTGGGGCATAACGTGATGATCGGTTATTTCGCCCAGAACCAAGCCTCCCTGCTGGATGAGAATCTTACGGTTTTCCAGACGATAGACGATGTGGCACAAGGCGATATCCGTAATAAGATCAAGGATCTGCTGGGTGCGTTCATGTTTGGCGGCGAGAACTCGGCGAAGAAGGTGAAGGTGCTTTCCGGTGGCGAGCGTACACGTCTGGCCATGATTAAGCTATTGTTGGAGCCTGTGAACTTGCTGATTCTGGATGAGCCGACAAACCATCTGGATATGAAGACGAAGGATATCTTGAAGCAGGCGTTGCTTGACTTTGACGGGACGTTGATCGTCGTATCCCACGACCGTGATTTCTTGGATGGGCTGGTCTCTAAGGTCTATGAGTTCGGAAACCAAAAAGTGACGGAGCATTTGGAAGGCATCTATGAGTTTATGCAGCGCAAGAAGATGGAGAATCTGCGTGAGCTTGAGCGGAAGAATTAAATCCTCCACCCAAGCGTCAGCATAATATCATACGTGGAGCTATCTATATCTTTATGATACTTATAATGGGTACGGCGGGAGAAATAACGATTTCGCAACGCAATATTCCATTTATGCTTGGACATATAGGCTAAGGTGGTGGAAAATACCGTTAAACGTGCGTTGCCGGCATCGCCTTGTACGTTTAACTTTGTAGGGTCCACCGCATTCCAGTCTATATCCGGCTCGTATCCTTTCCATGTGAAGATATGGTAGTTCTCCAAATCGATCAAGAACGCCCAGCGTTTATCGTAGGCCAATCCGGTAAACGCTTTCACGCTATAACCGCTTCCCAGATTATAATCTCTCTCTTCCAGCCGGAGGTAATCGGAGATGCTTGCGCCCAAGGCGACTCCTGTTCCGTATAATTCGGCGTAAACATCTACTTTATTGTCCGGCGTGCCTCTTTTGTAATAGATCAATCCACCACCGACCGCCGCCGCTTCCGATATGCGGTAGGGAGCTACCGTTTGGGAACTATTGGATTTTAACTCGGAATCATAGTAGTCGAAATGCTGAAAGATTCCAGCGGCCAGACTACGAGGGCCTTTACTCCAGACCTGTTTCCCCCAGATAGCCCCAACGGCATTGACTTGGCTGATGAGCGGCTGGCTCGAAAAGAAATCGAACCCGGCCTTCAACTGAAACCATTCATAGGGCGAATAGAAGTCATCATTGAAAGGATCTCCATAATCCAACCTGAAGGATACGTGCATGCTCGTAGTGCCATGCTTGGAGCCTTCCTGCTCGGCAAGGAAGCGAGGGCCGACACCCACGATGAAGTTTACGGGAACCGAGGTGTAGACACGCCCCTTGGAGCTGCTGTGTCTCCAAGCTTCTCCCGTGATGATACGATTGATCGCCCGCATCGGAGATATCAAACCGGATAAGATCTCCCGTCCCACACGTTCCGCCCCGTGGGAGCGGTTGTCGATGAATAAGTCGGAGAGCCGGTAGGTAATCTCACCTAATTCTATACCGCCGAAAGAGGTGGCAAGCATGTCATTGATGGAGGGCGGTTCCGTTTCCATAAAGAATTCCCACATTAGGCTGCCTCCCGCCGCGAATGGAATGGATTGCCAGAAATTCAGTCCGTTGCTACGGGCCGCGTTGAAATATAATGATCCGTGATAGGGATGGGCCACCAGATTGGTAGAGAACTTATCCGTGTCCCAAACAGGCCCCGTCTTGAAGTTTTGCTTAATCGTATGTCCGTTTATCTTCGCGAAATCCTCGTTCATTAAGAAACGGTCGAAAGTCCAGACGGCCATGTTCATTCCGAATACCTCGCTTGCTGCCAACCAAGGGCGGCGTGGAATGAAAAGGGCCGTGTCGCTCACGTAATTGCGGGCATCCATCTGAGGGAAGTGTTGCCCCCACATCCATTGGCTGGATAGCAGACAGATCAACCCGATCAACATGCATTTTTTCATCCTCATCTAACTCAATTCTCTTTTGTGAATAAAAATCAATAGGTTACGGTTATAACCACTCCGCAAACTTATATATAATAAACATTAAGGGATTCGTTTGGTTTAAATTATTGTTAGGTATTCTTTCTATAAATGCTGTTATTTGCGAACTATTCCGTATTTTTGCGAAAAAAACAAAATGATAGATTTTATCACCTTTTGTGACTATACAGGGACCTTTGCGTTTGCCATAAGTGGCATAAGATTGGCTTCTGCGAAACAATTTGATTGGTTTGGCGCCTATGTGGTGGGTGTCGTGACCGCTGTAGGAGGAGGTACGATTCGTGATATTTTATTGAATGCGGTGCCTTTTTGGATGGAACAAGCCTCTTATTTGATTGTCTCGGCCTTGGCTTTGTTGTTCGTTATCGCTTTCCGAAAATACGTGATCCGTTTGAACAATACATTTTTTATATTCGATGCTATCGGATTGGGGTTGTTTGTGGTGGTAGGTATCGCCAAGACCTTGGATTTCGGGTTTCCCATGTGGGTGGCGATCGTGATGGGAACTATAACCGGCTCGTTTGGCGGTATGATGAGGGATATATTGATTAATGAGGAGCCTTTGATATTCCGGAAAGATATTTATGCGTTGGCTTGTGTCTTTGGCGGTTTGATATATTATATATGTATGCAAACTTCTATGTCGGCGGCGATGATACAGTTCGTATCGGCGTTGAGCGTGTTCCTCGCACGTATAATCGCCGTAAAATATCATATAAGTGTTCCGGTGTTGAAAGGAGAAGAATAATTTATTAACTTTGCATAATTATATGGACATGCATACTCAACAAGAAAAGGCTTCCATCCTGTTGATATATACGGGTGGGACGATAGGTATGATCGAGAATCCGGAGACTGGAGTGTTAGAGTCGTTTAATTTCCAGCATTTGAAGGACAATATGCCGGAGTTGAAGAAACTGGGGTATTCGGTGGCCACGATACAGTTCGATCCTCCGATGGACTCCTCGGAGATGGGGCCGGACTCGTGGATGAAGATCGTGAAAATCATCGCCGATAATTATCAGAAATACGACGGCTTCGTGGTACTGCATGGCACGGATACAATGTCGTATACGGCATCGGCATTGAGTTTTATGCTCGAGAACCTGAGTAAGCCGGTGATCCTTACGGGATCGCAATTACCGATCGGGATGTTGCGTACCGATGGGAAGGAGAACTTGATTACGGCGATCGAGATAGCGGCCGCAAAGGAGAACGGCTTACCGTTGGTCCCGGAGGTCTGTATCTTTTTTGAGAATGATTTATTGAGGGGGAATCGTACGAGTAAGATAAACGCAGATAATTTTAATGCGTTCCGTTCGTACAATTACCCGGCTTTGGCTCATGCGGGTATCTATATTAAGTATGATCTGCCGCAGGTATATCATCCGGTATCGCGTAAGCCGCTGAAGCCGCATTATTTGTTGGACCGAAATATCGCTATACTAAAACTATTCCCCGGAATTTCTCCGCAAGTAGTGGAAAGTATCCTGAATATCCCGGGTCTGAAAGGCGTGGTGATGGAAACATTCGGAAGCGGAAACGCTCCGTGCGAGGAATGGTTCTTGAATATGTTGAAGGAGGCTGTAGACCGTGGTATCGTCATCGTGAATGTTACTCAGTGTAGGGCCGGAAGTGTGGAGATGCACCGTTATGAGACGGGGCACAAATTGTTGGAGGCAGGCGTGACGAGCGGCTTCGATAGTACGACGGAGAGCGCCGTGACGAAGCTAATGTTCCTCTTCGGCCATGGGCTGACACCCGACGAGGTGAAGGAGCATATGAACTGCTCGTTGATCGGGGAGGTATCGATCCCTGAGACGTTCCGCCCCTAGTGTATACTATGTAAAACAGAAAAAAAGCAGTGTTGCGGAATAGGAGAGTATGAAACTATCATTTCTGAGTTTAGCGAGTGGGAGCAGTGGGAACTGCTATTATTTGGGGACTTCGGAATTCGGTATGCTGATTGACGCAGGTATCGGAATCCGGACCATAAAGAAAGTATTGAAGGACCGGTCGATCGATTTTACCAAGATCGTGGCCGTGTTGATTACCCACGATCATGCGGATCATATCAAGACGGTCGGGTATTTGGGCGAGAAGCTTTGCATTCCTGTCTATGCGACAGCCGACGTGCACCGGGGGATTGATAAGAGCCGGTATGTGGAGGAGACCTTATGTGTCTCCCGCAAGGTTATAGAAAAAGAAGTTCCATTCCTTATCCGTGATTTCCGTATCACGGCTTTCGAGGTGCCTCACGATAGTACTGATAATGTGGGGTACCATATCGAGTATGGTAATCATAAATTCACTTTCGCTACCGACGTAGGCCATATCACGGACACGGTGGGGAAATATATCTGCATGGCGAACCATTTAATATTGGAAGCGAACTATGACGAGGAGATGCTTCGTTTCGGTACATATCCCGCTTTCTTGAAAGAGCGGGTGGCGAGCCCCACCGGGCATTTGAGTAACAGGGAGGCCGCAGAGTTCTTGGCGACCCATTATAATACCGGTTTGAAGAATATCTGGCTTTGCCATCTCAGCCGGGACAATAACCATCCCGAACTGGCCTATAAGACAGTGGATATACGTCTTTTCCAAGAGGGCATAAGGGTAGGGAAAGATGTCTCATTGGTTGCGTTGAAGCGGACTACACCCTCGGATATTTACGAGTTTGATTAAAATTTTATGAAAAAAAGTAGTCGAAAAGTTTGCGGGGAAAAATAAAACCTCTATCTTTGCACCCGCAATCGAGAAACAAACGGTGGTTTGAAAAAGTAACGATAGCAAAATGGAATGACTTGGTAGCTCAGTTGGTAGAGCAAATGACTCTTAATCATTGGGTCGAGGGTTCGAGCCCCTCCCAGGTCACTTAAAAAGAATTACATTCTTATTCTGAAAGCCTTTCGTAAATAAACTACGAAAGGTTTTTCTTTTTTATGAAAAGATAAAAAACGCATCTATTTTTTTTGCATACAATACAAAGAGAATCAAGCAGAAACAACCGCATTCAAATATAAAAAACTTGAAAATAACAAATCAAAAACAATCTAAATCATCTGTCAAATGAAAAAAATTCTGACAACACTGCTACTGGCATTCATTACCCTGTGTACCATAAATGCCCAACTTCCTTATTCAAAACTACTCGGACTCAGCGAAGATGGCTTAAAAGAAGGACATTTCAAGTACGACAAAAATAAAAACCAGTATGTCCTCAAAAAAAGTAACGGACTTAACAGTACCATGAACGTCCTTAGTGCGATAAACGGACAAACGGCAGACATCAAACCTCATCCTGATGATTATGTCATCGTTCTGCAAGAAGGAAAAGAGAAAGTATCTTCATTAACTGTCGTTTTCTATAAAGACGAAACATTCCACGAAATACAAACATGGTTGGCCGATAATAATATCGATGTACTGGAAACCAGTTCCGGAAAACTGACCATGCAGAAATTTAATTATGAAGATTACGCCGTCGAGTTGGACATTGAAAAGGTGGGAGTAAGCACGACTACAGGAAATACGGCTGCTTTGGCTAAGTCGATCGACGAATCCTATAACATATATACCTATACAATATATACAGGTGTACTTCCCTACTCTAAATGGCATGAAAAACAGGCTGGCAAAAAGGCCAAAAGAGATGAAAAAGGGAAAAAGAAAGATCTGGATGATTTAATGTAAAAACATCACCGATGCCAATTACAGGATATTTAGTTTGTATTTGCATCAGTTATTATTTACTGTAACATTTGTTACATTTTTAAATAGAAGTATCGTGTACCTTTGTTCCAAATTATTTAAGAATTAAAATATGGAACAGTTACATGCACACGAAGTCCTTTTCATGATGGAAGGAAATAGTTATTCGGAAGCCAGCCTGCGGGAAGCTATCATCGGGAAATTTGGCCGGGAACAACGTTTTTATGCTTGTTCGGCTGAAAATATGAATGTGGATGAGTTGATCGAATTCCTGAAACAAAAAGGGAAATTCATGCCGAAGGATGATGGTTTCACTGTGGATATCACGAAGGTTTGCAGCCACTAAAAAGATTTCTTCGGAATGAGAATCACACTTTTTCTGATTAAATAGATAATACTATTTAATACGGCAAATAAAAACCGCCCCATTCTCACGAACAGGGCGGATGTTTGCCCACTAAAGGGCTTGGGATACAACGTTATTAGATATGAGGATTA
>OGZX01002107.1_pt1 | contig 17066 bp, 8 predicted proteins | sample 1576881 | NCBI WGS metagenome assembly OGZX01 (sample SAMEA3541542, study PRJEB24748) | human gut metagenome | biome: human gut; feature: human-associated habitat; material: faeces | place: China | collected 2012
AATCGTTTGGTCTGTTACTTTGGCATAATGAATAGAGAGAGCCGAAGCCTTTTTACTATAATTAACGTCGTTTTTACATTTGAATTTCAACTTTTCAAATGGAGAGTATTTATTCGCAAAAGCACACAATGTATTAACACACAGTTGTATACGAAGATTATTACGAGAATATTCTTTACGACAGTGATAGACAGGTGAGGGACAAGTGATAGATAAAAAACGACCTCTATCATTTCATAATACATGATTATCAACACATAAGGAATAATCAGTGATAGAGTGATAGATATTTTCAGAAAAACAAATATTGGGAAAGCTCAGTTCTTTGTAGTTCAATATAAAACCTGTTCCTTTGCGATCCCGCGTCGGAGCGCGGGAACGGGGTAGTTTGGTATTGACAAATTGTTACCTTTACCTGTAATTGCTGTTCAGGATAATACGTTAAAATATATTACCTGCTATAGTAAAATCGTTTTTCTGCGGTATTAATCCGAATTGGATGCTATGGTAGTATCATTTTGATACTTGGCTTTTTCCGGTATGAACGGCCGGACCTGCCTGAATCGGTACATTATTTTTCTTTTTTTCTTTGTTTATTGAAAACTAAGGGCTACTTTTGCCCCATGTACACCTGCATGGCGTTGCGGGTCAATGCGTTTTATTAGATAAACGAGAAGCGTTTTTAAGATATTATCCTATCATTGAAATCTCGACAATTTCAGACTAACTGGATAATAGACAACAAAACGCTCGCGTTCCTTTCCTTGTTATATACACATGTGCCAGCATGTACGCATATACAAGCAAAAAGGGCGTGGGCTGTTGTTTATATCAGTTAGTCAGGCAGTCGAGAGCCTCAATGATGGATATATCAACAGTTCCCCGCCTCTTTTATTTTGTATAACCTTCCACTCCGGGAATTGATGGAATCCAAATTTAGAGAGCCTATGACTTAATGAGAAACGACCAAAAGTGAAGAAACCCGTTTAGAGGTAACTGCAAGTTACCTGCCTGAACGAGTATAGGGAATTTTATTCAATACATTTATTTAAATCAAGAAAATATGAAAAGAAAGATACAATTATGTCTGTTCTCTATTTTGGTTATAGCCTGCATGGGGTGGGCTGCCAATCCGAAAGAAACAAACAATGGATATACACTATCCGACGAGGGAGCTACGGCAACCTTGAATACTGATGCTACTTTTGACCAATTGAAGGCGGCGATAGCTGTCGAAGGCGTAACGAAAGTGGTTATCACAGGAGAAATCACCTCTTCTACAGAGTTAGAAATAACAAAAGAGGGGTTGGAACTGGTAGGCGAAGAAGGTGCTAAACTTGAGTTTACTGACGAAAAGAACATTGTCGTTAATGCGAACGGTGTAGTACTTACTAACCTGAATGTCACTTCCACCAGCATTGCAGTGAAGATCAATGAAGGAAAAACAGGTACCCGGATTAACGGAGGAACTTATATTTGCAGTACTCCGGATGCAGAAGGTGCCGGGGTGATTTATTTCTTAGGGCAGAACGGTGATATCTATGTTTCCGGTGCAACTTTGACCGGCAAATTAGGTATATATAATGTAACAGGTAAGCTGGATGGTATAACCGGCAACACCATTAAATATACCTCTACGTCGAGCACTCCGGTTGTCGGGATCAGTGCCCTATTTAATTCAGCTCTCACTGCTGGTGTGATTTCACCGGTGGAACTTGCCGCACAAAACAAGATTACGATGCCGGCCAATGGAGCACAATATCCGGTTTTGTATGAATCAAGTGCGTGGAAAGGGCTTGACGGTCTTGCATACGCAGACACGAAAGATAATCTGGCTGCGCTTGTCGGCAGTGGCGTAAAAGAAAACGTCCTGATCAAGCTGAAAGCTAACACAAAATATAGCTTTACAGAAAGCTTGACAATCCAGCAGGAAGGTGTAAGACTGGAAGGGGCAGACGGCGCTAAACTTGAATTTGTCGGAGCCGGTATTGTCGTTGATGCTAACAATGTCGCTGTGAATAATCTGAATATCGAGACTTCTCAAGGAGCTACTATTACAATCAATGAGAATAAAACAGGTTTTGTCCTTACTAATGGGACCTATTCTTGCTCTACATTAGCAGGGGGAGAGATCGAAAAACAGGGTGAAAGCTGTCTCCGCTTTAAGGGTTCAAACGGCGCAATCAATGTTTCCGGAGCTACGCTGATCGGCGGTATTTACATTGGCAGTTGTAACGGTTCATTAGACGGGATTAAAGATAATTCTATTTCTTATACGTATGAAGGGCCAACTCCCTTTGTCGGGATCAGTGCGACATTCAGCTCAGATGACGCCAGCGCTGCTTCAATTAAAGCTGCCGCATTGGCTGCACAAAATACAATCAAGATGCCGGCTACAGGTATGCAATATGATGTCGCGTTTGAAAATAACACTTCAAATCCGTGGAAGAAGTTCGAATGTATCGTTACTGGTGTTCCCGCAATAAAAGACAATAAAATCAACCTTACTGCAGGTAGTGACGTTGCATACAACGGTGTTGTCCTGCAACGTGCGCTCGATTATGCTGCAACTCTCGATACAAAACCGGAAATCATTCTGGCAGCCGGAACCTATCAGGGTAGCTTTGTTATGGCCGATGGGGTCAACGTGACCGGAGCAGTGGATGGTAATGGCAAACCTGCCTCTATTCTGAATGGTGGCGGAAAGGGACGAGTAGTTTCTTATAAGGCGGATGCTAAATATAATGGTTCTGCTACTTCTGCTACAACACCATTCGCAAAAGCAACAACCTGGAGCAACCTGACTATCACCAATGGTAAAACTAATGACGGCGGTGCCGGTGCATACATTTGTGCAAATGTAACATTGAAGAATTGCGTAATCACCAAGAATGTGGCAGGAGAAGAAGCAACTGCAAGCAAGGCAGGTGGCGTTCTTTGCGACTTCGGCGGAACGTTGGATGGCTGTATCGTTTCCAATAATACGGTATATGGCAGTGGCGCCGGTATTCAGTTGAATACAAACGGTTCTGTCCTGAACTGTGAAGTATTCGGCAATACAGCAATTGGAGCAACTGCAGCAGTAGCTCATTCCGGTGGTATCGGAACACGTTGTAAAGCGGAAGGCGCAGCCATGCTGATCCGGAACAGTCTGATTTATAATAACAAAGCTAATTCAGCAGCCGCTGCAACGGTTAATGCCGGAACGACAATGGTCAATACATTGGTTTATGGCAATGAAATGACCGGAGAGGGCGGAGAAGCGGCTGTTTCATTCGGTAACAACGATAAGGCGGCTACCATGCTGAACTGTACAGTTTGGGGAAATATGGCTCCCACAGGTGTAGAAGGTAACGTTTCAATCACGGATGCAGAAGGTTCTAACCAGACGATCACCAATTGTATCATGGAAACAATCGGAACGTTGAGCAAAGGAACGTTTACTTATAATGCAAGTAAAACGGAAATAACAGGTACAGGCAATGTCACTCTTACGGCATCTCCGTTTGAAGCCGATTCTTACGAACTGGCAGCCAAGATTAACGATGCAGCCAATCCGTGTATCAACGGTGGTTTAAACACAGCTTACAGTACTGAAACTTATCCGAAGGTTGACCTTGCCGGCAAAACTCGTATTCAGGGAAAAAGTGGCGACCAACAAGATCCTACCATTGATATGGGTGCTTTCGAGTTTGTAAAAAGCGAAAAAGTTGAAGGTGTTGACGGCTTGGAAGCTGCTCTCGGTGAAGCTCAATCGGAAATCGTGTTGAATGGTGATATAAATCTGGGGAGTAAGGCGTTGACTGTTAGTAGTGATGCCGTTATCAAAGCACCGGAAGGAGCAAAAGAACCGGTTGTTATTACAGTAGCAGAAGGTCAAACGGCCTTTACAACATCCGGAACGGCTAATCTGACATTAGAGAATATCAAGATTGTTGCTCCGGCAGATGCAACAGTAGGGACTAAAGCGATAGTTGTTGCAACCGGTACAAGCGTTAAACTGGAAGATGCCCATGTGGAGAATGCACCGATCGAAGTCACCGGTACTTTGGAATTGGCTAATAGCGGATTTAAGGCTACAACCGAAAAAGCCGCTCTCGACGTACAAGCTAATGGCATTGTAACCATCGAAGGCGTCGAGTTTGTCGGTAAAGCAATCACTGCAGTCAGTGGCGGAAGCATCACCCTGAACGGTTGTAAGTTTGTTAATCAACTGACAAAAGCATCAACAGTGGCAACTCTTACCAACGTGATCACAGCAGGTAGTGCAACCACAGTTATTGACCGTTGTACATTTGCCAACATAGTTGGCGACGGAGCAATCATCTCCGGTTCGGCCGTTACGGTTTCCAACTGCCTGTTCTATAACAATGGCAATATGAAATTGATGGATGTTGCAAACAGTTCTACTGCTTCCGTTATCAACAATACGTTTGTGAATACAACGGCAAATAACGCAGAACCTGTCATCACAATTGCGGCTACTCCGACAAGTGTAACAATAAAAAATAATATCCTTTGGACGGTAGCCAACGAGGCGATTGTAAACAATGCATCCAGCGATGTGACAATCTCGCACAATGCACTGAAGACAGCTGCAACTTCTGTTGATAATAATAACCTGATATTGCCTACTTACGACTACATCAAGTTCAGCAACGCAGGCAACAATCCATACGAATTGCTTGCCGAATCTCCTATCGCCAAGGCACAAGGTGACATCACCGCTGTTGCAGACGGTGCTACCGACATCCTCGGCAACCCGCGTCTGACCGACGACAAAACGAACAAAACTGTCCATCTCGGCGCCTACGAATCCGTTTACACCCCGTCAACAGGCGGTGGAAGCACAGGTGGCGGTACAGGTGACGAAACACCGAACGCAACCGGTATCAAGTTAGATAAGAGAACGTTAACACTTCCGCGTCTGCAATCCTATACATTGGTCGCAACCGTTGAACCGGCAGCTGCTGGCGGCGTGAAGTGGACAAGCACCGATCCGGCTGTTGCAACAGTCGATGCCAACGGTAAAGTAACCGCTGTCAAAGTAGGCCAGACAACCATCATTGCCACAGCCATCAACGGCGGTCTGACCGCTCTTTGCCAGGTAACGGTAGACTTCGCTACTGGCATTGAAGAGGCGCTCGCCGAATCGGCTATCTTCGGTCGCGAAGGCGGTATTCTGATCCAGCCGGCTACACCGGTAGAAATGATAATTGTCAACATGGCGGGTACAATCGTAGTCAACCGCATGATCAGCCAGGCAGAAACGATCTCCGTTCCGAAAGGAATCTACATCGTTCGCCTGAGCAGTGGCGGCCACGTGTTGACACAGAAGGTAAACGTCCGATGAGGATGCGCATTTATATTAAGTAATCTCGAATATTTTCGCAGATTAAGCTTTTAGTAAAGTGAATGGGAAAGGGAGGCCGTGAGGTTTCCCTTTCTGTTTATATACGATTCCGTATCGAATGTGGGAACGGGATGACTTCAGTCGGCAATTCTTCCGACAATCCTCCTGTATCCCTCTTCGTTCGGGTGCAGGCCGTCGCCGATAAACAGGCTCTCGTCTATTTTGCCGTTTTGCTGCAGCAAGGCGGTTCCCGGGTTGGTAAACTCGTAGCCTTCCGTTTCCACCATTTCTTTGATGTCGATGTTGATGTTTTTCACCCATTGCTCCTGGTTGCGACGGGGGAGGATTCCGATGACTTTGATGGAGGCGTTCGGCTGGCGCTGGCGGATGGTGGAGAGCAGGAAGCGGAGACCTTCGACGATCTCGTTGTCACTGTTCAGGCCACAGTTGTTCGTGCCGATCATCAGGACTACTTTGCCGGCGTCATAGCCATCCAGTTCGCCGTGATACACGCGCCAGAGCACATTCTCTATCCGGTCCCATCCGCAGCCCAGGTTCTGAAAGCCGGAGGGGCGCATCACTTTCTCCCATATCTCCCGTCCGTTCTTGTTCCGGTGTTCCGGTTCGCCTCCCCAATAGTGGGTAATCGAGTTACCGATGATGACGGCCTTAGGCGGATGGTTGCGTACCTGCTCCAGGATAGCGAGGTGACGGTCGCGCCATTCGTACATGTGCGGCTCGCGGCGTTGGGTGACGGGAATGGTTGTTGCGAGGGAGCCGAGGGGGATGTGCAGGATTTCGCGTACCTTCTTTTCTACAACTGCAGCCTGTTGTTGTGCGCCCAAGTCGGAGGGATGCACGCTGTCTACCCAACCGTCGGCGGGGATGTCCAGTTCTTCGCGGCTGAGGTAGTAGACGTCAGGAATCCCTTCGGTCTGTATCTGCTCGTAGGCTTTGCGGGAAGCCCGGTTCACTTGCATGAGTCGTTTGTATTCGGTGGAGTCGGTTTGCATATTACTATATCCGGCATGTTCGATCAGCAGGATAGGGGCCGAATGTTTCTCCCGGAGCTGTTTGACGGCGGCGATGGCGAGGGCTGTCACCTCTTCTTCCTCCTGGTTGGGCAGGTTCGGCATGCAGTCCAGGATGTAGAGGCGGGCATCCGTCTCATTGATAAACTGCAACACCTCTTTTGCCAGTTTGCCGTTGCCGGAGAATCCCAGGTTTATCAGCGGATAGTCCAGCGAGCGTTGCAGGATCGTGCCCCATGCCATAGCCGGACGGGAGGCGCAAGCCCCCTGTGCGATGGAAGTACCGTAGAGGACCACCGGCTTTTCGGGAGAAAGCGGGATAAATGTCAGGGCGGCGTCTTCCGGCGTACCGATCTCCAGCCATTTCACACCGTTGTAAAGGGGAAGGTAGAGCCGGTATTCAAACCCTTGTTTGTGGTAGCGGTCTTTACCTATATTATTATATGTATAGGTAATCGTGTCCCGAAACGAATAGCCGCCGAAACAGAAGTGCCATTTCCCGTCGCTGTCGATGCTGTAGAGGTCGACACCGGAAACGCCGGTTGAAGGCATGTGCGGCATGTTCAGGCCGCCGGTTACGGCATAGCGTACTTTGATCTGCGGCGCATCGCTGTAGAAATGGATGGCAAGCCCGGCCGAATGGCGGGACAGGTCCCACACAGGTTCGCTCACCACGCCTTTAGCCCGTTCCGGCAAGCGGGTGTAGGTGTTCCCTATTTCCTCCGTGAATCCCTGGTTCTGGATAACCGGGAAACCGGCTTCCATCGGATTATGCCATTTCCATTGGGCGGCAGCCGGGAGAAAAAGAAGGCTGCAAAACAATAAACAAATTAGCTTTTTCATACAAATAGTCCCTTTTATCACCATATTATGATACAATATCAACAAAGATAAGACAATTTTGCAAAAGCTTTTCCTGATTATTCCCGTATATTTGCCCTCAGTTAATTAAATTTGAAAACCATGAAACTAAAAGCTCTTATTATGCTCTTCCTGATGGGGAGCGTATCGTTGATGGCTCAGAAAAGCTATCAGTTGCAATCGCCGGACAAAAAACTACAAGCTGTCGTTACCGTGGGTGACGATATCCGTTTCTCTCTGACACACGACGGAACGGAAGTCCTGGCAGCTTCGCCAATCTCCATGACATTGCAGGACGGTGCCGTGTTGGGTGCCAATCCGAAAGTATCGAAGGTGCTGAAAGCGGCAGTGGATAAAACCATTCCTTCTCCTTTCTATAAAAAGACGGAAGTGGCAGACATCTATAATGAAATGACACTGGCATTCCGCGGTAATTACGGCCTTGTTTTCCGTCTGTATAATGATGGTCTGGCCTACCGCTTCACGACGAAGATGAAAAATGACATCGTTGTCGTGAATGAAGAAGCCGGCTATAATTTTTCATCCGATCATAAGGCGTTTGCTCCTTATGTAAACAGCAAAAAGGCTACTTTCGAGGAACAGTTCATGAACTCTTTCGAACAGCCTTATGTAAACGAACCGATCACGAAGCTGAACAGCAAACGGCTGATGATTCTCCCGTTCCTGGTTGAACTGGACGGTGGCAAGAAACTTTGTATCACGGAAGCCGACCTGGAAGACTATCCGGGTATGTTCCTGAATAATTCGACAGACAAACCGACCTTGAAGCCTGTCTTTGCTCCTTATCCGAAAGTGAAGAAACAGGGTGGCCATAACAACCTCCAGATGCTGGTTGAAGAACGTGAGGGTTATATTGCCAAGACGAAGGGGACGCGTGCCTTCCCGTGGCGTGTATTCGTAGTGTCGGAGAATGACAAACAATTGGCCGATTGCGATATGGTCTATCGCCTGGCCTCTCCCTGCCGCCTGCAGGATTTCTCCTGGGTGAAGCCGGGTAAGGTTGCCTGGGATTGGTGGAATGACTGGAATATCTATAATGTGGATTTCCGTGCCGGCATCAACAATGAAACCTATAAATATTATATCGATTTTGCAGCCGAACATGGCATCGAATATGTAATCCTGGATGAAGGCTGGTCTGTCAACCTGGCTGCCGACCTGATGCAGGTGATCCCGGAAATCAATATCCCGGAACTCGTTAATTATGGAAAGTCGAAGAATGTAGGCATCATCCTTTGGGCCGGTTATCATGCTTTCGACCGCGATATGGAAAAAGTAGTGAAACATTATTCGGAGGTAGGTGTGAAAGGTTTCAAGGTCGACTTTATGGACCGCGACGACCAGGAAATTATCGACTTCCTCTACCGGGGAGCTGAAACCTGTGCTAAATACAAAATGATGGTGGACTACCACGGTATATGCAAACCGACCGGCTTGCAACGTACCTATCCGAATGTAATCAATTATGAAGGTGTGCATGGTCTGGAAAATATGAAATGGACTCCCAATACGTATGATATGCCTTTGTATGACGTGACGATTCCTTTTGTCCGTATGGTGGCCGGTCCGATGGACTATACGCAGGGTGCCATGCGCAATGCGATCCGTAAGAACTACGTTCCGATTAATTCCGACCCGATGAGCCAGGGTACGCGTTGCCACCAATTGGCTACATACGTGATCTTTGAATCTCCGCTGAACATGTTATGCGATAATCCTTCCAATTACAGACGCGAACCCGAATGTACGGAATTTATCGCCGATATCCCGACTGTATGGGACAGAACGGTTGCATTGGACGGCAAGGTAGGAGAGTATGTTGCCATTGCCCGCCATCATGGCGATAACTGGTATGTCGGTGCATTGACAAACTGGGATGCCCGCGAAGTGGTACTCGACCTTTCTTTCCTGGGTGACGGCAATTATAAAATGGAATTGTTCCGCGACGGTATCAACGCCGACCGCGCCGCTCGCGACTATAAGAAGGAGATCATCCCGGTTCCCGCCGACCGCAAGGTGAAAGTCAAGATGGCCCCCGGCGGTGGTTGGGCTGCCAAGATTTACAGATAATAGGAATAAAAAAAGCTTGTAATCTAATGATTACAAGCTTTTTTTATGAGGTTCCTGGCGGATTCGAACCGCCGTACACGGTTTTGCAGACCGCTGACTAAGCCACTCATCCAAGGAACCAGTCTTTTCTCATTTGCGGTTGCAAAGGTAGTACATTTTTTGAAAATTCCAACTATCCGCAGCAATTTTTCTTCTTTTCTTTTTTCGTCGCACTACACTCTGCACGCTTCTCATCCATCAATCGCTTTAAGTCACAACCGGTTACGCAATTTGCACATGGATTACCATTTTCTTTTGTCCGGCGGAAAAAAGCATAAATTCCCCATCCTATCCGGACAATACACAACAGTAACAGGATTGCAACTACCCATTGTTGCCAATTCATCATACAAATAATCCTCCTATTCTATAAATAGCAAATGCCATTACCCACGCAAGCAGCGTGGTATACACTGCCGTAAATAACGCCCATTTCCAACTACCGGATTCTTGCTTAATTGCCACAATCGTAGCTATACATGGGAAATAGATCAATACAAACACCATATAACAGAAAGCTACCAACGGTGTAATCGGAATACGTTCGGCAAGACTTACGGCATCTGCTTCAGCGTCATTCGTATAAAGCACACCCAGTGTACTTACCACTAATTCCTTAGCGCCCACACCTGAAAGTATACCGATACCAAGTTTCCAGTCAAAACCCAAAGGTTCAATCACCGGCTCCATAGCCTTTCCTATCTGCCCGATGTAGGAATTCTCCTGCTGTTCGGCAACCGTTTCATACGCATCATGGTCGGGATAATATCCCAATGCCCATATTACGATGGAAGCTATCATGATAATACCTCCCATTTTACGCAGATATTGTGCCCCCTTCTCCCACGTGTGACGGAAAATAGCTTTTGCTGTCGGTAAACGGTAAGGCGGAAGCTCCATTACGAACGGAGTATCATCCCCCTTCACCAGAAAACGGCTGAATAAACGCGCCAGCAATACCGCCAACAGAATACCTATTGAATATATTAATAACAGTATCAAACTACCATTGTTCGGAAAAAATGCACCTACCAGCAACAAATAAATAGGCAGGCGGGCACTACATGACATCAACGGATTGACGAGCATGGTAATAAGTCGGCTTTTACGGTTCTCAATAGTGCGCGAAGCCATAATAGCAGGTACATTACATCCGAAACCCATAATCAGAGGAATGAAGGATTTACCATGCAACCCCATCTTATGCATAATCTTATCCATGATAAATGCAGCGCGTGCCATGTAACCGGAGTCTTCCATCAGCGATATGCAGAAATAAAGAATAAGGATGTTCGGCAGGAAAACAATCACACCACCAACACCACCTACAATACCATCTACCAATAGATCTTTCAACGGTCCGTCCGCCATATTGGCATGTATAAAGTTACCGAGGGTTTCTACCAGCCATTCGATACCCATCATCGGGTATTCGCCAAGCACGAACGTCCCTTCGAACATGAGATACATGAACAGGAAGAAAATGGGGAATCCCCACACACGATGTGTTACAATGGAATCTATCACGCGTGTAGTATGTTCTTTATCCAAGTGATTATCCACAAAGGTTTCTTTCAGTGCACCGGATATAAAACCATATTTTGCATCGGTAATTGCCTGATCGCAATCCTCATTCAGCACGTCTCGGATACGGCGGCTTTCCTGATCACGGACATCTATGATTTCTTTGCCGTTGGGTAAAGTTTTAATCAGCGTTTCCAAATCCGGATCATTCTCCAGAAGTTTGATGGCAAGAAAGCGGGTAGAATACTTATGACGGATACCCTCATTCTCACTAATCACCTGCTTCACCTCTTCAATGCTGCGTTCCAGTTCAGGACCGTGGTTAATGTGAATATGACGATAGAATCCATGATGACGTACTTCTTCTTCTTTATGAGCCCCACCGGTATAGCCGGGCACATACTCCCGATGCCATTCACGCAGGTCGTTCAACACTTCTGCACGTACCTTTCCTTTCTGATCGAGAAAGTCGGCACCTTCGTAAATACTGATAACAACGTGAAAAAGATCTTCGATGCCTTTGCCCGTACGCGAAACGGTAGGAACCATAGGAACACCAAAGAGTTCACTCAGTTTCATGTAATCCAGCGTGTTGCCGCTGGCTTCCAGTTCATCGTACATATTGAGCGCCATCACCATACGCACGTTCATGTCAATCAACTGGGTAGTGAGGTACAGATTACGTTCCAGATTGGACGAATCTACCACATTGATAACAATGTCTGGTGTTTCATCAATAATATGATGACGGACATACATTTCTTCAGGACTATATGCTGATAGCGAATATGTACCCGGCAAATCGACTATACGGAAATGATAACCTTGGAAATTAAAATGACCTTCCTTAGCATCCACTGTAACGCCGCTATAGTTACCAACATGTTCGTGTGAACCGGAAGCAATATTAAACAGAGAAGTTTTTCCACAATTTGGATTACCCACTAATGCAACATTAATGGTGCGGCGTTTACCAAGAGCGATACGTTTCAGTTCTTCTTCACCCGGATAAATATCCTCACTCATTCCCGGATGATAGTCCGGTTTTGTCACCTGCTCTTTCGCCTCATGTTCGCTGAGTATTTCAATCATCCCTGCCTCCTGGCGGCGCAAAGAAATTTCATACCCCATTACTTTGTATTTTATTGGGTCTTTCAGCGGGGCATTCAACAAAACCTCTACAGTCTTGCCTTTAATAAAGCCCATTTCTACAATTCGTTTGCGGAAACCGCCATGCCCCAGTACTTTAACGATTACACCTTTTTCTCCAGTTTTTAATTCGGATAAACGCATAGTCTTCTCTCTTTCTTTAATTTGGATGCAAAGATAAATGATTTGTATTTAGCCTACAAATTATTTAGATTGTTTTTAAATAAGGAGAAATATTCTCTATTCTCCACTTTGTTCCGAAGAATTAGAAAGAATTCAATCCGTTAATATTATCTTTGCACCATTATGAATATAAAGAAAATAGCGCAATTTATTGATCAGGAGAAGCTTTTCACACGAGAAGACAAAATACTGGTAACGCTGAGTGGCGGAGCGGACTCAGTAGCTTTGTTGCGTCTACTTCTTGCTATGGGGTACATCTGCGAGGCGGCACATTGCAATTTCCATCTGCGGGGCGATGAGTCGGTTCGAGATGAAATGTTTGTCCGCGAACTATGCTTGCAGCTGGAAGTTCCGTTACATGTCCAACATTTCCAAACCACGGAAGAAGCGGAAAAGCGCCACATATCCATTGAAATGGCAGCACGGGAATTACGTTATGCTTGGTTTGAGCAGCTCCGTCTACAACAAGGAGCCAACGTTATCGCCGTGGCCCATCATAAAGATGATAGTGTAGAAACTCTCCTGCTCAACCTTATCCGTGGAACAGGCATCAACGGACTATTGGGTATCCGTCCCAAAAACGGAAACATTGTCCGCCCCTTGTTATGCCTCGACCGGAAAGAAATAACCGAATACCTACAAGAAATCGGACAATCTTACGTAACGGACAGCACTAACCTGCAAGACGAATATACACGCAACAAGATACGCCTCAACCTCTTGCCACTTATGCAGGAAATCAATCCCTCTATAAAAGAAAGCCTTCTCCGCACTGCAGAACATCTGAATGATGCAGCTCTCTTATATAAGAAAGGAATAGAAGAAGGCAAGCAGAAAGTGCAAACCGAACAAGGTATCCTGATCAGTGTTTTGCTCCAAGAATCTGCACCGGAAACCTTATTATTTGAGATCTTATCTCCATTAGGATTTAACAGTGCACAGATCAAAGATATTTTCACCTCTCTGAATGGGCAACCGGGGAAAATATTCCTCAGTGGAGAATGGCGCGTGATTAAAGATCGAGAGCTTCTACTGTTAGAACCGATCTGTTCAGAAGATGTTTCAACAGTCTTTTCTCCAGATGATCCTGCCCTACCCTTCCGTTTGACAATGGAAGAATTAGAAGTCACAGATGATTTCATCATTCCCCGTGACCGAAACACTGCTTGCTTCGATGCAGACAAACTAAAACAACCTCTCACAGTCAGACGTTGCCGACAAGGCGACACATTCGTTCCCTTTGGTATGACTGGGCGAAAAAAGGTCAGTGACTACCTTACTGATCGAAAATTCTCCCTTTCCCGCAAAGAACAACAATGGGTGCTTTGCAGTGGCTCCCATATCATTTGGTTGATAGGCGAACGTACTGATAATCGTTTCAGAATAGACGACCAAACACGGAAAGTTATTATGCTGAAGTTTATTCCTTATTAATTGCAATGAATATCCTTTAGAAAGCCATATGACAACTTACTCCTTTTTCTTCTTTTGAGAAATAAGGAGAAATAAATATATTCTTATACCGCTTACGGAAGAAAGTCTTTGTAATAGTTGGATAAAGCCAATAAGCCGCCTGAGTACTCAGTATTCCGATTCCGGCTCCGGTAAGCACATCTGTCAGCCAATGACGATTGTTATACATACGAAAGAAGCCTGTACCGGCAGCTACTGCATACCCGGCAACACCTATCCATGGAGAAACATCCCAATATTCCTTACGCAAAAACTCCGCACCCATAAAAGCGGTTGCGGTATGCCCCGACGGGAAGGAGTTACGGCTACTTCCATCAGGACGCTCTACACTGGCTGTCATTTTAAAAGTGTTTACCGTGATACCCATTAGCGCATAGGCAGTAGCAAGGATTATGGTACGATCCGTAAAGCTATGCCTTCCTTTTACACCACACAAATTCAAGCCATAAACAGCAAGCATCGGAGCATACTGCGAAAAATCATCAACCGTAAATTTACTGTCAATGTTTTCCCGTAGCTCGTCGCGTAACTCCCGGTTCTGATATTGCAGCCAATGGCTTTCCAACCCGATAATCCCCACTCCAATCAAAGTTGCAGGTAAAATGACCTGCCGGATGCGGAAACGGTATGGATTATTATCCATTACCCGAACCGTATCCATTTTGACAGAATCCTCCTGTGCTTGTCCGATTACTGCAAATGCACAAAGTACAAGCAATATAAGGATTTTACATACTCTCATCATATTCTAACTTCGCTGTGTGTTTTTTGCTCTTGTTTCCACCAAATGTATAAGAAACGCCGATATAGAAAATACGAGGGTTACGGCGTTTTTCTACCTTCTGTTTCAATTCGGGTGTATCAAGCGTATACGACTTCCGATAGGTATCAAACAAATCGGTAACCGAAGCCAATACGGAAAGATTGATACTCGGAATATCATACTTCATACCCAGATTGATACAATAATCGGCATCCCTACGACCTTGCGGCACCAGTGTGGCAGAACGATAACGTGCATTGAGCTGCATCATATAATGTTTGAACGGCATGAAGTTGGCATTGAACAACGTGCTCCACGAGAAAGTATTCCTGTGTCGTGAAAAGCCCAACTTTTCTGCATTGATCTGATTGAAATATCCGTTTGCATTCCAGTTAAAAGAGAGCCAACGATTGATAGAATAACTCCAGATCAGCTCCAATCCTGCATTGTGACTCTGATCCAGATTCTCTTTAGTAGTCAGCAGTACGCCACCGTCTATGTAGCGTGATACTTCGGTAATCTGATTGGTAAGATAGCGATAATAGACTGTAGTCATCAACGATGCATTTGTATCATTGTGCCACAGCCATCCCGCCTCCACCGAATGTATCTTTTCCGGTTTCAAATCAGGATTACCCGCCGAAAGACTGAGTGGATTGATACGCTCGGCAAATGGATTCATATCACTACCTTCCGGACGGTTCACACGAAGGCTATAGCTTAGTTGAAGTTCATTGTGCTCATTCAGTTTGCGGGAGGCATGCAACGTAGGATAAATATTGGTATAGTGCTGCCTCGTGATGCTGTCAAGAGAATACAGATTGTTCCGGATATCAGCATATTCTCCACGCAGTCCGGCCATAAGACTCCACTCTCCCGGATTCATTTCTAAAGTAGCGAAGAAAGAATGAAGGGTGCGATGATGGGTAAAATCACTTGTGCGGTCAAGATCAGGAATGAAAGATGCACCATCCCAATTCTCCACATGATAATTCTGTTCGGCACGAAGCGCTTCCAGTTCATAACCCGCTGAAAGTTTTGTCTGTTCCGATAAATGATGCTGCCAATGCACTTTTCCGATATGCAAATAATTGGCATCCCATACCCACTCATTATCTTTGGTGTCATTCTCCATTTGCATGGTAGAATATTCATTCTGTTCGTCTTCACTTTCGGAAGAATAAGTATAGTTCACGCTCCATTCATTGCCCTTTCCATAGGTGTGGGTATAGAGAAAGTTTCCTTCCCACATATTCTCCCTGGCATCAGCCCTGCGATTGCGAAAATAAAAATCTTCCAAATGATGATTTATATCTTCCGTAACAGATTCTATACGCTCACTTCGCAGGAAATGACGGCGATTATAGCTTCCCGAAATTTCCATGACATCATGAGTCGAAAGGTTTGCTCCCATTCCAAGTCGTAATGTGTGCGACACGGGACGACCTGTGCCGAGAGTCGTCTGCTTAATGTATTCCGTGGGCGATGTACGATTGTCAAAAATACTACGGTCATAGCGATCTTGCCGGAAAGCATAACCGCCAAAGAAATTCACCCCATTGATGCCGTAATTCAAATTCACTCCGGCATTGTAACGGTCGTGGTTACCGGTATTCGCTGTCAAAGTGCCATTCAGCCCCGCCTTGCTCTCCTTTTTCAATACGATGTTGATAATACCGCTCACACCATCGGGTTTATACTCTGCCGAAGGATTAGTAATTACCTCGATACGTTCGATACTGTTTGCGGCAAGTTGATTCAGAGCATCAGTCCGTGTCCTGCCGCTCATCAGTGCGGATGGTTTTCCATTAATAAGGATAGTCACATTCTCATTACCACGCAGGCTGACCGTACCTTCCAAATCCACCTCCACCGAAGGAATATTCTGCATCAAATCGCTTGCCGAGCCTGCCGAACTCATCAAATCCTGTCCGACATTAAATACCTTACGATCCAGTTTGGGCACAAAAGTGGATTTTCGCCCGGCTACCACCACCTCATTCAACACCTGACCTTTATCGTCAATCCACAATACACCGACATCAACCGTCTGATTACCATTACCCACGGTGAACATTTCAGATTGTGTTTCACCATAACCGACATAACTACCCACCAGATAATAACGACCCGTTGGCACATCTTCCAGATGAAAGCATCCGGTAGAATCTGTCATAGCTCCCGTCACAAGTTTTTTTGTTGTTGCCTCGTACAAAGCTATCGTGGCAAACTCCACCGGTGCTTTATTCGTTTTACCGCTTAATATTCCTGTCACTTTACTGCCATTTCCTGCAGCGAATACAATCGTAGTCCAACAAATGACCACGATGCCTAAAACAAATCTTTTCATACCTTTTCTTTCTTTTATCTCAAAATTCTGAGGCAAAAGTAAAAGGCAAATTAGAAGACATTTTGAATTTTATCGGGGAAGGCAATCTTTTTGAGGAGATTTTTTAGGATACGTCAACTGATTATCAAAAAGACGTTGACGGAATTTATTCATTTGGGGAGGGGTATAAATTAGATGGATACATTCAGTATACGACTGAACCCTATTCAGTATACGACTGAATGGCATTCACTATACGACTGAATTAGG
>OGZX01002113.1_pt1 | contig 17034 bp, 16 predicted proteins | sample 1576881 | NCBI WGS metagenome assembly OGZX01 (sample SAMEA3541542, study PRJEB24748) | human gut metagenome | biome: human gut; feature: human-associated habitat; material: faeces | place: China | collected 2012
GTTCTGTTTGGAATTTTCAGGGTTGCATTACTGTTTATTTGTCAAGGTGCTGTTCTTCTTATTGGAAGTATTTCCAGAAGAACTTTCGTTCCTGTCTCTCAGACAGCTCATTGAGTTTATCATAAGCAGTTCTGTTTGTCAAGAACTTTTTATTTATTTTTTTGAACTTCTTTCGAAGCTCTGTTGCTTATCATTCGCAGCAACAGTTCAGTATTTTATCAGAACATACTGTTCGTGTCAAGCATTTTTTAACTTTTTTTGAATTTCTTTTCAGAAATCCCTGTTGCTTTTGTTCGCCGCAACAGTCATAAAGTATATCAGGACTGTTTGTCGATGTCAAGTAGTTTTGTATTTTTTTGATTTTCTATTTCCTTTCCATAAATCATTCGCCATAATGCAGCGTAGATTAGAGGGCTAAGCTCTCTAACCCGCTTTACACACAATTCGTGTGCTACGTGAAAAAAAACAGGGCTATCGTGGAACATTCAGAACCACGATAACCCTTGATTTTACTAGATTTCTTAGAACTTGCCAGCGTTAGCAGCTTCCTCAACGGAAACAAACTCCCTTGATTTTAAAGGGTTTTCTGGCTTTTTGTGTGCTACGCGCGTGTTACAAGCCCCCACTTTCAAACACAATTGGCAACTATCACAAAAGACCCTTTTTATAAATTTTCGATTTTTACGAAGCCTATCACGCAATGGGCTTTTTTTAATTGCGCGGTTATTTTGTGGACTTAGTAGGGGCTATTTCCATATTCTCACAGACCCCTACCCGTACCCTAGCATACGAGAAAAGCAGAGCTAAAGCCCTGCCAATCTTTATCATTTTTTCATTTCTCTTTTATATTTATAAAACGTATTTCTTGCAAGTCCAACCATTCGCATACAATCCACATCTGATAATTGTCCATCGAAGTCTTTGCTGTACTTCTGTATTTGCTTCTTTGCTTCAATGGATTTCTTTGTTACCAGCTTTATTCCCTGCTTCTGTCCTATCTGTTTACCATTTAATCTTGCTGTAGCAATACCCTCTCTTGTTCTCTGGTGTAGATCTTCCACTTCTTTTTCTGACTGTTCAAACGCGAGCCTGATCTGCTCCTTAGCTAATTCCATAAGATATTTATTTACTCCTTCAAGAATATAATCAACATTAGTGCCGGTCATTGATACGTTATTCTGTAACGCTTTCTTATATGTAGCTGTGTTAATGTGTGGTTCTTTAAGAAACACAAGTTCTATTCCTTTATTATACAATTCTTCATACAATGTAAATCCCTCATCTGCATCCCTGCTCATTCTCGATACACTGTCAAATATGATTGTATCCCCCGCCTTTGCTTTCTTATACAGTTTATTCCATTCTGGACGATTCATAGTGGTGCCACTATAAGCTTCTGTAATGATAGCCGCTTTTTCATATTCTGCCTTTATATTTCTGATTTGTCTGTCTATGCTCTGCTGCTTTGTACTGATTCTGCAATACCCATATACACACATTCTTGACAACCTCACTTTTATATCAATACTATCGTTCATCTGTTTTATTATATTAAATATGGCACATTTGATGAAGATAGTCAATACTTTTGATACTTTACTGCCCATGGTTTGATTTATTACTATTTTCGTCCAATATTTCAAAGTGTGTCAATATAGAATCGTATCTTTTTTGTACGGACAGAAAAAGGACCTACCACACGGCAAGTCCTTCGTATTACTTTACTTGTTGTAACGTAAGTAGGTAATCATCCGTACCTTGATTTTCAAAACAAGCCGCCCATCAGGGCGGCACATTTTATTTCTTCTTTTTGATTCGAAATCCTTCCGGTAATTCATCTGACCATGGCAAAAGCCGATTTAGATCATCCGGTTTTGGAAAAGGTCCCATTTTACGAAGCTCGTCTAATACATAGGAAAGATATACATACGGCTTCAGTCCATTCAGCAGGGCTGTTTCTACGATACTGTAAACAATAGCACTGGCATCTGCACCACGGATACTCTTGGCAAACAGCCAATTCCGGCGGCCTACTGCATAATTTTTGATTGCACGCTCCGCACTATTATTATCAATGCTCAGATGCCCATCATCCAAGTACCTGCGAAGATAGGTTTCCTGATTCAGCGTATATAAAATGGCATCACCAATAAGGGAAGATCTATCTACAGAATCTTCCATCGAATGCAGCCATTCAAACAGGGCTTCCACCACTGGACGCGACTGTTTCTGGCGTTCCTGATACCGTTCTTCCGGTGTCTTATCTTTGATCAGTTCCTCCACTTTATACAGGATTACGATCCTCGTCATTGCCTGATATGCAACTGTTTCTTTCAGCTGCTCCTTTGTGAAATCCTTTTTTAATGCCGTGAGCGCAGCATCAAAACGGCGTCTGGCATGGGTAAAGCATCCTGTTACGGTGATGGAATCGTTCAATCCATGATACGCCTGATATCCATCGCAGGTCAGATATCCATGAAATGTATCGCCAAGGAAGTTTACCGGATGATATCCGGCTCGCGTTCTCTCATAATCAAAGAGAACCATCTGTGGAGCTTCACTGTAACGGTCTGTCAGGTATACCCACATCCAGTTTTGAGATGAGCCTTTCTGATCCGGTTCATCAATCACCTGGATCCTGGTCTCATCGCAATGGATGTATCTGCTCTTTAGGAATTCTTCCCTCATCTGACCATAAAGCAGTCCCAGATACCGGTCTGCACAGCTGATGATCCAGTTTGTCATTGTTTTTGTCGATAGGTTTAAGTCATACCTTGCGAATTCACGTTCCTGTCTTGCCAGCGGCATGCCATTGACATACTTTGCATTCATGATTCCGGCAACCAGCGAAGGAGTAGCAATGCTTCCCTTGATCAGCGGCAGCTCTTTTTCCGGTCGGATCATAGCACCACATTTTGGACAACTGTATACATAGGTTACTTCTTCAACCACTTCAAAGGTGGAGGGGATGAATTTCAGTCGTTTTACGACTTCTTTTGTGACGACTTTATACTTTGTTCCACAGTCCGGACACTAGCGGTCTTCGCCGGTCCGTTTATATTCGATTGTTTCTGTCACTTCGAAATTAGAAAGATCTTCTTCCTTTTTGCCGGTGCGTTTTTTCCGTTTGTGCGATGGGATCACGATTTCCTCTTCAATCTCAGCAGCATCCGTATCTGCATTGACTTCAGCCTCATTAAACAGATCCATCTGTTCATATCCATCTGCGTATTTTTCACTGGAAGAACCAAAACGTCTTCTCTGTGTGAGAGCAAGACGGTCTGAAAGCATTGCATTCATAAATTCCAGTTCCTTCTGCTTGTCTTTCAGAAGCTGTACCTCGGTCTCTTTTTTACGAACCTGATTCTGCATGATTCTCATAACTTCCATCATGTTTTCGCGGCTCATGTTATTCAGCGGTTCCTCTGTAAAACGGATCCATCCGGCAATCTCCAAACTCTTATATGACAATTCAAGTATAACATAAAAAAGCCTGTTATTCGAGAAAAACCAACGTTTTACCGTGTAGGAATATATACTGATATCCACGAGTATTTCGTGCTTTTTGCGAATTGACAAATCCGTTCTTTATACAACAATCTTTGGATGCCTTTCTTCAAAAGCTCCCTTTGGAGTAAGTGAAAGTCCATCACACAGCCAATGCATTTCTTTCAGGGTCACTTTCTGTAATTCATCCGGAGTATCCGGCCAGTGAAAGGAATCCCTGTCAAGCCTCTTCATCAGGATCCAGAAACCGGATCCATCCCATTGCAGAATTTTAATAGAAGTCCGCCTGCGGTTGCAGAACGCAAACATGCAGCGCGAATAGGGATCAAGTTTGAATTTCAGCTTGATAATTGCAGCCAGTCCGTGATAGCTTTTTCTCAGATCGGTAGCTCCACAGGCAAGGTAAACGGTTGTGCCACCTGCCAGATCAAGCATGATCTTTCAGCCCCTGAATCAGAACACGAAAAAGTTCCGGTGGGCATTCAGGCATCACTTCAATCCGAATAGCGTTTGTGATAAAAATGTGGACTGGAGACGGGCTGATATTCAAAGTCTCATTCTTTGAAATTTCTTTTTCCGTTGGCATTTTTGCAAAAATCATATCTGTATCCGATTGTTCGTCCAATGTTTTCAGCTTGCGCATCCAGTAATTCATTGTAGAGACTGGAACGTGATGTTCCTGACACCATGTTTTGCAAGTCTGCCCACTGGATTGGAATGCACGGATTCTTTCAGACCACAGCGTGATTTTTTCATCTGTTTTCATAATGATACAGTTTCCTTCCTTTGTTATGAAAAGAGTGTATCAGAAAAATATGGGCTCTAACAGATACGGATGATTACGTACTTACTTTATTTTATCATAGAAGACCTTGCTGCTATAAGCTATTTACAGAAAAAGTTTCACACACTCGTTTATGAGTTATCTCTGAATTACGTTTTCGGAATGCCTTCTTCTTGTATGACGAACTTCCGGTCGTTTACAAGGAGATTCATTAACCAGAAGCTTGATTATTTTACTATAACCAATATTTCTTCAAAAATTTCTCCAACTCTAAATCCAAGAGGGAAATTTTATTTGTATAACTGATATATTTTTGTTCTTCTAATAATTCCCCTTTTTGAGCCATTATACATAATTTATTAAAAATACTTTCCTGTGTATTCAAATATTTTTGTTCCAGTGCTAATAATTCATCAATTCCAATATTTATTTCATTACATGCCAATCGAATAATATAAAAAAATGCCTTTTTAGGAAGAATAAATATACGTCGAAGCTGGCGTGAAACTTCCTCATCTTTAAGACATGTTATATCTTCTTTAACTTTATCCAACCACACTAAATAATTATTTGAATTAAAAGATCCATTACATAAAATATCTCTTATGGCTACTGCAAAAGTCGGATGCTCTGCATTTATATCCTTCTTAGATGTTATAAGTAAAATTATATTAGCAAATTCCGTCCCAGCATTTAATTCATTTGATGAAATCCACATCTCTTTTATCAATTCGTCCTTTAGCCATAATCGAAATAGTCCATAACCACTACCCTTATAGATTGCCCCACTACGCTCAATATGCGCTGCATCTCGGATACAAATTACTGGAAATTTTGAATTATAACCAGAAACCAAAATACCATGTAGAGAATCGAAATCAATATCTCCATAACACTGATCATAAACCAATGTCTGCCTACGTAGTAACAAAATTACTGGTCTCTTTTCATCTATATTTTTCTTTAATGTAGTCAAAAATATTTCAGAGTAATCTATTGGTACTATATCTAAACAAAGATTAAGTTTATCTAATATGTATTTCCTTGCATTTAAAAAGCCCCGAGGAAATGGATATGCCCAATTTTCAGCAAATATAATATACATACAATATATAAAATAATTTTGATCAGAAAATAAGTTTGCATAGGCTGCAATCGGTTGATCAATACAATTTACTTCATCAGCATTAAAAAAATTCTCATAAAATCCAATATCAAGATCAACTTGTCCTCTTTTATCTTTTATTTTCTTCATGATTTTCCTTTCAAAAAAATATACCTACTAGTCTATAGTTAAATCATAGTTATTGCTTATAAATCCTATCTTATCCAGTAATTTTAGATAACTTTTCGCTAATTCACGTACTCTAGGACAGGTATACTCCTCTTCTGGCATCAATATACGTTGCGCGGGACAATAGTCTCCAAAGCAAAGAGGTGCATATTCACAATTGCTTAATTTACCACAATAATCCCATTGACATAACCAATTATAAAAACTATTCCAACTAATTTCCTTCTGTATATTTCCTACTGCTGTACTAGAATTTTCAAAACACATAGTACATTTATGTATATCTCCATTTGCACGAATTAAATATGAGTTTAATTTTCCATTAGGGCACGCCGCACCTCCCGGCTGAAAATCTCCAATAAAAATATTTTTTAATCCTTCTTTATTTTCATACAATTTTTTTAAGAAATCGCATTTATCTATAATTAATTGGTCTTTTATTCCTTCTTCTGCTTTATCCATCCAGTTATTTACAAATTGAATATCAATCTTAAATCTTTCATCATTATCCGTAATTTTATTACAGGTTGTAATATAATCATCGACATATTCTAAAATATCTTTCGTCAAATTTGTTCTTATTACCACCCGAAATCTCTGCTTATTATACCTTCTCTTTATATTCAAAATATTATCAAATATAACTGAAAATGTACCTTTTCCATTTGCTAGTACCCTCGCTTTATCATGTATTGTCTGAATACCGTCAATTGTTACTTGATAATCTCTAATTCCATAAGTAAGCAATTCTCCAAACACTTCTGGAGTCAAGCTGTACGCATTAGTTGTGATTTGAGCGGTATAAACCTTTCGATTATCAATACAAATTTTCATTAAATCATGAGACATTTCTCTTATGATTCTAAGTTCAAGTAAAGGTTCACCACCAAACCACATTACATGCAAACCATTGAATTTATGAATGTTCTTTTTTACAAAACTAATCGTACTTTTTTGTATCTCCTTACCCATTCCTTGAAGCGCAAAAGATTCATAGCAATACTTACATCTAAAATTACATTGCTCGGTTGGTAGAATAATTAAATTAAGTATATTATCAGAAATTGTTTTCAAATAAAGTGCGCGTAACTTAGCACTTTCATTAACATGATCTTCAATTAAATGTCCTTTTTTAACAAGATAATCCGACAATCCCTCATCAAATGATTCTCCACCCTCATCATAGTGTTGTATATCGTGAAGATATCTATTGGAAATTTTACAAATACTTCTTATCCCCTCTAATGAGTTATATAGTATAAGATTATTATTATCATCTTCTATAAAAATTGTATATTTTGATATTTTCATAATTAAATTTGTATGATTATTTTATTTAAAGCTTATTATCATACGTTTCCCCACATTATAAAGTAGTAGTGTTTATAGTCCCTCTCCAAGGACTGTATGCTATACTGCTTGAAGATACTGTGGATTGGTGCAACGTTCCTGCCACTTGATCGTTAAAGAAAAACTCCAACCACAGTCTCTTTATATAGTTGTTAATTAGTTAAATACCGCATAACTTCACACAAATCTTTGCAGAAAAAGTCTCAGCCTTAGAAAGACGCAAACGGATAAGGTTGATTCCCGAACCCTCGCTATGATGTTGATGTCTGATGTGAACTTAAAGTCCTACTCAGATACATCATATCACAACGAAGAGCCAAAGTCACTCACCCGTTACTGCTTTGATAAAATTCAAGAACGGGCGCAGCTCAAACAATCCATCTCCAGACTGGTCATCATTCTGTTTCGATAACTTTATTTTGCACTAACCTAAACATGTTTCCGGAATTGGAAAAGATCGTTCCTACTCTTCATATGGCTTCTGTATACGCATTTCTCGATGAACTTCCCTCTACCGACCATATAGCGACCTGCCATTCTTAACATTCACAACTGTTCGCTATTGCTAGTTAATGAATTATTCAATTAGCTATTCCAATATATATCATCATTATAAAAATATATATGTTTTTCATTATTATACGCTTTATCAATTATAGTATACCCATTTGGATGCAAATATAAATAATTTTTTTTTGCTCTACCTATAAATCCAAAACAATAATTATCTAAGCACCTAAATCTAAATATATTTTTTGTCCAGTAATCTAGTATCATCTTTTTTCTTTCTACGGGACAAAATGGAATTTGAATTTTTTCTGATTTTATTAACGATTTCCTCATCTCAGACAGATCCATAGCTATTCCTTTGCTATTATAATAGCAACAATTAAATGCAGGATCTAATACTATCCATTTGTTCAATTCATTTACAAATACTTGCACTACTGTGTGACATTCAACATATCGTAAATCAAGAGGTAAACACTGGATCCATTTTGCTTTATAGCCCATAGATAGCAAGATTTCAGTTAATACCATACTATATGTGCCACAATCACAAAGGAAAGGTTTCTTTTTCATTAATTCGAGTACAAATAATGTATTCCAATTACTTTCTCTGAATTCTTCTAAAAATGATACATTTTGAAAATATAAATACTTATTTACCCATTTTCTAATATTCACTAAAGTACGGAATTCACTTGCTTCATTTTGGGGAAAATCATTATATGTTGACTTTAATTTTTCCACTAATCTTGAATCATGATCATAGTTTATTACTATCCTCTCTTTTTCTTTACCATACTTACTAAATTTATTTAACAAAAAAATATCATCTTGTGCGCTAACACCTTGCATAAAGCAATCCTGTAATGAATAATATCTCATATTCTATATCTATCTCTTCCCCCTTATTCTCTATATTATGTTTATGCATTCTTTCAATTGGCAATTACGAGGACCTTTAGAAAAGTCTTTACATGTTAATTCTTCTGTGGCCCTACAAAAATGACAATATTCTATATATTTACACCCAATACAATCCTCAATTTCCTCATATTTTGATAGGCGTAATTTATTCAATTTAGACGAATTATACCAATAATCTTTTAGAGATATCGCTTTTTCAGGATATGGTAAATGCATACAAGGCAGAAAATCCCCTTCCAAATTAATAGCACAACTTAATATACCGGACATACAACCATTAAATATATCTGCATATCTTTTTTTCTCTGCGATGCGTAGAAATGCAAAACATTGTTGTCTATAAATTTGGACGGTATGACTTTTAGACTCATATTCATGAATATATCCAACAAGCTGCATATAGTCATCTTTACTCAATGCTTTCATTGCATCTCCAGTATTCTTAATTTTGCTTTCGATAATTTGTATATGATTTGCTCCATTCTCCTCAGCCAACATTAACATATTTGGAAAATCTAGAATATTATCGTGGCGTGCAACCCAAGTAATGCCATAATCAATACCATTATCATGCAAAAATTGAATTGCATCCATTGAAACCGTAAATCCATCTCTAGATAATCTATTAATCTCTTCTTTTGATCCATTTAACGATATATCGATATTAATACTCTCAAAAATTTTAGGTTCAAAATTCTCAATATTAACCCCACTTGTATAAATATATCCATTTATTTCAGATTTCTTTATATAATATAATAGTTCCTCAATGTAGGGATATAATAAAGGCTCTCCTCCATTAATCATTAGCGCTAATGGTGCAATTTCAGAAAATTGCTTTAAGAAAACACGTAAAATTTCAATATCCATATGCTTCTTTCCTGATAAATCTTTATAGCACTGGGGACAGGACAATGGGCATTCTCTTGTCACTTCCATTTGAACAATTTTAGGCGTCGCGCTATACCCTTTCATTTTTAAAAATTCTATTTCATTTGATAATCTCATTTAATTAACCGCCTTCCTCCACAAAATCCTGTATCTGACTCTGCCACATCTCCCGGTACTTTCCTTCCACCTCCACCAACTGCTCATGGGTTCCTTCCTGCACCAGTTTTCCATGATCCATCACGAATATTTTGTCGCACTTAAGACAGCTAAATAGCCTGTGGGACACGAAGATTACGGTCTTTTGTCCCGTCAGCTTCCTGAAAAAATCGTATAATGCGATTTCCGACTTAGAGTCCAACGCGGCGCTAGGTTCATCCAGGATATAAGCCCCTCGCTGTGCAAACAGCGCCCGTGCCAGGGCGAGCTTTTGTTCCTCCCCGCCTGAGAGCTTTGCCCTCTCTGAAGAACCGTTCCAGCGCAGCGCCGTATGGATGCCGTTGGGGAGCCCTCCGATACATTCCCTCAGTTCCAGCCTTTCCAAGACCTCCCAAGCCCTATTTTCCTCCTCTTTTGATGATTCCGCCGAAACCGTAATGTTCTGCAAGACGGTAAACGGAAATATCGTGAAGTCCTGAAATACGGCGGCGAACTCATTTGACACCGTTTCCAGCGGCTTTTCATTTACTTTCACCACCCCCTCCAGCGGCGCGTATAAGCCAAGGAGAATCTTTAATAGCGTGGATTTGCCGCTTCCATTCTCACCTACGATCGCCACATGGGTGCCGGACGATATGCACAGCGTTACCTCTGATAACGTGGGCTTTTCTGCATTTTCATATTGATAAGATACGTTCTCACATCGAATTTCAACCGTCGCTTCCCCCGGCTGGGAGTTGCTCTCTTCCACGCTGTAGGTTTCCACAAACTGAACGTAATTTCCAAGAAAGCCTGTCTTAAATCGAACATCTGCGCCAGAATTGAGCAACAAAGATAGCGCTTGGGAAATCTGATTCACGATGCCGATATATTTTAAGAGATCGCCCACCGCCATCTTCTCCACAATGCAGCACAAACTGACCAGCAGATACGTCATACCCCATAAAAAGCCATCCACCACCGCATTAGCCACATTATACTTTCTGCTTGTGAACTCAATTTTTTTGAGGAACTTCAGGATCTCGTCGTGGCAACTACTTTCATGTTCGCAGATCAACCGCTCTAGTTGATAGGTGCGGACATCCTTTCCGATCGCCTTATCCGCACAGAGCTGGTAAAAAAAGTATTGCAGCTGATTATTATATGGAACCAGCTTCTGATAAAACTGTGAGGCCGCCTGAAAGGACTGCTTATTGTTCACCGTCCTGATGCAGGCGCCCAGCCCAATGCCAATCGCCAACAGGACAACGAAGACTCTGCCGCTCAGACTTTCCGCCCTTAAAATCAGTTCAAGGAAAAAGCCCACGGCGATCGTGGCGCGCAAACTATTCACAGCGAGATCCCTGCAGCAAACTAAAAATGCATAAAAGCCGCCGCTATACTCCAAGCCGTCCATCGCCTGCTGGTAATTTTGTTGGAATTCGTGGGACTCCAATTTTTCGAGCTTTACGCCATAACATATCTGATTCAGCTTTTCCTTCATGTACAAATCCAGAGAAATTTTTCGCCTATTTTCATCGCTCTCCAAAAAGGCCTCTACGCATTTTACCACCAGAACACTGGCGCTCATCCAGCCCACGATTTTCAGCGCTCTTTTGTAATAATTTCCCGTGAGCGCATTGATCACCTCTGCGCTGAAGACGATCGTGATATAAGGCAGAATAATCTGCACGAGAGAACGGAGAACCCCACTGACGATCAACCAAGGGTCACTTTTCCAGATCATGGACATAATCTTTTTTCGCATATCGCCTTCGTTCTTTTTAATCTTCCTCATAATCCCCACTCCAATATCATTTTTACAGCTTTCAAATCAGGCCATAGCTTTTCTGCTGGGCGCAAAACAATTCATAATATAGCCCCTTCGCTTTCATCAGAGCTTCATGGGTTCCGCACTCCACCAATCTCCCATGGTCGATTAACAAGATCCGATCGCATATTTTAGTATTCAAGAGGCGATGTGAGATGAAAATACTCGTCCGATTTGAAAAAATTTCTTTATAATTCCTCACAAATCGTTCCTCCGCCAGCGGATCCATCGCGGAAGTGGGCTCATCCAAAATGAAAATGGCCGTGTTCTTATACAAAGCCCTTGCGATTGCTAGCTTCTGCTTTTCTCCGCCCGAAAAATCGATCCCCCGCTCATCAAAGGTCTTTCCGATCGAAGCAGCTGTTCCTCTTTCACCCAGATCGCGCTCGAAGCCTGCGGTTTTTAGCACCGTTTCTGCCCTCTTCCAAGTTTCCCCGTCCGAAGATCCCGTGATGTTTTCACCAATGGTGAAGTGCAGCAGATTGATATCCTGAAAAACGTTGGAAAACAAAGAAATGTACTCCTTACGGCTAAATTGCTCAATGTCGATGCCGTTATAAAAAATCTTTCCACCAGTCGGCTTTAACAGCCCGCACAGTAGCAGGGTAAGTGTCGTCTTTCCGGCGCCGTTTAATCCCACTAGCCCAATTTGTTCCCCCGCGTTGATACAAAACGAAATGTCTTTTAGCACATACTCCTGATCATTCCCATAGCGGTAACTGACGCCTTCAAACCGGATACTTTCAAAAGTATCCGGCACAGGCACCTCCCCATCCTCTCCACTTTCAGGGCTTTTTAATAGGCGCTTTAATTCCCGCAAAGATATCATATCCTTTGTAAAGGCGGCCAGATTCATAAAGACGCCCGCCAGATTGTCCGAAAAATTTATGACAATGCCGATCATGAAAACGAAATCGCCCAACCCTATTTTCGAAGCGTACAATAAGTAGATCAAGTAAGCATAGCATCCGGCATCCCGAAGGAAGCCCAGAACGGAGCGTACGATACTCCCAGTTCGATATTTCCGCTGTATTTTCGCGACGAGCACGGACTTCTCATCTCCCGCTCTCTTATACATCTCCCCGAAAAAAGCGGCGGCATGAAACATCCGGATATCCTTTGCCTGACCCGCCTGCCGCGCTCGCAATTCAACAGTCTTTAGCTGGTTGTCCAAGCGCTTTAACTCCGGCAGATGCTTTCCTTCAAAACTCTGGGCCGCTACAAGAAAACTGAAATCCATTACAGTCAGGGCTATGACATACAGCGGTATCCACCGATCCACAAAGGTCATTGAAGTCAGAAACAAGACAAAAAGCCCTACATTTGTAAGCAACTTAGAAATGTGCTCCATCGTGGCTTGCAGTCCATTTTCAATATCGTCCACAAACTGAACCGAAAATTTATAATCATCCTGAAACTGCTGCGATGACAGGATATCATAGGGCACCAACAACGCCTTTCGATCGATGAGGCGGAAAAAACAAAATCTGAATACCGCATAGGCATGATCCTTCATGCTATCACAAAAGCTGATGGCGGCCTGCAACAAAATAACGACAATTCCGCTTCCCATAAGAAACTGGATCAAAAGCACCGGTTCGTCCATGTTTTCTACAATCACCTTCGGGATAAATGCGATCAGGAACGGATAAAAAATTTTCAGCAGGCTGGCTGTGATCAACAGAATAAGCAAGTTTCTATTTTGCTTTATCATTGCTTGAGTTTCGTTCTTATGATTCAAAAATATCCCCCCTAATTCATCACATTTTTTTCAGTACGATAAAACTTTTCTAAAATAGAAGTTTTATAATTATCGTTAAATATATCTCTGCAAAAGTCACACGCGTCAACGTAACAATCAGCGATTTCAAATAGTTGCCTTTCTCTTATATCATTGGCAATTCCTCTAACTCCTTTTGTCAATATTTTCGAAAAGAACAAATTGTCCTTATATTTTTTAGTAAGCTCGCTTAATGATTGCTCTTTAATATTTCCAATGCTCAGAGACGGAATCATGCAAGGTCCACAACATGGATATGCAGTTCCATCATACATGATTGCAAGTATCCGATCAAACTTGCATCGAAGACCATCTATATCTATATTTCGTATAATATCTTCATTCTTTAAATTATTTACCGCATTTCCAACACGCATAAAAGGATAAAAAATCACATCTATATCTAGAAAAGACAGCGAAAGTCTTTTAAAAATGTTTGGCAATTCTTCTAATGTCTTTTTGTCCATTCCGACACTTAAAGTACATTTAAGACCAACATGTTTTGCTGCCAACAAAAGATTTTTCATATATTCATATGGAATATATTGTGAATGATAATAGTCGTAGCTAGTTCTTATAATTTTTAATCCTTTCATCTTTAGATCCTTCAATCTTTCTTCAGTGTAATTTAAACTAGTACACCAAAATGCGTTTGTATAGCAACTAATAAATAGACCTTTTGATGATGCGGATATAATATAGCTGTATAATTCATCATAATTCAAAAATGGTTCTCCGCCTGAAAAAACAATTTCCTTAATATATGGTATTTGTCCAGCTTGCTCTATTACATCAAAAACCAATTTAGAATCCACTTTTTGTGTATTAGCTGGCGAACATTCATAGCAACACATTTTACAAGCGGCCGTACATTTATTTGTCAAAAAAATTCCCACAGTATTAAATAACATATATCCGCCTCCTTATAGCCATTCCTCTATTCAGCAAAAAAACGAATAATATCATCGACCAAAATATCCATTTCTACATCACATCCCAGAAGATAGGTTGGTAAATTATATTTCTTTTTCATAACATCTTTTATTGTTTCAAAATGCATTTTATCCATTGTTTCCAGATGACCTAGTAATCCCTTCCAGTTTTTCTTCAATTCCATAGGAAAACATACTATTGCTATAACCTTGCTATTTGTAACACTTTCGCAATATTTAATGCATTCATCAATATAAGAAACATCGTCATCTGGATTTATACATAAGACTATTGCATCTGGTGCGACTGCCTGCAAAAAAGATTGTTGCAAAAACGGGTAAAAATTTGCATTATTCTTATTATATGGCAATATTCCGCTTTGCAATCCCGTTATAATAATATCCTTCTGTTCAATACATAAAGAATTAATTAAATTATTTATATATATAAGTATTTCCCAATCATCATATGGAATAGATGCACGGTATCCAGAAGGGAAAACGTAATCCATTCCAAAGAGTAGTGCTGATGGCTCTGTCCCTATTTGTCCTACTTTATAGCCATATTCCATTAATCTATAACGTATTTCTAATTGTAAAGTAAATTTTCCTTGCTTTGATGAAGTTCCTACCACACATAATATAGGTTTACTATACTCATATAATTTTCCAAAGTTATGAATAAGATTTTCCTTTTGTATTTCTGGTGTATATATTCGCTTATAATTCTTAGAATATTCAATTTCTAAAGAATCAAGATTATCAAATGAATAAATAAATAACTCATTTTCAATTGCTCTTCTTACTATACTTTCTAAAATACTTTTATCAACTGCCTTTAAATATTTAGCCATATGTCCCAAAATCAATGTGTCTACCGTTCCGAAATCTACCTTTTGAATATCTTCTATAATAAATCTTGTATTAGTAATTCCTAATAAGGAATTAACAGATGCTCCTATCAGTCCCGAATATCTGTAATCACAAATTCCTTTAATATTGAAATCTAAATAATTACTAAACCTTGCCAGGGCATGCATTTCTTTATTAAAAGGAAAAAGAATTGCATCATTAATCCTATGAGTTGGTATTTGCACATTTTTTACCGCATATTTATATTGCTTATAACTTCTTTCTTTCATTATTTTACTAATTTCATTTCGATTCTCTCCCATAGCATTAGAAATATAAGCAGACATATAAGCACATGTATAACTACTTCCTTTTACTAAAATATATGGAGGATTTTTCCAAGCAATACGAAAAGGTCCCCCTCGTCCTCGCAAATTTACTATACTTCCTTCAACGAATTCATATTTCTCCACTCGAATTGCATCCTCGCTTACATCCACACCGATTACACTATCAAATGCAGCCGGATAAGACGCTGCCCCAAGATTGTCAAACGAACTAACAATAATTGTACCTTTTTCAGTTAATGTATCACATACTTTTTTCATATCTTCATTATATTCATTTATGCTAATACTTATATTAATAATATCATAATGGCATGTAATAAAAAAACGAAGAATTTCTATAAAATCTTCTATCTTTACAGTCAACCTATCTGATAATATTTTATAATTTGTGATCTCTGCATTCATGGCTACGGAAGAAATAATATCATAGATAGCTGTTCCATGACCTATTTCATCTTCAAATTCATCAATCACATTCACCTTTTTCGCCGAATCAATTTGAAGGGTTTTTCCTTTTATTACTCTATTAGTAAATTTCTCATGTTTTGTATTTACTCCACTATCTAATATTGCAATACTTACCTTTTTAGACATACTTCCCTCTTTCCTTTAATTTTATCTCTAATAAAAAATCTGTAGGCGCCTCTACAGATTTTTATCACTTTACATTACTTTATTATTAATTAGCAAATAGAACCTCGGTTTGTGCATTCCAATCCGCCAGCCTGTGCCATTAGCATTACATTTTTGTTTTCATTTTTGTTTTTCCGATTCTTTTTAACTAATACTACTTTTTTCTTATTTTCTGTTTTCAGTTCTTTCATAAGGTTTTTCCTCCTTCATTATCAAAAAACAATTAGGCGCAATTATTTTTTTCTACTATTTCTTTTACTATATTACAAAATGCATTAATTGAAGCCAAACTTCCATAAATAAGATCTTCATCATCAAAGGATATGTCAAAAGTTTCTTCGACCTGTACCATAAATGAAATAAATATAAGAGAATCATCAATATACTCTCTTAAATTAAAATCATCTGTTTCATCTACAAAAATCCCTAACTTTTGCAGTTCAAACACAATTTTTTCTCTTATTTCATAAATTTCCATATTATTTATTTTCTCCTCCTAAATATATAAGCGTAGAGTTTCACTACTCAACAGCTAGTTGGAACAAAATCCTCTCATTGGTTAAGCTGTATAATGAACAGGTATTGGTGTGACGCTTTCTTCTTGGACCATCAGGTGTCTGCTGAAAAGCCAGTCACCCATCCTATCATTTGCAGCTTTTTTATAAATAACTTTAAGCATTAGGATATGCCCTACCCCGACAAAATCAGACTTCTTTCTTTCTCCAAATAAAACAACTCCTCACATGTATGTGGTAAAATTGAATTAAGTAAAAACAATTAATTATATCCATCTGAAAGTTTAAAAATCTAGAGACCTTGATAAATTTATTCTTGCTTTCTTCCGAAAGTATTACTATGTATCATTGAGCAGATCCCCTAAAAATGATTCTCCCTTTGGTATTTCTATACAAGCCATCCCTTATATTGATTATAAATTGAAACATTTGTCTTTACAACATTTTTTAAAAGATTGGTGCTAGAATATAAATAGTACAAGCCAAAATGAGAAATTCCAAATACATATAAGCATGGTACAATAGAGAGCATGCTGAAGGAGGATCTCATATGGCAATGCAACATGACAAACAATTTAAACTTGATGCAGTCCAGTACTACCAGGAACATAAAGACCTCGGGGTACGTGGATGTGCAGAAAATCTTGGCATCGGATACAGCACATTAACAAAGTGGCTGAAAGACTTCCGGGAATCAGGTGATATTCCTGTTCGTGGTTCTGGTAATTATGCATCTGATGAGCAGA